>ERZ832317.4928-NODE-4928-length-12428-cov-11.482987_pt1 | contig 12428 bp, 9 predicted proteins | sample MGYA00519695_ERZ832317 | MGnify/ENA primary metagenome ERZ832317 (study PRJEB31850, sample SAMEA3708726) | human gut metagenome | biome: human gut; feature: human-associated habitat; material: faeces | place: China | collected 2014 ...
GTCTGTCTGTCTGTCTGTCTGTCTGTCTGTCTGTCTGTCTGTCTGTCTGTCAAGACAATTTCATCCTGCACGGCAAACGTCAAGAGTTGGTCGCGGTAGAACTCGTATTGTTTCTTTCGGGCTTCGATTTCGGCGGGCAGGCCGATGTTTAGGTCGGAGCAGATGGATTCAAAATTATCCAGCAAATATGCACATCTTTCTTGAACAGCTAATGAAGGTAAAGGAATTTCGATATTTTCGATTGAAGGAACATTTGAATGTACTACCTTGCTTTTTACTTTTCCCTTGCCTTTTTGTGCTTTTGCTGCCTGTGTAGCAAGCACATGAGCAATATATCGAGGATTTTGATTATGCTTCATTACAACAATGTCGCCACCAGCAAGGCACTTTTCGTGTCCTACATATGCAACAGATTTTGCAATATCTTCAATGCTCTCACCAGTTATTGCAAACAAAATGTCGCCATACTCAAAGTACTTGGGACTTTCCACTTTTTTAATATCCACATGAGAAACACAAGTATCAAACCAAGTATTGTATGTGGTATAGATTTCTCCATACCGAACGCAAGGGACACCTTCCGCTGAAACGTCATCGCGCTTTATTCCGAAACCACGATAAAAAGCAGTTGCAATGTCTTTGAGTTTGACTTTTGGAATTTTTAAGTCAAAGTTTAATAAGGTGTTTCGATAGTATTCATACTGTTGCTTTCTTGCTGTAAGCTCTGCAGAAAGGTTTTCGGTCAATTCGCTTGTAAGGTCTGCAAAGCTATCCAGTATGCGGATAATTTCGCGCTGAACTTCGAGGGGTGGGATGGGAATTTTAAAATCTGAATACGTTCCAATCCAAAGTCTGGTATGTTTTGCTGATGAGTAATTAAGTGCGCCCATCCAATGAAATAAAAAGCGAATAAGTATGAATTCCTCTTTTGATGTTATTATTTTCATAGCAGACGATTTTACTTTAAAAGGGAAATCAACCCATTGGAATGAGGCTGTAAAATCATCAAAGATAATGACAGGAGATTCTTTTGAAGCCGGGTAAATGCCATTACATTCGTTTGTGTATCCGAGAATAAATGATTGCCCTGCAGTCAAAACGGGTATTTCATATTCATCGTGATAATCTGTATTTTTTACAATATATCTTGTTGGTTGCTCATAGTCGGTAATTTCACTAATTTTCTTATACTCAACTCCATTTGGGCAAAATCTATGAAGTAGTTGCTCAAGTTTTGTCATTGAAATCATCTCCTATTTGGTATTTCGCAGTAAACTCATCAAATCGCCTAAGCATTTCGTCACCGTCTATACCATGCACGGTAAAAGGGGGATTGCTATCGGGAGCTGATGAAAATTCAACCTTTTTGCCGAATGAGTATAAATAACTTTGTATGTTCAATGTTGTTGCAAAAGGTTTTCCTTGATGAATAGCAGCATAGGCTGCCTTTAATGCAGGAATGTAAGGCTCCATTTCTGTTGCATTATCAGAATGGGTGGCTAAGAATTTAAAGTGATATTCATGACTGTTGGGCTTTGTACACTCTACGTTAATAGATTGTATGTCAGCGTTCGTTCCGCAATATTCATATATCGGAGTGGCTTGGCTTCGCAAACTTTTCGCTACATTCCCTGTTTTGACGGCAATTACATTTTTTTGCCGCCTATCAGACGTATGTCTAATATATAAAACAAGATAATCAACAAGAGAACTATCCACTTTTTCTAATTCATCAACTACTTCTCTAAACATAGGCATTAAACCATCTCTACTTTGGCATACTGTACGACCTTGATTTAAAAATAAATTAGGGAAATGACAGCGAATTTCTATCAAGAAAGCAAGTTTGATGGGATGACCATTTGCGACATTTTGGATTTCATTACGATAAGCATTTGCACGTTGTGCGTGAGAATGTAGATTCTTTTTCAAAGATGCCATAAGCTCCGCATAACCTGATTCACCTGTTGCAGCGGATAACTCAAGAACATTATTTACAAATCTATCTCGTGTTTTTTCTGGTATTTCTTGACCGCACTGCAACGCATCGTGTCCGGCAACGTATGAGTTTTGTATAATGCTGCGGTATTCTGCACCTACAGAATCAATTCTGTTCTTTTTGATTTTTATTACCTGATCAACCATGAAATGTTCAATTCCAACAAAAACATCACCTTCGTTTGGATTGTTTGAGTGCCATACACGAATTATATCAGGTCGATCATTTTTAGCCCTCGTTACGGTAGTTCCGGAGAGCATATTCATAATGTTTCGAGTCATGGCGCGTTTGTTTTTTGCAAGTCGAATTGCATCATCTAAGCACTTTTCTTCATTCAACTCTTTCTTTCTATCATTTTCGCTCAACCGGATTACCTCCTTCGGTATAGCATAAAATCAACCTGACAGTTAGGGAATTAGATTTCCTCAATCTCCCCAATAATCCTATCAATTTCCTCCCGCAGCTTCTGCTCCCGTGCCACAATCTCGGCAATCTCCGCGTTCAGCTGCGCAATGTCAATCTGCTCCCGCGTGTCCTCCTGCTCCACATAGGTGGAAACAGACAGATTGTAGTTGTTTTGCGCGCTGCCGACTTCCGCGTTCGGCACAAGGCGGGCAAAGTGCGGTTCGTCCTTGCGTTCCGCCACCGCCGACACAATGCGCTGAATATTCTCATCTGAAAGCCGGTTGTTCTTCGTGACCTTCACAAACTCCTTCGACGCATCCACGAACAGAACCGCGTTGTCCGGCTTGCTCTTTTTCAGCAGCATAATGTCCACGGAAATCGTGACATTCAGGAACAGGTTGGAGGGCAGCTGAATGATGGCATCCACAAAGTTGTTGTCCACCAGATATTTGCGGATTTTCTGCTCTGCGCCGCCGCGGTACATAATGCCGGGGAAGCAGACGATAGCCGCCGCGCCGTTGTTCGCCAGCCACGAAAGGCTGTGCATAATGAACGCCATATCGCCCTTGGAAGCCGGTGCCAGCACACCGGCAGGGGCAAAGCGCGGGTCGTTGATGAGCAGCGGGTTCTTGTCGCCCTCCCACGGCACGGAGAACGGCGGATTGGAGACAATCAGCTCAAACGGCTGGTCGTCCCAATGCTGCGGACTGAGCAGCGTATCTTCGCGGACGATGCTGAACTTGTCAGGGGTAATGTTGTGCAAAAACATATTGATGCGGCAGAGATTGTAGGTCGTCAGGTCGATTTCCTGCCCGTAGAATCCGTGGTCGATGTTCTCCCTGCCCAGCACCTTCGCCACTTTCAGCAGCAGCGAGCCAGAACCGCAGGCAGGGTCATAGACCTTGTTGATGCTCGTTTTGCCGATGGTGCCAAGGCGCGCCAGCAGCTCCGAAACATCCGCAGGGGTGAAATACTGCCCGCCCTTTTTCCCGGCATTCGCGGCGTACATACCCATCAGGTACTCGTAGGCATCGCCGAATAAATCGGGATTCATGCCATCGGTGGAGAACAGCGGCATCTGCGCCACGCCGTTCAGCAGCGCCACCAACACCTTGTTCCGCTTGGCGACGGTTTCGCCGATGGCCTTGCTGTTCACGTCGAAATCATCAAACAGACCGGCGAAGTCGCTTTCCGCCTCGCCGCTGGCAGCGCTGCTTTCGATGTGGTTGAATACCCGTTCCAGCGTTTCGTTCAGGTTCTCGTCCTTATCCGCGCGGGCGAGGACGTTGCAGAACAATTCAGAGGGCAGGATGAAAAAGCCTTTTTCCTGCACCAAACTGTCACGTTCAGGTTCGGCTATGTCATCAGGCAGCTTCGCATAGTCAAATTGAGGATTGATTTCGCCCCGCGCAAGCGCCGCTGCTATCTCTCCCTTATTGATATAGGCTGCAAAATTCTCCGAAATGTAGCGGTAGAACATCGTGCCCAGCACATAAGACTTGAAATCCCACTCCGCCACATGCCCCGCGTGGACAAGGTCGGTAGCGATTTTGTAGATTCGGCGGAACAGCTCGTCCCGCTCCTGCTCGTTCTTTCTGTCAGCCATCGTTGTTGCTCCTTCAAGGCAATCCATGCCGTTTCTATTTCGGTAAAGCCGTTCTCCATCCAGAAGACTAACAGCATTATAGCATATATCTATCATTTCCACAATGCGGCGTAGGGAAAATGGGGGATTTTTGGCGGAAAAATGGGGGTGCAGCAGATTGCGACGGCTGCACCTCTCCGGGGGATTCCAAAGGGGGCCGCCGCCCGCCTTTGGCACACGACCTTGCTTGCAAGGTATAGTGTGTTATACCTCTGCGGAGGGGATAGGCGACGGATGCCAGCCGGACGCGCTGCTGATAAGCTTCCTGCAGCACGGATGCAGATTGTTTTTCAGCAGCGAAGGGCACATGCCCGGACAATCCCCGCCGCAGGGGTATACCGTTTCTCATCTCACCGTTTGCGTTCCGTCAGTTTCACACCATGCGAAAATCTGTGTTATAATAATCATAACCACACTTGAAAGCAGGTGATGACCTTGACGACGGAAAGTCAGGACTTTATCCCCGTGGGCGGGTCGTTCTTCAAAATTCCTTCTTCCAGCAATCTGCGCTGGCTGATTATGTTCTATGCGCTTCCCCGCGAGCTGGTGGAGAAACGTCCGGCATTCCTTTCCATGCCTCGGAAAGTCCGTGAAGTTGTCCATAATGAGAAATGGATGCGGATGGTCAATTCCGACACGTTCCTCGAATTGGTTTGGGATTGCTATGCGTGGGTCAGCTGGCAGTTTTTCAAGGTGCCTGCACCGCACGGCGGCTATATGCCTGTTCCCGGTTCTTTCTATCTGTACTCCGGCAACTTTCCGCTTTGGCGGTATGCCTACATAACGGCCGCACATATCAGGGAGAAACTCGACAAAATGCCGGAATTCTGCTTTCAGCGACTGTTTTCTATGGGGAAAGATTACGAAGTGCCGTGGCTGCCCTATGAAAACTTTTATGATTTTTTCGGACAGATGACGATGAAAATCGTGGAGGAACAGCATTGGCAGGAAACATTCGATATGCTCTGGGAACATCGTGCGCATGAGGATTACAACGGCAGCAGCACAAAACAGCGGGATTTTGAACGCTCATGGTATCACTCGCGAAGTCTTGAAAAAGAGCTGTCTTTGGAACAGATAAGGGGAAATGATGCTGAACTGCCTGTCAATGCGATGTGCCACGCCGCTGTGCAATCATTCGAGGAGCAGCTGCTTGATGAGGAACAGATAAAGCAGTTTATGCAGACTTTGCCGGATATGGACAGACAAATCATCATGCTTCGTATGCAGAACGATACACTTGCGGAAATTGCACAGAAGCTCAACTTTGCTAATGCCGGTTCGGTCAGCAAGCACCTTGCAAAAATCAGAAAGCAGCTGGAGATTTACAGAAAAAAATAAAAGCTGATGGAAACATTCGGCCTCTCTCATGCCCTGTTAGATAGAGGACACCAATACGTCATTTGCGTAAGGCAGCCGCAGTGATACGGCTGTCTTTTTGCGTCCTCATCATTGATATAGGGAGGTAATTCGTGTTTCTCACTGAAAACGCTAATAACGCTGAAAACAGAGTTGTGGAACTGAAAACCGCAGCAGGTGTCTTTCTGCCGTTCAAGCCATTGAAGCCCAGCGCAGATTCACTGCCGCCATTTCCGATTGACTGCCTGCCATCCAGACTGCGAAGCTATGTAGAAGCTGTCGCCATCCATACGCAGACACCGGTAGATATGGCGGCGGGGGCTGCTTTGGGCGTACTTGCTGCTTGCCTGCAAGGAAAAGTCAAGGTCGAAGGGAATGTTGGGCACTACGAACAGACAAGTCTATACATATTTCTGATTGCACCGCCGGGATCGCGGAAATCAGCGGTTATCCACGCTATGACCGCCGCGATTGAGGACTACGAACAGAAATATAATGAAGAAAACAAGGCGGCTATACGCCGGAACAGGCAGGCGCGCGAATCCTTGCAGCGGGACATCAACCGTTTGACCCGGCAGTTGGAAGCCAAGTATGACAAGCTGACAGAATTGGAATTGCAGCATACGCAGGACAAACTGGCAGAATTGCCGGAAATCAAGCCGCTGCAAATTTTCACTGATGACTGTACCAGCGAATCTATGGTCAGGCTGCTTCGGGATAACCAAGGGCGCATGGCACTCATCTTCGCCGAGGGTGGAGCGTTTGACAACATCATCGGGCGATATACCAAGAAGCCGAACCTCGACGTGTGGCTGAAAGGTATCTGCGGTGATACCATCCGTGTAGACCGCATCAACCGTGAGCCTGACTACATCCGAAATCCAGCATTGTCCATGATTATCAGCGCCCAGCCAAGCGTCTTGAGCGAGATTATGCAGAATGGTCTGCTGGATGGACGAGGCTTTCTGGCGAGATTGTTTTACATCAATATTTCCAGTAACGTTATGCCGAAGACTTTCCGTTCCGCACCGATTCCAGCGGCTGTGCAGAGGGATTATGAGGGCTTGATTTTTCATTTGCTTGAAAGGGAAACGACTGCACTGCACCTTGCGCCGGAAGCAGTAAACCGGATGGACAAACTTTGCCGCAGCATCGAAGCCTATCTCCGCAATGAACACCGCGACATGCGGGAATGGGGAAGCAAGTATATTGGCTGTGCGGCCCGGAAGGCGCGAAGGTCACCGCTGGCTGCGGCAACCGTCCGGCATGGGTTTCTGAGGAAGTTGCGGAAGTGCTGGCGTCTGTGGACGGCTTCCCGAAGGATGAGAACTCCAAGGCTGCGCTGCTGCCCAGCATGGTTTCCATCGAAATCGGCGTGAGCGACAAGCTGGCGGAAATCCAGACCATCCTGAACGAAGAACACACCATGATTATGACGCGCGAAATCTCCGTCGATGAAGGCATCGAGGAAATGAACGAGCGCGTGGCGGAACTGTACGAGTAATCGGCATCCGCAAGCAAATCAAGCATCCATAAGCCAGTGGGCGGGGAGGGCGACCAAAACTCGCTCTTCCCGCCTGTTGTCGATTTTTCGGAAAATCAGGCTGAAAGGGGAGTCCAACTATGGCGGAGGTTGCTGCCAAGCAGCGCAAACACAAGATGAGCAGGCTGGAAAAGAAAAATACCCTCATTGCCTACTCGTTTCTCGCGCCGAACTTTCTGGGGTTTGCTATCTTCACGCTCGTCCCGGTAGTTTGCGCAATCCTGCTGGCGTTCGTGGAGTGGAACGGTGGCGACATCAGCAATGCCCATTTTGTCGGACTGCAGAATTTCGCGGAAATCTTCAAGGTGGACAAAGTTGCCAGCAAGTGGGCAAACGGCGACTATCTGTACTTCTTCAACCGCGTTGACCTTGGCATTGCGCTGAAGAACACCGTATTCTATGCGCTGATTAACGTGCCGCTGACGCTGGTGTGCGCGATTGCCTTGGCGCTGGCGCTGAACAAGGCGAAGGGCGCGGTCGCGTTCCGCACGATTTTCTTCTTCCCCTATGTTGCCTCCATGGTCGCTATCTGCGTCTGCTGGAACTTCATGCTGATGAAAGATGGCCCGGTCAATCAGATGATTATGGCGCTGGGCATCAACTTCAACAAATCGTGGACCGCGGACTCGACGATGGCGATGTGGGCGATTATCCTTGTCAGCGTGTGGCGCTCGATGGGCTACTACATGGTCATCTACCTCGCTGCGCTGCAAGGCGTTCCGCGCGAACTCTACGAAGCAGCGACGGTGGACGGCGCGAACAAGTGGCAGCAGTTCCGCAATGTGACCCTGCCGCAGATTAAGCCCACGACGTTCTTCTGCACCATCATGCTGGTCATTGGCAGCTTCAAAATTTACGACACGGTCGCCATCATGACCAACGGCGGCCCCGGACGCGCGACGAAGATGCTTGTCACCTACATCTACGACGTGGCGTTCAACAACATCAAGTACGGTCAGGCGAGCGCGATTGCCATGGTGCTGCTTGCCATCGTCCTGATTGTGACCATCATCCAGTTCGCAAACGAAAAGAAATTCGCCAACGACTAAGAAAGGAGGAAGAACACCATGGGTCAGACGGCTGTTGTTACCCATCAAAAGGCGATTCGCAAGGACAACCCGGTCATGAAGGTGATAGGGCGTGTGCTGTTGTACACGGTGCTGATTGCGATGGCGCTGTTTACGCTGATTCCGTTTGTGTGGATGCTTTCCTCCTCCTTGAAGCTGGATCAGGAAGTGTTCCAGTACCCCATCCGCTGGATTCCGGAAACGTTCCATTGGGAAAACTACCGAGTTATCTGGGAACGCGTGTCGTTGCTGACGTACTTCAAGAACACGGCGATTATCGCGCTGGCAGTGACGTTCCTGCAGACGCTGACGTCCTCTTTCGCGGCATATGCGTTTGCAAAGCTGCGCTTTAAGGGGCGCGACCTGCTGTTCGTGGCGTATATCGCAACGATTGCTGTGCCGTGGCAGGCGTACATGCTGCCGCAGTTCATCATGATGCGCTCGATGGGGCTGTATGACACGCTGCTGGCAATGATTGTGCTGCAGGCGTTCAGCGCGTTCGGCGTGTTCCTGATGCGCCAGTTCTATCAGGGCATCCCGACGGAACTGTGCGAAGCGGCGCGCATTGACGGGCTGAGCGAATACGGCATCTGGGCGAAAATCATGCTGCCGCTGTCTACTGCCGCGATTGCGACGCTGGTGATTTTCACCTTCGTCGGCACTTGGAACGACTACATGGGCCCGATGATTTACCTGACCCGCGACGAGAACAAGACGATTCAGGTCGGCTTGCGGCGCTTCATTCAGGAGTACACGAGCGACTATCACCTTATCATGGCGGCGTCGCTGGTGTCGCTGCTGCCGGTGTCGGTGGTGTTCCTCTGCTTGCAGAAATACTTCATCGAAGGCATTGCAACGAGCGGCTTGAAGGGGTAAAATAGGAAGGGAAACAAAAGGGCAGACGGGCGGAAATTCCCTGTCTGCCCTTTATCAAAAAGGATGGGAAAAAGAGTGGAAAAATACACGCAAGCCATGCGGCAGGCAGCCGACAAGTTCCGCTGGAGCGCAAAACTGGCGGCGGACGCGGGCATTATCCCGTATAAGAGCGAAAACGGTGCTTGGGTTACATCCCCCTACGACGGCAACAGCTGGTGGACAGGCGGCTTCTGGCCGGGGCTGATGTGGCAGCTGCACTGCGCGACGGGCGACGAGCAGTTCCAGACCGAAGCGCGGCGCGTGGAGAAGCTCCTCACGGATGAATTCCGCACGTTCCGCTGCCTGAATCACGACGTTGGCTTCATGTACCTGCTGTCCTGCGGCACGGATGCAAAGCTGACCGGCGACGAACAGGCGAAAACCGACACGCTTCACGCGGCAAGCCTTCTCATGGGGCGCTTCAACCCGGCGGGGTTCATCCGCGCGTGGAATCACCCTGACCAGCGCGGATTCGCCATCATCGACTGCATGATGAATCTTTCCCTGCTCTGGTGGGCAACCCGCGAGACGGGCGACCCGCGATTCGCGAAAGTCGCGCAGATTCACGCGCAGACGACGATGCGGGAGTTCCTGCGCCCGGATGGATCGGTCAGCCACATTATCGAGTTCGACCCGGAGACAGGCAAGCGCGTCAAGGAATACGGCGGACAGGGATACTGCCTCGGTTCGCAGTGGAGCCGTGGGCAGGCGTGGGGATTGTACGGCTTTACACTGGCGCACCTTAACGGCGGCAATGCGGAATATCTGGACGCGGCGGAGAAAATCGCGGCGAACTTCATCCGGCACATCCGCCCCGACGGATTGACCGACTGCGACTTCTGCCAGCCGAAGGATGAGGAACGCATCGACAATATCGCGGGCGCGGTGGCGGCGTGCGGACTGCTGGAACTGGCGAAAATCACGGGCAAGGCGGAGTATCGCGCGGCGGCGGTTCGATTGGTGGATGGTCTGCTTGAGCACTGCGTCGACTGGACGCAGAACAGCTGCGGACTGTTGACAAAATGCACTGCGAGCTACCACGACGACGGCGCGGGGCGGCACACGAACATCACCTATGGCGACTACTTCCTTGTGGAGGCGCTGGCGAAGCTGACGGGCAGCGACCCAATGCTCTGGCGGTGAAAGGAATAGCATGATTACAATTCTGGTAAAAGCGGCAGACGGGACGATGATTGCCTCAGCACAGAGCGCGGATGATGCGCGCCTGTGCATCGACCGGGTCTATGAAGACGGCGACACGGTGGAAATCCTTGCGGACGAAAAGCATTTGTGTGTGCAAATGGACGTGACACTGCTGCCGGGCGAAGTGTATCTGCCGAACGGGCGGATGACATGGCGGGTTCCGGCAGGGGAACATCGGCTGGCATATGCGCCCGGCGCGTTCGAGGCGAAACGGCACGTCATTACGGCGCGCCCCATGACGGCAGAGGAAATCAATGGGCGGCGCGATATTGCCTGCAATCCGGCGGATCTGCGCGGCGAAACGGACTTCTTCCCCCATATCACCGCGAACGTCGAAACGCGCAACGAGGCGTGCTTCTGCGCGCGCAACGCCATCAACGGGCTGCACTGCAACAATTATCACGGCGAGTGGCCATTCGGCAGCTGGGGCATCGGCGCGCGGGAAGACGCGTGGTGCTGCATCGACTTCGGGCGCGAGGTGACGGTGGATGCAATGGCGCTCATCCTCCGCGCGGATTTCCCGCATGACGCGTATTGGGTCAGCGGACACGTCGTGCTGTCCGACGGCGCGGAAGTCGCGTTCGACCTGCAAAAGACGGGCGAGAGGCAAATCATCCCGCTGGGGAAACACATGGTGCGCTGGATGCGGCTGGAGCGGATGCAGAAGAGCGACGACCCGTCGGCATTCCCTGCGCTGACCGAATGGGAAGTCTACGGATGCGACAAGGAAGGCAAATAAGATGGAAGCAAGAGCGTATTGGCTGCAAACAATGCTGAAAATTGCTGATCCGGTGCTGAAAAACCTGGCGGCGGGGACGCTGAAGCAGAACATGCCGATGGTGTTCCATCCCGACCGGGCGGAGTATATGCATCTCGAAGCGCTGGGGCGGACGGTCTGCGGCATTGCGCCGTGGCTGGAACTGGATGACCTGACGGGCGAAGAAGCGGAGATTCAGGCGGAATACCGCGAGCTGACCCGCAAGGCGATTGCAAACGCGGTAAATCCGGAATCGCCGGACTTCATGAACTTCACCGAAGGGTATGGGCAGGCGCTGGTGGACGCGGCGTTCCTGGCGCACGGCATCGTTCGCGCCCCAAAGCAGCTGTTCCATGCGCTGGATGAGCAGACGAAGCGGAATCTGGTGGGTGCCCTGCGTGCGACGCGGAAATTCACCCCGTTCGTGATGAACTGGCTCTTCTTCTCCGCGATGGTGGAGGCGGCGCTGCGCGTGATGGGCGAAAGCGACTACGACCTGACGCGCGTGGATTACGCTGTGAACATGTTTGAAAGCTGGTATCTGGGCGATGGCGTGTACGGCGACGGCCCGAAATTCCGCTGGGATTACTACAACAGCTTCGTCATTCAGCCGATGTATGTTGATGTGCTGCGGACGTTCGCGGATGTCGGGCGCGGCTATGACGAGCTGCTGAAGCAGGTGGAACACCGCGCGGGACGGTATGCGGCGGAGCTGGAGAAAAACATCAACGCCGACGGCAGTTACCCGGTCATCGGGCGGTCGATTACCTACCGCTTCGGCGCGTTCCAGCTGCTGTCACAGGCGGCGCTGGAAGATTTTCTGCCGAATGAACTGCCGCCGGAGCAGGTTCGGACGGCGCTGACGGCGTGCATCCGCAAGGTAACGGAGCATCCGGCGATGTTCGACGCGCAGGGGTGGCTTCAGCCGGGCGTGTATGGCTGTCAGCCGGACTTGGCGGAGGGGTACATCTGCGTCGGCAGCCTGTACCTATGCCTGACCGTGTTTCTGCCGCTGGGGCTTGCGCCGACGGCGGATTTCTGGTCGAAGCCGGAGATTCCGTGGACGGCGAAGCGGATTTGGAGCGGTGAAAACGTGATGCTTGATCACGCGGTGGATTGATGCGGACGTGCCGGGCGGGAGGGCGACTCCTGCCCGGCATGAGTTGAACGAATAAACCAAAAGGAAATCACCTGAAAGGTTCGCAGATTTCCGAACGATGAACGCTGAAAATTGTGATTATCGTTCGGAAAATGAAAAAGAAGCAAAAAAACCGCAAAAACCTTCCCAAAACCTCTTGACGGGCGGGCGAAAAAGTAGTATACTGACAAAGCTGGTTGCGCGAGCCGCCTCAAAGCCGCTTGCGAGACCGGTACGAACCTTGAAAACGATACAGAACAATAACAACGCAAACAAGACAGTAATTCCGAATGAGTGAAACTTGGTTGAGGAAACTCAATTGAGAGATAAAGGATTAAACGAAAGAGTTTGATCCTGGCTCAGGACGAACGCTGGCGGCGTGCCTAACACATGCAAG
>ERZ832317.4934-NODE-4934-length-12418-cov-4.691337_pt1 | contig 12418 bp, 13 predicted proteins | sample MGYA00519695_ERZ832317 | MGnify/ENA primary metagenome ERZ832317 (study PRJEB31850, sample SAMEA3708726) | human gut metagenome | biome: human gut; feature: human-associated habitat; material: faeces | place: China | collected 2014 ...
CACTGTTTATATTTCTTTCCGGAACCACATGGGCATGGATCGTTTGGATAGATCTTCTGCTCATCACGTTTCTTTGGAGCGATCGGAGTTGCATCCTTATTGGTACCTGTAACCTTGGCAGCAGACTCTCTCTCGATCTTCTGCTCTACACGGATGTGGAACAGGATACGTACAGTTTCTTCCTGGATCGCAGCCATCATAGCCTCGTACAGCTCATAGCCCTGCATCTTGTACTCAACAACCGGATCTCTCTGGCCATATGCCTGTAAGCCAATTCCTTCACGGAGAGCATCCATATCATCCAGATGTGACATCCACTTGTTGTCAATAACCTTCAGAAGAACCACACGCTCGATCTCACGGATCTGCTCTGGCTCAGGGAATTCAGCTTCCTTTGTCTCATACAGCTTGATGGCAGCTTCCTTTAAGGTGTGCTTTAATTCGTTCTTCTTCATGGACTTCTTCTGCTCATCTGTCAGTACAACAGACTTTAATGGAATGATCGGCAGAAGGAGATTGTTTAACTCAGTGAGATCCCATTTCTCTGCTGTATCTTCATCAGAAACAGACATATCTACTGCATTCTCTACAATGTCAGTGATCATCTTCAGAACCAGATCACGCATGTTATCCCCATCCAGAACCTTGCGGCGCTCTTTGTAGATAACTTCACGCTGCTCATTGTTTACTTCGTCAAATTTAAGCAGCTGCTCACGGATACCGTAGTTATTGCCCTCGATCTTCATCTGAGCCTTCTCAATAGCATTGGAAAGCATCTTATGCTCGATCTGCTCACCTTCCGGTACGCCCATTGCCTCAAACATATGCATCAGACGCTCAGAACCGAACAGTCTTAACAGGTCATCTTCCAGGGACAGGTAAAATCTGGACTCACCTGGGTCTCCCTGACGTCCGGAACGTCCACGCAGCTGGTTGTCAATACGACGGGACTCATGACGCTCTGTACCAATGATCTTTAAGCCGCCTAAATCCTTTGACTCCTGATCCAGCTTAATATCGGTACCACGGCCTGCCATGTTGGTAGCGATGGTAACGGAACCATGGATACCGGCATCTGCAACGATCTCAGCCTCTAATTCATGGAACTTTGCATTCAGGACTTTATGAGGAATGCCCTTCTTGGTCAGCATCTTGCTGAGAAGTTCGGAAGTCTCAATGGTGATGGTACCAACCAGAACCGGCTGTCCCTTCTCATGTGCCTTTACAACTTCTTCAACAACTGCATTATATTTTTCTTTCTTGGTCTTATAAACAGCGTCATCTAAGTCCTTACGGATAACAGGACGGTTGGTTGGGATCACGATAACGTCCATTCCATAGATGTTACGGAATTCCTTCTCTTCTGTAAGAGCGGTACCGGTCATACCTGCCTTCTTTGCGAACTTATTGAAGAAGTTCTGGAAAGTAATGGTAGCCAGTGTACGGCTTTCACGACGTACATTTACATGCTCTTTTGCTTCGATCGCCTGATGCAGACCATCAGAATAACGGCGGCCTGGCATAATACGTCCTGTAAATTCATCAACGATCAGGACTTCGTCATCTTTTACTACATAGTCCTTATCGCGGAACATCAGGTTGTTGGCACGAAGTGCAAGGATGATATTGTGCTGGATCTCCAGATTTTCCGGATCAGCCAGGTTATCAATGTGGAAGTATTCCTCTACCTTCTTGACGCCCTGTTCAGTCAGGTTGACTACTTTATCTTTTTCGTCTACTACGAAGTCACCGGTCTCTTCGATCTCTTCACCCATGATGGCATCGATCTTGGAGAATTCCTTGGAAACAGTACCACGCTCTAACTGACGTGCTAAAACGTCACATACTTCATACAGCTTGGTAGACTTGCCGCTCTGTCCGGAAATGATCAGAGGTGTTCTTGCCTCATCAATAAGAACAGAGTCAACCTCATCGATGATACAGTAATCCAGATCACGCAGAACCAGCTGTTCTTTGTAAATGGACATGTTATCACGCAGGTAGTCGAAACCAAGTTCATTGTTTGTTACATAGGTAATGTCGCAGGCATATGCTTCTTTTCTCTGAGCACTGTTCATGTCGTTTAATACAACACCTACAGTCAGACCCAGGAAACGATGTACCTGTCCCATCCACTCAGCATCTCGTTTTGCCAGGTAATCGTTGACAGTAACGATCTGTACGCCTTTTCCCTTTAATGCATTCAGGTAAGCCGGACAGGTAGATACCAGGGTTTTACCTTCACCTGTACGCATCTCTGCGATACGGCCCTGATGGAGTACGATACCACCGATCAGCTGTACCGGGAAATGCTCCATATTCAGTGTTCTTCTTGCCGCCTCACGGACAGTAGCAAATGCCTCTGGCAGAATATCATCCAGAGTTGCTCCGTCAGCCAGCTTTGCTTTCAGGATACGGGTCTGATCGCGCAGCTCTTCATCTGACTTGGCAATCATTTCGGGGCGCAGGTTTTCGATCTTCGCCAAAATCGGGCGGATCATCTTCAATTCCCTTTCACTGTGAGTCCCGAACAGTTTCTCAATTACGTTCATGGTAAGTTCTCCTAACTTCTTCCTTATATAAATGAAAATTCTTTTCAACCTGCATCTGTGCCGCAAATGCAGCCAGTACGCTTATGATACAATCTAATACATTGTAACACTTGAGCGGGATTTATTCAACGACTTCATAAAAAGTTTACATTTCCCCCCATATTATGGTAAACCAGACATCTTGCACAAAAAGTATGTTCGATTTTGTGCACATCCACATTGTCCACACTTATCCACAAAGTTTTCCCCCAAAGTTATCCACATCGATTTTTATCGGTTTTTCTGCATTTTCTAGTTATACACCGACTTATCCACATTATCCACATATTTTACCCTGTTCTTTTTTACACCCCTTTTACATTTTCCTGTCCTTTCTTTTTTGTATATATCTCATAAATCTGCTGTTTTTCATCAAAATATGCACAGTTACTATTGACATTTTTTCATGTACACTATTAATAATTCAATAGCCATTTGCACCCTACATATACTTTTTTTATAAAAAATTAAGATAAATTATTAGTCAATTTGAGATTTTATGTTGTAATTTTATAATAAACATGATATAATGTGCATATCTCAGAAAAAGGAGTTGATGATTATGCGTTATACCATAACAGGACGAAATATTGAGGTAACTCCAGGTTTGAAAGCAGCCGTTGAAAAGAAGATCGGAAAGCTGGAACATTTTTTCACTCCTGACACCGAAGTGATCGTAGCGCTCAGCGCTCAGAAAGACCAACAGAAAATCGAGGTGACCATTCCAGTTAAAGGCAACACCATCCGTGCTGAAGAAAGCAGCACCGATATGTATGTATCCATTGATCTGGTAGAAGAGATCATTGAACGCCAGATCCGCAGATATAAAAAGAAACTCATCGACAAGAAGCAGGCAGCTATCGCATTCTCCCAGGCATTTATTGAGGATGAAGAAGATACCGCTTACGAAGATGATATTCAGATCGTAAAAACCAAGAAATTCGCTATGAAGCCAGTAAATCCTGAGGAAGCTTGCCTTCAGATGGAAATGTTAGGACATAATTTCTTCGTATTCCTGAACTCCGAAACTGAGCAGGTAAATGTAGTGTACAAGCGTAAAAATGGTACTTATGGACTGATCGAACCTGAATTCTAAAAACTTTTAAAACTTCATAAAAACAAACAGGGGAGCCAAAACCGGCTCCCCCATTTTTATGTGCATTATGATGCATATTTAATTTTGATTATGTACTTTTACGTTTCAACAGGATCAGTCAAAAAATGTAACTGCCTTGCAAGGTGTTCTGTAATTAGACGGTGCATAGCAGATACCGGTAGCAGGTGTACTGGAGTGGATGATCTTTCCATTTCCTACATAAATACCTACATGATTGATATAGCTGCCGCTGGCATAGAATAAAAGGTCTCCTGGTTTTACTTCACTGACCGGGATTGCCTTTCCTCTTGCTGCCTGGTCTCTGGAACTGCGTCCTGTACTGATACCGAAATGAGAGAATACACTCATAACAAAGCCGGAACAGTCAGCGCCCTTTGTCAGACTGGTGCCGCCGTATACATAAGGATTTCCTAAGAACTGCTGTGCATAGGCGATCAGTGCAGTTCTGGAAGCTGTCTCTACAGCAGAACTTTCTGTCTTCTTGGAAGAGCTTGTCTCTTTCTTTGCTCCAGGTCCCTCTGACTTGGTTTCTGTCTTTGTTTCTGCTACTGTTTCCGCCTTTGTCTCAGCTTTCGTTTCTGCCTTTGTTTCTGCTTTTGTCTCCTGTTTAACAGTTGGAGCAGCTACTGTCACATCCTCTGCCTTTTCCGGATTGGCTGCAATCACTTTTATGGCTGCCTCTGTTTCTTTTGTCTTTTCCTTCTTGGTCTCTTCCTTTGGAGCAGCTGTTGTTTCTTTCTTTGCAGCCGTTGTCTCAGCCTTGGTTTCCGCTTTCGTCTCTGCTTTGGTTTCTGCTGCCTTGCTCTCCGCTTTCTTTGCAGCTTCTAACTCTTTCATTGCCTTGTCAGCTTCTTCTTTACGCTTGGCTTCGTCTTCTTCTTTGGCTTTTTCTTCCTCTACAGAAACAGCTTTGTTAAATTCTACACTGGTTTTCATGTAGTCTTTAAATACATAACCTTCCAGGTCTGTATCCACAGCTACTTTTAAGAAATCACCTTCCTGTCCCACAACAGAATACTGGGCGCCTTCTGATAAAAGTGTCAGTGTCTTGCTGGTCAGATCCGGGCTTTCTCTTAAACGAAGGCTGGTGGTATCTACCACTGTTCCATAGGTCTTTCCTACTTCTTTTGCCTTTGTTTCTGCTTTCTGGCCTGTAACAAAATATTCGGATTTAATATAGCCGGTTACAGAGCCGGACTGGATCTTGTACCATTTTCCGCCTTCGCCGTCTACTGTATCTAAGATCGTTGCTGCACAGTCATTGTAGATCTTTCCTGTTATGGAACTGGAGGTATTTGCCTCTGTACGGATATTTACAGATCCGCTTACTTTAGATACTGCAATATTATCATAGGCAGAAGAAGCTGCCTTTGTCTGTGAAACAGCTGCTGCCTTTACTTCTGTAGAAGCCGCTGCTTTTGTCTCTGTTTTTGCTCCGGATGAGGTCTGGGCTTTTGTTTCTGCCTTTGCAGTTGCTGCGGCCTTTGTCTCTGTTGCAGTCTTTGTTTCACTGCTTTTTTTCGTTTCTGTTGCCTCCAACTGATTGTAAGATGACGCCAGCTTCTTTTCCGGCTGTGCATTTCCGGCATAATAATTATTTAACGCTACGGAAATTCCCGCAAGAGAGGAACCGGTTTCCAGATTTGTGGACGCAAAAGCCGGTGTCACACCTGCAAGGCTGCACATTCCGCTGATGATCAGTAATTTTTTCCATGTGTTCATCGGTACTCTTATCCTCTCTTTAAGTCTGACAGATACTGCTCTGCGCTGGTCACTGCATTGGCACCGTCTGCCGCTGCTGTAACGATCTGCCGCAATTTTTTTGTTCTCACATCGCCTGCTGCATAAATACCAGGTACAGAAGTAATTCCCGCTTCTCCTGCTTTGATATAACCCTGTTCCATATCCACAACGCCTTCAAAAGCAGCTGTTTCCGGCTGTATTCCTACAGCAATAAATACGCCCTGAAGAGAAATTTCTTTCTTTTCACCTGTAACATGATCCTGGAGCAATAAACTTTCTACTGCTCCATCACCTTTTATAGCCTCTGCCTCTGTATTCCAGAGTATTACCACATTTCCTTTTGAGAAAAGCTGATTTTGAAGACTTTTTGCTGCACGGAGTTTTCCCCGTCTGTGGATCAGATAGACTTTACTGCACATACGTGAAAGGAAAATGGCATCTTCCACTGCTACATCACCGCCGCCGATCACTGCAACGGTCCTGTTCCTGAAAAATGCACCATCACAGGTAGCACAGTAAGAAACACCGGCTCCTGTCAGTTCTTTTTCACCAGGAATGCCTAACTTTTTATGAACGGCTCCTGTTGCAAGGATCAGTGTCCTTGCCTCATAGTTTTCATTCATTCCAATGACCTGTTTTAAGTTTTCCAGGCCTTTATCTTCTATTTTTAAAACTGTATCTTCTTTAAATTGCGCACCCAGATGATCTGCATGTTCCCGCAGCTTCATTCCCAGTTCGTAACCGCTGATCCCAGGATATCCGGGATAATTATCCACTTCATAGGTATTTAATATCTGTCCGCCGCTTACCGTAGATCGTTCGATTATCAGAGTGTCCAGGCAGGCTCTCTGGGCATACACAGCTGCTGCAAGCCCCGCCGGTCCTGAACCGATTATGATCAGATCATAGATATGTGATGTCATTTTTATTGTTTCCTGTCTATTTTTTCATTATCTCTTAATATATTGTAACCAATTCGTAATTATTATAGCATAGATTTTACTATTGTTGCACTTCAAATTCTTACAATTATCTTTACAGATCAACCAGATATATGCCAACCTCTCCATTCTGTGCTAAAATAGAAAGAGCAAATACTGCGTCACTGATCGTGGAACACGCGAACAGAAACAGTACTGTACACATGCAGAAAGGAACGTGAGCTTATGTCAAGAAAAACTGTACTTGTGACCGGCGCTTCCCGTGGTATCGGAAAAGCCATTGCCATTAAATTTGCCCGGAAAGGCTATAATGTAGTCATCAGCTGCATCCGCAATGAAGACCGCCTGATGCAGACAAAAAAAGAAATTGAGAATTATCAGGTACCTTGTCTTGCCTATATGGGAGATATGGGAGATATGGATTGCTGCAAAGAACTGTTCGCAAAGATAAAGAAACAGTTTGGAGGTATAGATGTACTGGTAAATAATGCCGGTGTTTCCTACATCGGACTGCTTCAGGATATGAGCAGTGAAGACTGGGATAAAATTCTCCATATGAATTTAACTTCTGTTTTTAACTGCTGCAAATTGGCGATCCCTTATATGGTACACCAAAAACAGGGAAAGATCATCAATATTTCCTCTGTATGGGGTGTTGCAGGAGCTTCCTGTGAAGCAGCTTACTCTGCAACCAAAGGCGGCATCAACGCTCTGACCCGTGCTCTTGCCAAAGAACTGGGCCCAAGCAACATCCAGGTCAATGCTATTGCCTGCGGTGCCATTGACACAGAAATGAACCAGTGGATGGAAGAAGACGAACTGATCGCACTGGTAGATGAGATACCGGCAGGACGCCTTGGTAAAGCAGAAGAAGTAGCTGATCTGGCTTATCATCTTGGTTATAAAGAATCCTATCTTACAGGACAGATCATTGGGCTTGATGGGGGGTGGATCTAAAACATTCTCTCACCCCCTCCCAGCACAGCAAGAGGTATTTCTGCAACATAATAAAAACGGAACAGGCGCCTATACAGGTTTCTGTTCCATTTAATCCTGCATCCTCTGCTTTAAAAATGACTACCGGATTGGCACAGTCAATAAGAGTTACAGGCAGTTTTCCATATCCAGGCACATCTAAAATATCCTGTTTATTGCCAGTTGGAAACAGCTTTCCTGTAAGACCGCCACCGGGATTTTCAAAACAGCTGTCCCGGCAGCTTCTGCTTTTCTTTTGCTGGAAAAGTGGCTTCAAACTGTTGAAAGCCCTCCGGATCTTTCTCACAGACAAAATACCCCTCCGGGTCTTTGTAAGTGCCGGAGATGCCGTCCAGAAATCCGGGCTTCAGTTCTTTGATGAGAAAATAGTCCGCCTCCGGGTCGTCAGCATACCGCACGCCCTTAGTTTTAGCAGGAACAAATCCAGACTTGCCGTAAAAGTCAATATTGCCGGTAATGGCAAGCGCCCCTGCCCCCATCTCCCTGGCTTTTTCCATGGAATAGTCGAGCAGCTGCTTTCCATAACCCTGCCGCTTGTATGCGGGTGTGATGCCAATGGGGCCAAAGGTCATAATCGGCACCTTTCTTCCATCGTCACAGTCGATCTCCGACCGCACATAGATGACCTGCCCGATCCGCTCACCGTTCAGTTCCATCACAAAATCCAGCTCCGGCACAAATGCCGGGTCATTCCGATAACAGTGCAGCACATAGTGCTCCATACAGCCGGGCCGGTAAACATTCCAGAATGACTCGCGGGTCAGGTTTTCGACGGCTCTGTAATCGTCTTTTGTTTCCGGGCGAATGATAATATTCTTTTCTGACATAACTTCTTCTCCTTCTTTCTTCTCACACATCTTTTTCATTTTTGCATCGGCATAACAATAGCATGTTGATTGGTCTTGTCTAACCCCTACCGCACTATACCAATCGAGAACAGCGCTTAGATTTTCCGCCTTGACCCGCTCGCCGCCATGAAGCATCATATCCAGCATATCGTTCTCCTCCGTCGTGCGGTTTTTCTTTGCTGCCAGACTTTTACCTACTGTCTTGACCATGATCTCCATCACAGGGCGGTAAATGCCGTGGAGCTTTTTCACATCAAAGTTTCCTTGCAGGGTAAACAGCGGAATGTTGGCTGGAATCGCTGACTTTTTCCGCACGCTTTCTATCTGTGTTCCGGTTTGTCCCATGCCGACGCCGCAGACGGCGCACACCCGATAACGCTTCGCAGCTTCGTCATACCCTTTGACAGAGCCTGCCATGATCCAGCCAAGATAGACAACCTCCGCTTTGGCAAAAATCTGTTTTTTCGCTTCTGCAAGGGTATACGCCGGAAGCCCAGTTTTCTGCGCCAATATCTTGGCATACTGCTCGGTACTTCCAGTGTTGGTGGTGTAAATAATTGCATCCATTGTACTCCTCCTTCAAAAAAAGGACGCAGCGCATGACCGGCTTTGCGATCAGCACTGCGTCTTAGCGTCTGGCTGTTTGGTTTCAATGATAAAATTTTTTGCATTGATAATACTCTCATGCCTGCATTTGGGGCAAAACAGAGGAAAAGTTACTAATTCCGTCTCCCGCAGTATCTGCAAGCGCGTCTTGGCACCGCACCACGGGCATAAGACCCAGCGTTTTTCTTCTTCGCCATCTTTCATGTTGTTCTTTCCTTCTTTCTGTAATCAGACTCAACCTTTGCAATAAAGCGATCAATGTGTGTTGCCAATAAGGAAGAAACCGATTCTTTTTTCTCTGCACCGTCGTAGACACTGTATAAAAGATACATTGGCCCATAAAACTCCAACGCCAGCTGCATAGCGTCCTCATCAGAATCTGCCAGCTTGCGGAAGATGGCCGCCATATACTCCAAAGGACCGCCCGCCAGATAGTCGTGGTGAAGCTGTGCAAGCTTTGGATCACGGTATTGCTCCAGCGTCAGCATTTTACGAAAATTGGAGGAAAACGTTTCCTTTGTCCAATGGTCAAACTGGGCAAGACTGTATGTGCGAATTTTTTGAATTGGTGTATGCAGATATGCTTCCGCAAAGCCGTCTGGTTCCGTTTCCGGCATTTCATACGCCTCAGCGCGCTCATAGTCCATCTTATTCATTCGCTCCACGATCTTATCTAAGATTTCTTGTTTGCTGGCATAGTGCTTATATAAGGCGGCTTTCGTAAATCCTAACTGTCCTGCAATATCATTCATAGACGTCCCAAGATAGCCGTTCTGCGCAAACAGCTCCAGTGCCATCCTCAAAATCCGTTCCTTTGTACTCTCTGCCATAACTATCTCCTTTATCAAAGTAACCATTCGGTAACTCCATTATAGTTACCGAATGGTTACTTGTCAAGAACTAATGAAAAAAATATATTTTCAATCCTGTATTCCCGTTTATCCCCAGGCATTCAATCAATTTTTGATAACATTAAGAAGAATTTGACCAAATTTCACATCAATTCTTTATGAACCATAAACATAAGAAAACCCTTGAAAATACTGGATATCCAAGGGTTTTGATGTTCTCGTGGCCTGCCGGATACTGCACCGTCTTTGGATCAACACCTTTGTAATTGCATCCGCATCTCCATCCAGATACCAGATACCAGCGATGTTTGAAAACTCACCATTACCGGTTTCCGTATCAACTGCCCAGCCGGGAACAGTGCCTTCAGGGACAAAGACACAGGAGCTTCATATCCAGGAGCAAACGACTGTCGGAGACAAAGTCAACTTGTAAAATATACTGGCTTAGTGGCTTTACTTTTGAAATATATCTTTGTTCCATATAGCTTTCTTCTTTAACCACAGGAATGCCTTTCAGCGCTCCCTCCAAAAATATTCTGTTGTGTCTCCCTCGAAACAAATTTTGCTGTAGCTCATATCCAATCCTCTGGAAGTTGTGTACTGAAATGTCTGCCCGCTCTGAAGACGGCGCTTATTTCCTAACTTGAGTACAATGCCATCCGGTTCTCCCACTTGAACATCCCCCTGCCCTGGGTTAAATTCATACCAGTAAATGGTATCTCTCTGGACCATAAAATAGAGGGAGCTGCTCCTATCCCCGTCAGGATACCAATATCCCTCGGCGACTGTATTGTCGTTATCATCGGAAGAGATGATTTCATGTTCCTGTGTGCGCATATCCTCAATAGAGTCATAACCCAGTTGCTCTGCCGGATTATCATCTGTGAAGTCATAGTCGGTGTCCTCAATCACACCGGGGGTATAGTAATCTTCTCTTTCACCTTCACTACTTCCCACTCCGCAGGCAGCAAGGCCAAGGCATATGACCAGCGCCAGCAGAAAAGCCGTACATTTTTTCCAATCCTTCATTTTCTCACTCCTCCTAAGTCAATAAAAAATCCACCGTACAAATATTGTACAGTGGATTAAAAAAGATAACCATTAACCAAAGGTTAGGGGTTGGCATTCAGCATGGATAAAATCTGCTGCCGCTTCGCCCGGCCTGAAGCGAACGTCAGCCGCAGAAAGCTCTCGTCCGTGATTCCCTCGCAGTAAATGCTCCTGCCGCTGTCCTCCCGGTAAAACGGGCACCATACCGGCTCAAAGCCCTTCTCTCCGTTCTGCATCCATCTCCACCTCCCGTCTGTGTTCATACCCCATGCGCTCCGCCAGTGCCTCCACCCCCACCGTCTCCAGCAAAAGCGCCTCCATGCATTCCGCGTGCACCGCCGTGCCGTCCATCGCCTCATACCGCTCGTCCGCCTCCGTGACAGCCTCGCCGCACCACCGGCAGACACAGCCGCGCATCATCCTCCCACACCTCCCGAAATCATATTTTTATGCGATACGCAGTTGACAAAACGCGCCGCGCCGGATACAATAAATCTGCATAAATCTCCGGCTGCGGCGCCGCTCCCTCTGATTCCCTGGCCCACGGGCCTGTTTGCTTCCGGCCCGCAGCGCTCTCCGCACCTGCCCCCTGAGTGTATCGCATTTATATGCGATTGTCAAGGGAGGTATGTCGCATTTTTATTCGATTCTCTATTTTGCACAAATGCGAGGTGGCTGTTTTGTTTATTTATAGCAGATTCGAAGCGCTGATCCGCGAGACGGGCGTGACCAAGGCGTCCACCGCCCGCCGCATCGGCCGCACGCCGACCGTCTGCCAGGACTGGAAGGCCGGCAAATCCGAGCCCAGCGCCGACCAGCTCCAGATCGTCGCCGCCGCCCTCGGCACAACGCCCGCCTACCTCACCGGCGCGACGGATAAAAAAATGCTCCCCACCGGCGCACCGGCCGGTGAGGAGGACCCGCTCGACGCACAGCTCAGGGAGCTTCTTTCCCATGCTGACGATGATCTGAAGCAGGCCATGATCGCGTTTTTAGAGCGTTTTCAAAAAAAGTAAGAAACTGCTGTTTTTCCTCCCGGCTCAGCGCCGCAAACAGCCGGACGATCCGCTCGTCCGCCGTTTCCCATGCGTCCTGTCTGTCTGCTCGGTGTTTCGTCATTCTGCATCCACTCCTAAAATTCCGTTCCGTTCTTCCGGCAGCTGATGTATGAGGCAGTGTTTGTATATTAAAACATTTGTTCCATTTTTGCAATATGGCAGAACATACAAAGAATCGGCGAAATTTTCTATCCGCCCGAACGTCATACTGTCCCAAAAACCGGACTTCCGCCCATTCTGCCGCCCCAGCCCCGATTTCTATCCTTGACGCGCCCGCCATTCAGTGTTAAAATATTCCCACTTGCCGGTGTGGTGGAATGGCAGACACAAGGGACTTAAAATCCCTCGGCGTAACAACCGTGCGGGTTCGAGCCCCGCCACCGGCACCACTCAGAAATGACCTTTGTATGTCAGATGCCCGCGCAAGCGCGTTCATCTCGACAGCAAAGGTCTTTCTTCGTTCAAACCCGTGACCGCTTCGCTGGGTCACGGATTTGTTTTTGGGGCTGGGAGAATTTTGTTTGCTGGTCGGACTCGAACAGGACGGCGGCACTCAAAAATGGGCTTTTACGTCATCGTTCCGCGCAAAGCGCGGCACGATTCGACGGGAAATCCCA
>ERZ832317.4938-NODE-4938-length-12407-cov-9.251214_pt1 | contig 12407 bp, 10 predicted proteins | sample MGYA00519695_ERZ832317 | MGnify/ENA primary metagenome ERZ832317 (study PRJEB31850, sample SAMEA3708726) | human gut metagenome | biome: human gut; feature: human-associated habitat; material: faeces | place: China | collected 2014 ...
CTTATCCTCAGAACTGCTTGCTAATAAAGTGGTTATAAAAATCTTCCAGAATTACTGTAATAATTTTGAAATCATTCTGAAATACATGCGATTAGTTGTCTGTCTTCTCCAAAAGAGAAATCATCAGTTTACTTGTAAAAACTTTATCCTTACTTTATTTGTTATTAGTATAAACTATTTAAAGAAAGGAATTAATATGAAAAAAGTAATAGATAAAGCTGCTTCAAGAGGTTATTTCAACCACGGTTGGTTAAAAACCCACCATACATTCAGTTTCGCTAATTATTATAATCCCGAAAGAATACATTTTGGTGCTTTACGAGTGTTAAATGACGACAGTGTCGATCCGTCTATGGGATTCGATACTCATCCGCACAAAAATATGGAGGTAATATCCATCCCTCTAAAGGGTTATCTAAGACATGGTGACAGCGTGCAAAACACTAAAACGATCACTCCGGGAGATATTCAGGTTATGAGTACCGGAAGCGGTATTTTTCACAGTGAATACAACGGAAGCGATAAAGAACAATTGGAGTTTTTGCAAATCTGGGTATTTCCAAGAGTGGAAAACACTAAACCCGAGTATAATAATTTCGATATACGCCCGCTACTGAAGAAAAACAAATTGGCAGTGATCATTTCTCCCAACGGTGAAACTCCGGCATCTATCAAACAAGACGCCTGGTTTTCAATGGGTAGCTTCGATGCCGGACAAACGATTGATTACAAAATGCATCAAGAAGGAAACGGAGTATATATGTTTGTCATTGAAGGTGAAATAGAAGTAGACGGCGATCACCTGTCAAAACGTGACGGTATCGGAATTTGGGACACCAAAGAATTCCAGATAAAGATTACTAAAGAGACTACTCTTTTATTGATGGAAGTGCCAATGAGATAAATAATGACAGGATAATATGCCAATGTGCCAATTGATGCGTAAAACATAGCGCAACAATTGGCACATTAACGTATTGGGGTATCGGTCGGTTATTTACGATAATTTTCCAAACCGGTTCTCAAGAATTCGATATATTTAGGAATATCCTCGTTATAGGCATAAGACTTATTCAGAGGTTTTCCTTCGTTATCCAGAAGAACATAAAACGGCTGGGCATTGGCACCGAACTTGACACGTTGCAGATAACTCCACTTATCACCTACCGTACGTAAAGTACGCTCAGTTCCATTTTCCACAATCTTTACCGGCTTGGTAAGAGGAGTTTTATTATCAACATACAGGGTAATCAGCACATAGTCGTCATTGATTATTTTGCTAACCGTAGGATCCGTCCATACGGCAAGTTCCATCTTACGGCAATTTACGCATCCATAACCGGTAAAATCGAGCATGACAGGTTTATTATGCAATCTTGCATATTCCATTCCCAAATCATAATCATCAAACTTGGCATGTACCTCATTGGTGTATAGATTAAAATCCTGTGTCTTCATAGGCGGCGCAAATGCACTGACAGCTTTCAATGGCGCTCCCCACAAGCCGGGAACCATATAAACCGCAAATGCAAGCGAAACCAATGCCATGAAGAAACGCGTCACACCTATCTTATTACTATCATCATCATGAGGAAACTTGATTTTCCCTAACAGATAGAAACCGAGCAGTGCAAAGATCACAATCCATAAAGCTAAAAACGTTTCACGATCAAGAATTCTCCAACCATAAGCAAGATCGGCAACCGACAAGAATTTCAAAGCGAAGGCCAGTTCAAGGAAACCGAGAGTAACCTTAATCACATTCATCCATCCTCCTGACTTCGGCATAGACTTCAACCAAGACGGGAACAAAGCAAACAAAGTAAACGGCAACGCCAAAGCAATGGCAAACCCCAACATACCGATGGCAGGAGCAACAACACTACCCGTGGTAGAAACCTGTACCAACAGGAAACCGATAATCGGACCGGTACAAGAAAAAGAGACCAAAGAGAGCGTAAATGCCATCAGGAAGATGCTTATCAAACCACCGGTCGACTCCGCTTTACTATCCACCGCATTGCTCCATTTGGAGGGTAAAGTTATCTCGAAAGCACCAAAGAAAGAAGCTGCAAAAACAATCAACATCAGACAGAAAAGGATGTTGAACACAGCATTGGTAGACAAGGCATTCAATGCACTCGCTCCAAAAATAGCTGTAATGGCCAATCCCAAAGTCACATAAATAACAACAATGGATGCCCCATATGTCCATGCATCACGGATGCCTTTTTTCTTGTCTTTACTGCGTTTCAAAAAGAAACTCACAGTCATGGGAATAATAGGCCATACACAAGGAGTGAACAAAGCAAGCAATCCCCCTAAAAATCCGGTAATAAAAATATAAATCCAGGACATATCATCTTGGGAATGCTCTTCACCTAAACTCTGTAGCTCGTTGATTACCGGTTTCCAAAGGTCGATTTCTCCATCGGAAACATTTATTCCGGTTGTTCCGTCCGCCCCACCGATGGTTGCAACAGAAGCAGTATCCGTAACGGTTTTCACAGTAGCTTGTTGCGGTGCAGGCTGAGTCCCGGACTGTGGAGCGGCTACAGCTTCTTTAGAAAAATCACCTTCGGCCTTACCGGAAAAGTGAAATGGAACCTGAGTAGGCGGAAGGCAACTTTCATCGTCACAAGCTCCATACTCCAGATATCCGTCCATATCGTAAGTACCGGCGGTAAACTTTATCTTTTGAACAAATTGCGCGGTATTTTCAAAATAACGGACTTTCATTTCAAAGAGCTTATCGAATGTCGAAACTTCCTTCCCCACAGGTTTCAACTTGCCTACAAGCTCTGCACCGGTCATCTTATCCACATTAAATGTAGCAGAAATAGGGCCACCATCTCCTAAATCAGTGGAATAGACATGCCATCCCCTATCGATAGTACCGGTAAAAATAATCTCTCCCTCCGTATCAGACAGGGTTTTCAGTTCTGTCTTAAACTTTACGGGATCTTGGATCTGCGCATGAGCCGCCAAAACGACGAACATCAGCAACAAAAAAGAACATACTTTTCTCATTCTCTATTCGTTTTTCTTATTATAACAGTCGGAAAAGCGATCCGGTTCATTAAACTATTTCATAGTCTACGCACGAACGGCTTTCCTTTGCTTCGGCAATAATCTTACCGGCAGCCACATGATCGGGATGAGTGGCATAGAATTTTACATCATCCAGGTTGTCAAATTCACTATACAATGCAATATGCCAAGATTCTCCCGGGTTCATATTCAGTCCCACTTCAATCTTACGAATAACGGATATTTTTGCAGGCAGAGCCTCTATCGCTTCTTTAAATTTATTCATTACAACAAGTTTATCAGTTTCCGGAACTTCATCCTTTAACTTAAATAATACAATGTGTTTTACCATAACGTTGCTATTTTAATTTATTGTTTATATATTTGTCAGCCGAAGCTGCATTTATTTCAATGCAAAATTACTCTATTTGTTTCAAATATACACTATCAACAGATGTTAATAATAGGAATAGCAGGCGGAACGGGCTCAGGAAAGACCACCGTCGTACGGAAAATAATTGAAAGTCTCCCTGCCGGTGAAGTAGTACTGCTCCCCCAGGATTCGTATTATAAAGATAGTAGTCATGTACCTGTGGAAGAGCGCCAAAATATCAATTTCGACCATCCGGACGCTTTTGAATGGAGCCTGCTCTCGAAGCATGTCTCGATGCTGAAAGAAGGCAAGAGCATCGAGCAACCTACCTATTCATACCTCACTTGTACCCGTCAGCCGGAAACAATCCATATCGAACCGCGTGAAGTAGTTATCATCGAAGGAATTCTTGCCCTTTGCGATAAAAAACTACGCAATATGATGGACCTCAAAATATTTGTAGATGCCGATCCGGATGAACGCCTGATACGCGTCATTCAACGGGATGTGGTGGAACGCGGACGGACGGCTGAAGCCGTGATGGAACGTTATACACGTGTATTGAAACCGATGCATCAGCAATTCATCGAACCTTGTAAAAGATATGCCGACCTCATCGTACCCGAAGGAGGCAACAATGAAGTGGCAATCGATATCCTGACCATGTATATCAAGAAACACTTAGGATAGACATGACGGCCCGGCGCTCTATACTGCCCGTCTTTTTCATTATTCTTTTCTCCGTATTGGCCTGTAAACACAGACATCATCCGGCAGAAGAGACAGGAGCCTATGATTTGACCCAGATTAAAGACAGTGGAGAGCTGGTGGTACTAACGTTATACAGTTCGACTACTTATTTTATTTACCGTGGACAGGAAATGGGATTCCAATATGAATTAAGCGAGCAATTTGCCAAAAGCTTAGGAGTTAAACTGCGTGTTGAAGTAGCACGGAACGTGTCTGAACTGATCCAAAAACTATTATCCGGTGAAGGAGATCTGATTGCCTATAACCTGCCCATCACCAAAGAATGGAAAGACAGCCTCATTTATTGTGGAGAGGAAGTGATTACACATCAGGTAATCGTACAACGGAACAATGGCAAAACAAAACCGATAACAGACGTCACAGAACTCATCGGCAAAGAAGTATATGTAAAGCCCGGTAAATATTACGACCGGCTTGTCAATCTGAACAATGAATTGGGAGGCGGCATACAAATACACAAAGTGACGGGCGACAGCATCACGGCGGAGGATCTGATCACACAAGTAGCACAAGGGAAAATACCTTATACGGTAGCTGATAACGACCTGGCCAGGCTGAACACCACTTACTATCCCAATCTCAATATCAAGCTTTCCATCAGCTTCGACCAGCGAGCATCATGGGCTGTACGCAAAGATTGCCCGCAACTGGCGGCAGCAGCAGATAAATGGCACGAAGAGAATATGACCTCACCAGCTTATACGGCGAGCACGAAACGATACTTTGAAATCAGCAAATCGGTTCCCCACTCCCCCATCCTCTCGCTCCGTGAAGGAAAAATTTCCCATTACGACAATTTATTTAAGAAGTACTCCAAAGAGATTGACTGGGACTGGCGTTTACTGGCCTCATTAGCCTATACGGAATCGAATTTCGATACGACAGCCGTATCTTGGGCAGGAGCCAGAGGATTGATGCAGTTAATGCCGCAAACAGCACGGGCTATGGGAGTGCCACCCGGTAAAGAACAAAATCCGGAAGAGAGCATCAAAGCAGCAGTAAAATACATCAAACTAACAGACAGAAGCCTCAGCGCGGTTCCCGATAAAGAAGAACGTATCAAATTTATCCTGGCGTCCTATAACGCCGGTTTAGGGCATATCTACGATGCCATTGCCTTGGCCGACAAGTACGGAAAAGACAAAAACACCTGGAACAACAACGTCGAAAACTACATCCTGCTGAAAAGCAATGAAGAATATTTCACCGACCCGGTCTGTAAAAACGGATATTTCCGTGGAATAGAAACATATAATTTCGTAAGAGATATCATATCAAGATACGAATCGTATAAAAAGAAAATAAAAGAATAACCGTTCAAAAAACTATCCCTTGCGGTATTGCTGTGGTGACTGTCCTGTCTGTTTTTTGAAAAATGTGCCAAAATAAGAAGCATTCGGAAAGTTAAAAAAATCAGAAATTTCTTGAATGCTTTTTTGAGTGTTTTTAAGTAGCGAAATGCTTTTTCGGATATCAGTTGAATCAGCCTGATAAATATCTCATACTTATGTCCGACAGAGGTTTTCAGATTCATCAGTTTTCGGTTGTAGACGGAGCATATCCGATATGTTAATCCAAGAAGCTGCAGTAACTTGACCCAGATAATACATTTTACAAATTTGCAGGATGAAGTAATATAAAGAGTCTGGTTATAAAGTGACATCTGCAACTGTAACCCTACATTGGACCATACCGCAAAGTATGGGTTACGTTGTAAGGCGTACCGTAAGCAGAACCGTCGGTTACGGATACGGAGGGATCGATATTGTCATTGTAATTGGCAAAACCGTTAATTTGTGGAAGTAGCTTAGCGCAGTTTTCAGAAATGCCATATCTGCCTTTCTGTATCTCATTGCGCTTACTCTATAAAGACGGATTATTTTCTATACCCATCTCAAGACAGTTCTCAAGTGTCAGTGTTTCTTGTGCGCTGACACTCGTAACCGACAGGTAGAAAAACATAGGTAAAATATCTATTCGTATTTCCAAAATGGAAAATGTTCTTAAGGTCAGCAAACAGCCACCTCTTTATATCTTTCCTTTAGGTGAAATTTATTGATAGTGTATTTTCTTTTCATCATACTTTTGTTTCGGTTGCTGCTGCACCGCAGGATATCCGAAAGGAATGACACAAAGCGGAAGAATATTCTCGGGAAGAGCAATATACTTGCGCACTACCTCCATACGGTCTTCATAAGGATATGCCGCAGTCCACACAGCACCCAACCCCAAACTTTCAGCAGCTAAAAGAATATTCTGCGCGGCAGCCGAACAATCCAGATACCAATAAGAAGAACGGGTGGAATCACCGCAAACCACAATGGCATAACGGGCCTCAGTAAGCATCTTAGCATAGGGCAAAGCCGCAGCCATAGAATCGAGAGAAGCACGTTCGGTTATAACATAGAACTCCCAAGGACGCAGATCTTTACCAGAAGGGGCAGCCATACCGGCGCGGAGCATCAAGTCGATCTTTTCCTTTTCAACTCCTTTATTCAAATAAGTACGCACACTCTTACGCGCAAAAATATTATCCAAAGCAGCGTTAGCAGAAGCAGACTCCGAGTTTTGCGGAGCAGAAGAACAAGAGATGACACTTGCCAACAGAACCGCCACCGGCAATAATAAGAAACAGATCTTTTTCATACTTATATCAATTAAAACAGATTCAGTTTATTCTTTTGCGCTTCCTCGAGCGACACTGTTTCACGACGCATCATTCCACTCTTATCACGCAATTCTTCATATTCTTTCGTCAGTTCTATCGCCAACTCTTCCTTTGTTTTCGGATTAAGCAGACGCGCCGCTACACCGGCATTTTGAGAAGCGTCTTTCAAATGAACGACCGGAGCATGATAAACAGGAGCAATCTTCAAAGCGGTATGCATCTTTGAAGTCGTAGCACCACCTATTAACAAAGGAATATCCAAACCGGCCTTTTCCAATTCCATAGCCACGTGAACCATTTCTTCCAAAGAGGGAGTGATCAACCCACTCAGGCCAATCATATCTACTTTTTCCTCAATAGCATGCTGTACAATGGTTTCGGCGGGCACCATTACTCCTAAATCTACAATATCATAACCGTTACAAGCCATCACCACAGATACTATGTTCTTACCGATGTCGTGCACGTCTCCTTTTACAGTAGCCAGCAACACCTTACCGGCAGAGGAAGCTCCTTCCTGTTTCTCCGATTCAATAATCGGCTGTAAAATAGCCACTGCTTTTTTCATCGTACGCGCCGTTTTCACAACCTGAGGTAAAAACATTTTCCCCGCTCCGAACAACTCGCCTACATGATTCATCCCATCCATTAAAGGGCCCTCTATCACATCGACCGCCTTTTCATACAACGGTAATGCTTCCGCAAGATCCTCTTCCAGAAAATCACCTATCCCTTTGATCAATGCATGTTGCAAGCGTTCTTGTACTGTTCCGTCGCGCCAAGCCTGATGAACGGACAATTGAGAGTTGGAAGTCGACAACTGTGCGTCCGTGCTACCGGCCTTCAATGCTTCGGCAAGTTCGATCAAACGCTCGGCAGCATCCGGACGACGGTTAAGAACGACATCCTCTATCTTTTCGAGCACATCAGCAGGAATATCCGTATACAGAACAGAAGTAGCCGGATTGACAATTCCCATATCCATTCCCTGCTGGATAGCATGATAAAGGAACACGGCGTGCATTGCTTCACGAATATAATTATTCCCTCGGAAAGAGAACGAGAGATTACTAACACCGCCACTCACATGCGCACCGGGGAGATTCTTCCGTATCCAGCCCGTCGCATTGATAAAATCGACTGCATAATTATTATGCTCTTCGATACCGGTAGCTACAGCCAAAACATTCGGATCAAAAATAATATCCTGCGGATTAAAACCGACTTTATCCACCAATAGCCGATAAGCCCGTTCGCAGACCTCTATCTTACGGGCAGCAGTATCTGCCTGACCTTTTTCATCAAATGCCATCACTACGGCAGCAGCACCATATTGCCTGATAATACGGGCATGTTCCAGAAATTTCTCCTCACCTTCTTTCAAAGAGATAGAGTTTACCACCGATTTACCTTGAAGGCATTTCAAACCGGCTTCAATAACTTCCCATTTAGAAGAGTCGATCATCACAGGAACACGGGCTATCTCCGGTTCGGAAGCTATCAGATTGAGGAAAGTAGTCATTTCCTGACGAGCATCCAGCAAACCGTCATCCATATTCACATCGATAATCAGCGCACCGTCTTCCACTTGCTGACGGGCAATGGAAAGTGCTTCGTCATACTTCTTCTCATTAATCAGACGCAGAAATTTACGCGAACCGGCCACATTACAACGTTCGCCGATATTCACAAAATTTATCTCGGGCTTTACTTCCAGAAGTTCAAGCCCAGAAAGCCAAAGACAATCCGGTTTCCGAACCGGCACATGTGGGCGAGCCCCTTCTATTAAAGCCGGATATTCGGCAATGTATGCATCGGTAGTGCCACAACAGCCACCAATGATATTAATCAAACCTTCATGGATATATTCTTTGACTTCATGGGCCATATCAGCCGGGCTCTGGTCATACTGCCCCAAACTATTGGGAAGTCCGGCATTCGGATAAGCACTGATATAATAAGGAGCACGGGCAGCCAGTTGTTCAAGGAAAGGTTTCAACTGCCTCGCACCAAACGAACAATTTAATCCGACAGAGAAAATATTGGCATGTTGCACAGAAGCTAAAAAAGCATCCAGCGTCTGACCGGAAAGCGTACGTCCACCTGTATCGGAAACAGTAACAGAAAGCATTATGGGTACTTCGACCCCTGTTATCTTTATAGCTTGTTCGGCTGCATAAACAGCCGCTTTAGCATTCAACGTGTCGAAAATCGTTTCAATCAGAATCGCATCCACTCCACCTTCGAGCATAGCTTCCATCTGTTGCTGGTAGGCATCGGCCAATTCATCGTAACTCAAAGCGCGGAAAGCCGGATTATTCACATCCGGGCTCATAGAACAAGTCTTATTGGTAGGTCCCACAGAACCAGCGACAAAACGAGGCTTTTGCGGATTTTTAGCCGTATACTCATCAGCCACCTCACGGGCCAGTTTTACAGCTGCCAAATTTATTTCACGTACATACTGCTCTACATGATAATCGGCCATAGAGACTGTGGTCGAACTGAAAGTATTTGTTTCAATAATATCGGCCCCGGCTTCAAGATATTTACGATGAATATCCTGAATCACATCCGGACGAGTAAGACAAAGCAAATCATTATTCCCTTTCAACTGCCCGGGAATATGCGCGAAACGCTCGCCGCGAAAATCTTCTTCTTTTAAGTTGTATTGCTGAATCATGGTACCCATTGCCCCATCCAATATAAGGATACGCCGGGATACCAATTGCGGAATAGTTATTTTATCCATCTCCATTTATCACCTGTCTACTTTATCACTCACCGTCTATCGCTAATCACCATCACTAATCACTTACCACTAAATCACAATCTTCACCTTTTGAACATTCTGTCCATATCGCGACGGTCATCTTTTTCTTTCAGAGATTCACGTTTATCATACTGCTTTTTACCTTTTGCCAAAGCTACTACAACTTTAGCCAATCCTTTTTCATTGACGAACATACGAACCGGTACAATAGTAAAGCCGGTTTCCTTGGTGCCACGTTCGAGTTTCTTCAACTCTTTTTTATTAAGTAACAGCTTCCTGTCTCTACGAGCTGTATGATTATTGTACGAACCATAGAAATACTCGGCGATGTGCATATTCTTCACCCACAACTCACCTTTGGCAAAGTAGCAAAACGTATCTACCAGACTTGCCTTTCCCATACGGATGGATTTGATTTCCGTTCCGGTAAGCACAATACCTGCCGTATAAGTATCGATCAGTTCATAGTCGAATGTAGCACGTTTATTCTTTATATTTACAGGAGCCAGTTTCATTTGTTTCTTAATTTAATATTGCTGTTAGCTTATTGAACACGAATTGAATCACCGCCGGACACAGTATTAACAACAGGGATGATAAAATGGTGAATCGTAACCGATTCTTTTCTTCAACTTGCATCACAATCGGCACACCTTCCCACACCACATAGACGATATAAAACTGCAATAACCAACCGATAATACTGAAATCCGGCAACAAACCGGTAATTATTTTAAGCAGGAAAGTGACTACCAATGCATATCCGGCAAATTGTTGGGTCAAAGGAACATCATCGGACATCCCGAACATTTGTACCCGTAATTGATTGATGGCATATGCAGCCAGAAAATAACCGCCGAACAATGCCACTGCCACTGCACAACACTGCGTCATAGCTATCTGAAAGCTTTGCGGACCACCCCAACCGTTGACCAACAGAGAACCTATAAATACGGCAAGACCACATAAACCAATCATAGGATAGACAAAAGCTCCGAAAACCTTTCGCCTATCCTCTTCCAAACGAATTTCCTCCCAGGCCTTGGCCGGAGAGGAAATCAATGACATCGATATCTTAAATAATTCTTTGTAATTCAATATTATTCCTCTACTTTATAAGTAAGAGAATACTCTCTCTTCTTAGTTCTTTCATCATCCAACTTGTTATTGACAGTGTTCTCATCAACCTCAACAATAATCTTCACTTCTTTTCCCGGCAAAGTAGGCAAATAATTCGCAAGATCAAAGCTCTTGTAATATAAATACGGATAAGTACCTGCCACATTTGCAGAAATCAAAGTAACACCATCTTTTTCAGGTGTTCCACCATGACGCAAATAAAACTTAATAACACCATCCTCAACCTCCTCATTAGGATAGTTTACCAATGTAAACGAATGCTGCTTTTCCTGAACATAATATGATATTCCAGCAAAAAGATAACGATTATCCAAAATATAGAAATTTTCTTCACTCGTGGAAGAAGAGCTCATCACGTTGGTAACACGTATGATAGGAGCTGTAGCAACAGAATCATTGGAGGCTCCTTTTTCTGCTACACTCTCCACCGTACCATCTAACGATACAGCATAATTTAAAGTTACATTTTTCAACGTATTGGTTGCTCCCGAATTTCCACTCGCTTCATCATTGGAATAAGTGCAAGCAATATAGGCCATCTTGGTGGAAGAAGGATCAAATTTATAAGTTTCCTCGACAGCCATTAATGAAGTAGTAGTAGGTTGTATTTTAAGTTCACCTATTTTAAAATAAGTGCCTCCGTAAACAGAAGAAATAACCTCCACCGGTCCTTGCCATATAGGAGTATAATTATCATCTGAATTCATACAAGAAGTAAAACCAATACCCATTAAAACAATCAGGGTCAATACCAAAACTTTCACTTGTTTCATAAATCTATTTTTTAGAGTTTGCAAAGATATAAATTCTAATTCACAATTAGTAAATGCAGAGACTTAAAAAATACTGCACCGGTTATTTAATTATTTCTCCAAACTCACTTTCTTGTATAAATCGGATGGACTAAATAGCATATCTTTATTTTTAACACCTAAATTATGATTATACGAAGAAATAAAGAACAGCCTTTTACATCACTTTATTATCTCTCCAAACAGTTCTAAATGTTCATCTACATAACTTGCAATGATTACCGTCACCTGTTCCTCCATTTCAAAATACTCTTCTTCCAGCTCATCAAAAGCTTCATACTGTTCATACATTGCCATGAATTCATCTTCGGTACGCTCTTTTTCAAGATCTTCACGATGGGCATCATAAATTTTCTTTGCCCGATAGACAAGCTTAGAAAACTCTTCCGCCCCCCATAAACGCATTACTTTAGCAAAGGGATTATCAAAAATATAACCACCATATCCATTCTGAATCAATTGACAGAAACCGCCTACCATAATCTCATCACGGAATATCTGATAAGCCAATAACGAATGTTGCTCACCCGTAAGCAAAGCCATTGTTCCGGCAGTCAGCTCACCTCCTATCGCTTCTTTATATTTATCGGTAAACACTTGGATAAACTCATCCATTCCCTCACCTGCCGCTTTTTGCAAGACCGCATCTGACAATTTTATCATAATTCTATTTGCTATTTATATTAATGTTGCAAAGTTACGAACTTTATTAAAGAAACCCCTTTTTGACAACTACTATTTTCAAGTATATATAAATGTATGGTTTGAGAACATATATATTATGTTTGTTTGTGTGTGTAATAGGTAGGTGGTACCACCTACCTATTACACACACAAACA
>ERZ832317.4948-NODE-4948-length-12394-cov-2.703704_pt1 | contig 12394 bp, 8 predicted proteins | sample MGYA00519695_ERZ832317 | MGnify/ENA primary metagenome ERZ832317 (study PRJEB31850, sample SAMEA3708726) | human gut metagenome | biome: human gut; feature: human-associated habitat; material: faeces | place: China | collected 2014 ...
CTTCAAGTGCACCGAACAAACCGATACATCTTGCTTCACCAATACATTTATGCTTCTTTACCATCTCATCCATAAACGGAGCAACGATCTCGTGCATCTCAGCTACATGGCCCTCGATGTCGTGTTCTTTATAATATTTCATTGCTGCTACACCAGCCGCACATGCAAGTGTATGTCCACTGTAAGTAAGTCCGCACTGAAGAACATTTTCCTCAAAATACTCCGCAACCTTTTTACTTACAATACATCCGCCCAGCTGTACATAACCACAGGTAACACCTTTTGCAAATGTAATCATATCCGGTACGAAATCGAAGTTCTGCCATGCAAACCACTTACCGGTTCTAAAGAAGCCTGCCATAACCTCATCGCAAATCATTAAAATACCATACTTGTCACAAAGCTTTCTGACACCTTCCATATAACCCTTTGGTGGTAAAATCACACCGTTTGCACCGACAATAGATTCCATCAGGATTGCAGCTACGTTCTGTGGGCCTTCATATCTTAACTGCAAATCCAGATCTGCAAGTGCTTTCTTTGTAACGGCTTCATCATCAACACCGTATGTATAACCGTCTCTGTACATCTGCGGATTCATGAATTTTACAAATCCGTTTGCGCCGCCGATTTCTGCGGCAAATCTTCTCCAGTCACCGGAAGCATTGGAAGCACCAAGTGTTGCGCCATGATAGCTTCTATAGCATGAGAATACTTTTGTTCTTCCTGTTACCATACGTGCCATTTTAATTGCATTTTCATTTGATTCGGCACCGCCGTTTGTAAAGAATACTCTCTTAAAATGATCTGCTCCGGCAGCTTCAACTAACATCTTTGCAAGCTTGCTCTTTGGCTCTGAAGCATACGCCGGTGCCATAAAGCACATCTTATCTGCCTGTTCCTTAATTGCTTCAACAATTTCCGGAAGTTCATGTCCAAGATTTGAGCAGACTAAAAGGGAAGCCATATCTGCATATTTCTTTCCATCATAATCCCAAAAATAAATTCCCTTTGCCTTTTCAACCGGTAATGCATCTACACCTGATTTTGACCATGACTGCATTACATAATCCTTGTGCATCTGTGCTACTTCTTTTCCTGTTAAATTTCCCATTTGTTTGTCCTCCTGAAAAAATAATTTCTGTTATGCAGAAAAAAACAACAAGGCGCCAGATTCTCCATTTGGAGCTTCTGACGCCTTTGTCATTTCTGTTATCTAACTGATGATTTTATTTTACATTTTTTACCGCCAAATACAATAGTTTAAAGCCTAAACCTTTTTGTGCTTTAGCACAAAGTCCGGATTTACTTTATTTATTTTGAAAACTTCCTTAATTTAGCGACCAACAGCCCCAGTGCCAGTTCATTGCGGACTGAAAACTTTGTAATATCCACATTTAAAAGGGCTTCGATTTTCTTGATTTTGTAATTGACTGTGTTCCGATGCACAAACAGCTCCTCTGCCGTATCCTGTACACTACCGTTGTGCTTCATATAACAGTCCAGTACTTCCACCAGATTACTGTTATTTAACGCATCATATTCATCCAGCGGTTGGATAGTATCCTGATAATATTCTTCAAAGCAGTCTGTATTTTCTATATTAAACAGCAGGCGGTTCACACCCATGGATGCATATGTTCTTGTCGTATCTTCCTCGTTTTCCATTTTTGACAAATCCACAATTTTTCTTGCAATCTGATAGCTTTTTGACAGACGGCGGAAACCCGCTGCGGTACTTCCAACACCAACAAATATAGATTCCGTGTTTTTCAATAACGGTACAATCTGTTCTTTGACAATCTCTGCAAATTCAGCTGCTTTTTCTTCCTTCATGTCACTAAATACCATTAAAATTCTGTCATTTTCCGTAAATACAACAACATCATGTTTTTCCTGCTCCATCACGCGCGCCGCTTTCTGTGCAAAACGCTCCAGACGGTCTTTTAAAATCGGTGCATAAAATATTTCTTCCTTTTCATTTTCAAGCCGGTCGCAGATGTCCATCATCACAACCACGTAATTCCACTCGGCTAAGTAGCCTTTCTGCATGAGTGCCGATACGTATAGTTCTTCCTGCTTCGGCGTAAATATAGCATAACGGAATGCTGCAGACAACTGCATTGCGCGCTGCTGGGACTGCGTAATTGTAAAACAGATCATCCGCATCATATCTGCCATATGCACACTCCACGGCACTTCAAAAACCGGAAAATCGTGTGCATTGCCAAAATCAATAACCTCCTGCGGAATTTCAGCCACATAAGGTCCGATGTTTACTACCATTGCACTGGCATGATTTTTATAGACCCGATCCACCAGCGCAAGCAAAGACATTTTTTCACCGACACCGATTCCTGTTGTAAATGCAATTTCCCCACCGGACAAAAAATCGGCAATTTCTGTTGTATCTACCATATGCACCCATTCGACCGCATTGGTCAGACCGTTTTTTCCGGCGACCAGCTTAATATCTGCACAGCCCGCCTGCCGGATGGCTTCTTTTAAAACTACACTCATATCCTGCCCTCCTTTATTTATACAATCGCCATGACTCCTGACAGCAGTAATAAAATGTATGTCATTTTCATAAAAATTTCCTGTGGCAGCTTCTTTACCAGCTTTGTGCCAATCCATGTACCTGCAAAAACAGGAATAATTCCTGCTATTAACAAAAACCACACATGGCTGTTAAAATGTCCCGCCTGAAACTGGATTCCTGTAATGTAACAGCCAATCGTCAACCAGATTAACGCAATAGTTGCCCTGAATTCCTCCTTATCTTTTAACGCCCCTGCCGCATAAATGACAAGCAATGCCCCGCCGGATACAAACATTCCGTGAATAATACCCGCGGCAAAGATGACAAACAACATAAGTACAGCCGGAAGTCTGAGCTGTTTTTTCACAAACAGCTTATCCAGCGCAATCACAATAATCATAATGCCGTAAAATGTCAGAAGCTGCTGCATCGGAAATACTTCAAATATTTTCATTCCCACAACCATACCGGCTGCCATCAGCACAAACATCTTAAAAAATTCCTTCCAGTTAATATGCCGGAATCCGGTAATTACAATCATCAGACTGGAAATCTGTGCAATTGCATTGAGCAGTGCCTTTGCTTCGTCCACACCAATTAATTTCATAGTCGGCGGCATGGAAATCAATGTCCCCGCAAAGCCTGTAATTGCCTGTAAAAGATTGGCACCAAATAAAATCAAAAGCACTAAAATTTCTTTTACGCCCATCGCTTTTCCTCCTTACAATGCAAAAAGGAGACAGCTGCTGCAATCTGCAACACGGCTGCCTCCTTTGGCAATTTTTTTATATTTTTATCATCTTCTGCAGGCTTGTGTTTCTGCCCAGCAGGACGACACATCAATTAATGTGTCATAAAGAACATAATCGCAAATAACGCGCCGACAACCCATGTGAACGGCTTAATTTCCTTTACTCTGCCTGTAAAAATACAGATAAATACATACGTAATCAGACCGAATGCAATACCGTAGCTGATATTATAGGCAAATGGCATCATCGCGATTGTCATAAATGACGGTACGGCTACTTCCGGCTTATGCCATTCAATATCTGCAACGCCACCCATCATCAATACGCCGACATAAATCAGTGCTGCTGATGTCGCACAGGTCGGAATCAGTACTGCAACCGGGCTTAAAAACATTGCAACGAAGAATAACACCCCTGTTGTAAATGCCGCAAGACCTGTTCTTGCACCTTCTGCAACACCGGCAGAGGATTCTACGAAGGTTGTAACCGTAGAAGTACCGCAGATAGCACCTGTTACTGTTGCAATCGCATCGGATAACATCGCCTTTTCAAAGTTCGGTACTTCGCCTTCTTCTGTGAGCATATTTCCTCTTGAACATGCACCGTAGAGTGTACCAAGTGTATCAAACATATCTACCATACAGAATGCAAGTGCTGTTGTAATCATCAGAATCACTAAATCCGCTGTAGAATGGGTTGCAAGATAAGCGGAAAAATCAAAGCCGTCTGTAAATACCTTTAAAAATGCCTGTGAACCCCAGTCACCGAATGCAGTAAACGGATTGAAGTTCATATTTGCCGCAAATCCTTTGTAAAATCCCGGAATGGTGCAGCCAAGGATATAATAAAGACCTGTTCCGCCGAGGATTCCCCATAAAACAGAACCCTTTACTTTTTTGTAAGATAATACGGCAATAATAATCAGCGCCGCAATTGTAACAAGCTTTGGCATAATTTCTGCCCAGGTTGCATTCCCGTTAAACAGGTTAAAGCTTGTCAGGTTGACACAGGTAGAGCTTGAAGGAACAATAATTCCCGCATCCTGTAATCCCAAAAATGCAATAAACAGACCGATACCGGCTGAAATTGCCATTCTGACACACTGTGGGATAGCATCAAATAACATCTTACGGACACCGGTCAGTGTCAGGATGATAAATACTACACCATCTAACAATACAAGAATCAGTGCATTTGCATAAGATAATCCGAATGTAAAGCAGACTGTGTACACAAAAAATGCATTCAGTCCCATACCGGATGCCAATCCTAAAGGAAGATTTGCGAGGAATGCAATTAAAAATGTACCGACAACGGCTGAAATTGCTGTTGCGATATAAATGGCATTATATGATACAACGCCAAGTTCTGAAAACATATTTGCATTAACCATGAGAATATACGCCATCGCCATGAAAGTTGTAATTCCGGCAAGCACTTCTGTTTTCACTGTCGAGCCATGCTCTTTGACCTTAAAAAATTTTTCCATGAGTCTTTCTCCTATTTTTTTCATTTATCCAAACACAGTCTGATTCTGTGCTGAATTCTTTGTATTCCCCAACTCCCTCAGACAGGCATTATAACACACTTTTTTCTTTATATCCACCCCATACCGCGCGAAACTGCATAAATCATATACAAAATATACGCACCAATCATGGCAATGCCCTCTTTCCGCTCTATTTTGTCACCTGTTGCGGCAAAAATATAAATAATAATACTCAGGCCGATTAAAATAACCGTGTCATACAACGACTCCGTTATCACCGGAATCGGATGAATAAAAGCTGACACGCCTAAAATCAGCAGAATATTAAAGATATTGGAACCGATAATATTACCTGCCGCCATACCGTTTTGTCCTTTTTTTGCCGCAACCACAGATGTGACCAGTTCAGGAAGTGATGTTCCCATGGCTACAATCGTAAGCCCCACCAGCGTTTCTGTCATATGACAGGCAAGTGCAATGGTTTTTGCACTGTTTACAACAAGCTGTCCGCCGATAATAATCGCAGCTGCACCACCAAGAATGTACACTGCGCACTTCCACGCCGGAAGTTCCGCAATTTCTTCATCCTCCACTTTATTTTTAAGCGCCATCAGAACCGTAAAGGCAAGATACGCAATAAACAGCAGAATCAAAATCACCGCATCCAATCTGCCAATTGTTCCTGAAAGCAGTATACCATCCGCAGTAAAGACCTTCTGCCCTGTAAATACATAATCTGCAATCATGACTGCCAGTATCACGGAAACAATAATTGAAAACGGAAAATCCCGCTTCATAATGCCCCTATCCACTGTCACCGGTGTAATCACGGCGCAGATTGCAAATATCAGCACCAGGTTAAAAATATCTGACCCGATAATGTTACTGATTGCGATTTCATTAGAACCCGCTATTGCCGCAGATACACTGACTGCCAGCTCCGGCGCACTCGTCCCCATTGCTACAATTGTAAGACCGATGACCACACCCGGAATTTTCAACTTCCCCGCAACGGCCGAACTGCCTTCCACAAAAAAGTCTGCCCCTTTTACAAGTGCGGCAAACCCGATTACCAGTAATACCAACTGTATAATAATTGTCATATTTCCCTCTTTTCTTTCAGCCTTTCGTTGACAAATAACCGGAACAGTGCATAACACACCGAACAGATCGGAATAAAGGTCAGCATTCCCACGATACCAAACAAACTTCCGCCGACTGTTACTGCCATTAATACCCACATTCCCGGCAGTCCCACTGAGCTGCCGACTACATGCGGATATATGAGATTTCCTTCAATCTGCTGTAAAACGAAAAACATAATCACAAATATCACTGCCTTGACCGGATTTACCAGCCCTATCAGTATAATTCCCACAACACAACCGATAAAAGCACCTACAATCGGTATCAGCGCTGTAATGGCAATAACAATACCGATTAACAGCGCATACGGGAGACGGATAACCAGCATGGTTACACAGAACATCGTTCCAAGAATACACGCTTCCAGACACTGTCCTGACAAAAAGCTTGCAAATGTCGTATTGGCAAGCCGTACCACACGAAGTACTTTTTGGGCTGTTTTTTCTTTTGTAAATGCATACAGAATTTTCTTCGTCTGCCTTGCAAGTGTTTCTTTCTGAAACAAAACATAAATAGAAAAAATAAATCCAATAAAGAAATTCGTCACACCCGATACAATACTTGTCACTGCACCGATTCCGCCGCTGATAATTCCCTTTGTACCGGCAGTTACAAAATCCATTGCTGATTTTAACAGCGATTCCCAGTCAATCTGCACCGAAGCCAGCTGCTGTTCAATCTGCGGATAGGCTTTGGCCTGCTCCATCAAAAACTGCTGCACATTTTGAAACTGTCCCGGAATCAGCTTTACAATATCTGCAATTGTAGATACCAGCTGCGGAATCACAATAACCATAGCTGCTGCCAGAATTACAATAATTGCCAGTAATGTCAGGACATATGCACATGTTCTTCTAAGTGCCGCAAATTTTTCAGTCTGATACTGTTCTTTCTGAAAAAGATGCCGTTCAATCTGCTTCATTGGCACATTCATAATAAATGCAATGACCCCGCCGATTAAAAAAGGCATAAACAGTGTCAGAATCTTTGACATCACTGAAAAAATCAGCTGTAAATTCTGTAATGCCCAATATAGAATAATCAGCACTGCCCCAATTGTAATATACTTTTTAACTTCCTCGTTTTTTAAATTCCGATTCATTCTTTCCTCCTTTTTCTGCCTGCAATAAAGAAAAACGAGACTTTATTGCAACACAATCGTTACAATAAAAGTCTCACTTCCTACAACGTGCTCCGGAGAAATCTATTTTCCCGTACTGACGAAATCACGTTACATATACTGCCCGTATATGCAAGCTACTCCCTTTTATCTGTAAACATCATAACATAAAGAAAATCCGGCAGTCAACCTTAAATTTTTTAAGCCAGTGTGCTATACTGTGTATACATGCATTATTACAGAAGGAGTGATTTTGTGAATCCAACAGCTGAAAACGATTTTTCAACTGGAAGCATTCCCGCACACATGCTGCGTCTTGCGCTTCCTATGACACTGGCACAGTTAATCAATGTCTTATACAATATTATTGACCGTATTTTTATCGGAAGAATCCCCTTTGATTCTACCAATGCGCTCACCGGTCTCGGGGTTGCCTTTCCAATCTGTACGATTACCATTGCTTTTGCCAACCTTGTCGGCATGGGCGGCGCACCGCTTTTTTCCATTGAACGCGGGAAACGAAATGATGCCGAAGCCGAAAAAATCCTCGGTAACAGCTTTGTCCTTTTACTGTTGTTCGGCCTGTTTATTACAATAACGGGGCTGCTTTTGAAACGTCCGCTTTTATATCTGCTCGGCGCAAGCGAAGCCACCTTCCGTTATGCCGATTCATACATTACCATCTACCTGTGCGGTTCTGTTTTTGTAATGTTAAGCCTTGGCTTAAATTCATTTATTAATGCGCAGGGCTTTGCAAAAACCGGCATGCTGACCGTTTCCATTGGTGCGGTCTGCAACCTGCTGTTAGACCCTGTTTTTATCTTTTTACTGGGACTGGGTGTACAGGGTGCAGCTCTTGCAACTGTTATCTCACAGTTTATTGCCGCCTTGTGGACATTCACTTTTCTGACCGGGAAAAAGACGATGATACGGCTCTCTCCAAAACAATTTGCATTGGGCAGAAAACGTGTCTGCAAAATCCTTGCACTGGGGCTTTCCGGTTTTACCATGTCCATAACCAACAGTGCCGTCCAGATGGCGGGCAACGCCAGCCTGTCCATACACGGCGGGGACTTATACATCGCCGCCATGACCGTTATTAACTCCGTGCGCGAAGTGATTCAAATGCCGGTCAGCGGTATTTCCAACAGTGCCCAGCCGATTCTCAGCTTTAACTACGGTGCTGATAAAAACAGCCGGGTAAAGCAGACCATCCGCTATATGTCTGTGGCTTTGCTTATCTATACCGTAGCGGCATGGATTTTAACCATGATTTTTGCCAGACAATTTATCCTGCTTTTTGATTCGACACCGGAACTGCTCTCACTGGGTGCCGCCTGTATGCACATTTACTTTTTCGGATTTTTTATGATGTCCTTTCAATTTGCGGGGCAATCCGTTTTTACGGCACTTGGCAGATCCAAATATGCCATTTTCTTTTCGCTTTTAAGAAAGGTAATTATTGTGATTCCGTTAATCTATCTGCTTCCGCTCACGCCACTTGGTGTAAACGGCGTATTCTGGGCAGAACCGGTTTCTAATTTTATCGGCGGAGCCGCCTGCTTTATCACTATGTATTTTACGGTTTATAAGAAGCTGTAAAATACACAGCTGTTCTTAGTTGTCCGCAACAATCCTGGCATGGCTTCCGCCGTCCGGTGTCTTGGTAACAACAATCTGCCGCCCGATACGCTCCTTTAATTCGCCGACGTGGGAGATAATTCCCACAAGGCGGTTGCTCTCCGATAACCGCAGTAAAACATCAATCGCCTGTTCCAGTGAATTTTCATCCAATGAGCCAAACCCTTCATCAATAAACATTGTATCAATCTGGATACCACCCGTCTGCGACTGGATTTCATCGGATAATCCCAGTGCCATTGCAAGAGATGCCTTAAAGGACTCTCCACCCGATAAGGACTTGACACTACGGATACTGCCGTTATAGTGGTCAATCACGTTTAATTCCAGTCCGCTCTGCGCTCTTAGATTATCTGCCGTCTTTGCGCGCACCAGTTCAAACTGTCCCGATGTCATCTGCATAAAGCGGGTATTGGCCCGGATAATAATACGGTCAAAAAATGCTGTCTGACCATATGTTTCAAGCATAATTCTGTCCTGACCGCTCAATGCACCGTTTGCCGTATTGCTGAGTGCCCGTACCCACTGATACTGCTTTTCTTTTTCGCTGCTCTTTGCCGCAATCTTTTTTACTGCACCTGCCGCCCGCTCATTGACCGCAATCCGCAAATCCAGTTCCTTCTTTTCGTTCTGATACTGCTTCTGACAGACTTCCTTTTCCTGCCGCAGGGTCAGTAATTCCCCGTACTTTTTCCCACTCTCATTACTTTCATTGTTTTCTTTATCTTCTTCACCGCTTTTTAGCTGTGTGGTTAAATCAAGCACCCTTCTCTGCTCTGCTTCAAGTTTGATTTTACAATCCTGATACTGCTGCCCTGCCTGCTTTGCCCGCTGTTGTATTTCCTCTTTCTGCCGGACTTTCTGCGCAATGCTTTGTCTTGCCGCTTCTGCATTTTCAAACTTTAAAGTCTGTTTTAATTCATCCGCCTGCTTTTTTAAAGCTTCACCTTCTGTCTTTAATACAGAAATACGGCTGGTACGCTCTGCCACCTCTTCTTCCAGTTCTTTCTGGCGCTTTTCGCACTCCGGTAACTGCCCGGAAATCTTCTGCTCTAATGCGACATCGGCTTCCAGTCTGGCTTTCTGCACCATCAGCTGCTGCTTCTCATCTGCCAGTGCTTCTGCTGCCTGCTGTGTCCGGTAACTCACCTGCTTTATCACGTCAATCATCTGTTCCTGTGATGCTTCTTCCGAATCTGATAAATGCGATAAATCTGATACATTTGACATATCTTGTACCCCGGCAACGATCGTTGGATGTGTATCACTTATCAATGCCGCATACTGCGCAAGCATTTCTTTATATGCGCTCTGTACCCGTCCTTTTGCAAGTCCTGCCTCTGAACTGAGTTCAGAACGTATTTTCGTCTTTTTGTCATAATCGTCTTTTTGACTTTTTAACTGCTGTTGTGTCGGCGCATTTTCATGAAGCACTGCTTTCTTTGGGTGGTGCAGTGAACCGCATACCGGGCAGGCTTCGTCTTCACGCAGGTTCTGTGCCAGTATGCCCGCCTGCTCGTCAAAATAACGTTTTTCCATTTCCTCATAAATGCTTCCCGCCTGTGCCAATTGCTCTGCCGCCATAATATACCGCTTCTGTATGCGGTACATTTCATTGACAAGATTTTTATTCTGTACAACCTTTTCCTGTAAGACTTCTGTTTTCCGACACTGCTGTTCATTTACGGCAATCTGTGCCGCTGTCCGCTCAAATGCCGCACCGCTGTCCTTTAATCCGCCAAGCTGCTGTTGATACTGCTCTCTTTGCAGTTTCGTTTTCTGTGCTTCCTGCCTGCTTTTTTCCAGTAACTGTTCTTCCTTTTCAAGCTGCTGTTTTTTCTGTCCGGTTTCATTCAAAATAAATTCCAGCTTTTCATAGCCCGGAAGTGCGAGCTGCTCCGCTTCAATTTGTGCAGTCAGGGTGTTGTTGTTTTCCTGCAGTTTTTCTGCCTGTTCGTATTCTATCTTTAACCGGCTTGCAAGCGTACCCAGTTCTGCCGTCTTCTGCTTTGCCTCTTCAAGTGCTTTTTCTACTACTTCCCGCTGCTGCTGTTTTCCAAGTGCTCTGTCAAGCTGTGCCATTTCCGCCGACAGGTCATCTGATTTTTGGACAACGGATTCCTGTATCTTTATATCTTCTGCCATAATATTTGCAATCAGTTCCAGACAGTAATCCGTATCCAGTATAACTTCTTCTTTTTGCAGATTTTCCAAAGAATCGGCATAAGCACTTTCTTTTTTACAGCGCACTTCTGCCAGATACTGCCGGATACTTTTTTCATCGTCTTTAATCGCGTTATAAAGTGTTCCGGCTTCCTTTTTTAACTGTTCCTGCAGCTGCAGATACGGTCTGGTATTAAATATTTCACGGAAAATCGCAGCGCGCTCCTTCGTTCCCGACAATAACAGCTTTAAAAAATCCCCCTGTGGAATCATCGCAATCTGCGTAAACTGCTCTTTGCGGATACCGAGCAGTTCTGTCATTTTCTCATTTACCGCACTAATCCCGCTGATAACACCGCCGTCCGGCATTGTAAGCTCTGCTTTGGCAGTTTCCTTCGTTTCTTTTCCCGCACCGCGTTTTGACGGACGCATATATTCAGGATTTCTGCAAATCACATACGTCTTTCCTTTTAATAAAAATGTCAGTTCGACGAATGTCGGTGTCGCGGCATCGGCATATTTACTGCGAAGCATTTCCGTCGTTCTGCTACCGCCACTTGCTTCTCCGTAAAGAGCATACGTAATGGCATCAAACAGTGTCGTCTTTCCTGCGCCGGTATCCCCGGTAATCAGATAAATGCCGCCGGTTCCAAGTTGTGTCATATCCAGTTGTGTTTTTTCGCTGTACGGTCCAAATGCGGACAGAATTAATTTTAACGGTCTCATACTACTCCTTATTCCTAAGCAACTTGTTGCGAAGATGCGATGAGAAATTCGCGCAGGCGATTTCTCATCTGCCATTATAGATGTTTGCTTTCGTCTGGAAGCAAACATCCGTGTGAAAAATCAGCACATCCGTGTGATTTTTCACACTGCTCCTTATTCCCAAATAGACTCTATCAGCCCGCCGACAAGCTGTTTTTGTTCTTCACTCATCGGTTTGTGGTTCTGCTGTTCATAAAAATCTTCAAACAATTCCAGCGGTGTGCGTTCCACCGCCGCTTCACCAATCTCTAAGCTGCCACTGTTACGTGTTCTTATATTGTCATAATCAAGACGCATAATATTCGGATAGATACTGCGCAGTCTGCTGATGGCATCCGGAATATCCTCTTCGTCGGTCAGCGTAATATGCAGATAATCATTGACTGCCGTATTCATATAATTTTTTCTAAACGTCAGTTCTTCATAACTTCCCTTAATTTCCCTCATATCATGAGCGGTGTCACCGGCACGGTGTGAATCTGTGGATTTTTTCCTTTTTCTTTTAATTCAACAACTGTAATGCTCTTAATATGATTCACCTCAGAAAATGAATATTTAAGCAGTGTCCCGCAGTAGCGCACACTTTCCCTGCTACAGTGCTGTGCATTGTGAATATGTCCCAGTGCCACATAATCAAACGGTTCAAACACCGATGCATCCACATTATCCAGCCCTCCGACAGATACTTCTTCCGAATCACATCTGCCAGCCCCTGTTACAAACTGGTGTGCCACCAGTACATTTCTTTTAGACGTATCAACCAGATCGGAAGAGCA
>ERZ832317.4950-NODE-4950-length-12388-cov-5.065596_pt1 | contig 12388 bp, 12 predicted proteins | sample MGYA00519695_ERZ832317 | MGnify/ENA primary metagenome ERZ832317 (study PRJEB31850, sample SAMEA3708726) | human gut metagenome | biome: human gut; feature: human-associated habitat; material: faeces | place: China | collected 2014 ...
CCTCCCGTAACCGCAGGCGGCCCGCCCCATTCCGTCCTCAACCGTGTATCCGTCCGGCGGTCAGCCGGAGAAGGAGCCTTTCATGGAACTGGAGAGCGCGACCGGGAAACTCAATGCCTACTTTGACGGGCGCCAGCCGGAGATCATGGGCATGATCGAGCGGCTGGTAAACATGGATTCCTTTTCCGAAGACGGGGAGGACGTGAACAAGGTCGGGGAAACCGTTTCCGGCTGGATGCGGGAGGCGGGATTCCATACGGAAAAGATCGCCAAGCCCGCCATCGACCCCGACGAGAGCTGGATGGAGAAGCTCGGCAACGTGTTTTCCGCCCGTACCCACGAGCGGGAAGCCGGGCCGGGCATCGTTTTTCTGGGGCACATGGACACGGTGTTCCCCGCCGGAACGGCGGCGGCCCGCCCCTTCCGGGTGGAGGGGGGCCGCGCCTACGGCCCCGGCGTGGCCGACATGAAGGCCGGGGTGGTCGCCAACATGTTCGCCGCCCGCGCCTTGAAGGATCTCGGGCTCATCGACGTTCCCATGACGCTCATGTTCTCGCCCGACGAGGAGCTGGGGGCACCCACGGCTACCCGCGTCTACCGTGAGCGGATCAGCGGGGCGCGCGCCGTCATCTGCGCGGAACCGGGGTTCCCGGACGGCGGCGTGACCACCGAGCGCCGGGGCTCGGGGCATTTCCACATGCGGATTTCGGGGATTTCCGCCCATGCCGGGCGCTGCTACGAAGACGGGGCCTCCGCCATTCTGGAGCTGGCACACAAGATCGTGGCCCTCGACGCCTTTGTCGACGCGCAGGCGCAGACCATCGTCAACACGGGGCTTATCAGCGGCGGGAACTCCGCCAATGCCGTGGCCCCGTGGGCGGACGCCCGCATCCATATCACCTTCAATACGGTCGATGCGGCGGAGCGGCTTGTGGAGAACGTCCGGGCCGTGGCGGCACGCACCTTTGTGCCCCGGACCACCACGCGGATCAGCGGCGGCATCCGGCTGCACCCGCTGGAATACACGGCGGACGTGGAAACACTGTTCGGCATGGCGGAACGGGCCTGCGCAGCTATGGGCGGCTACACCATCCGGCGCAACCGGGCGCTCGGGGCGTCCGAAGCCGGATTCACCGCCAGCGTGCTGGGCATTCCCTCCATTTGCAGCATGGGCCCCGAAGGGGCGGAACTCCACTCCCCCAGCGAATACCTGTCGGTGGACACCGTGTTGCCGCGCTGCAAGATGATCGCGCTTACCGCCATTCAGGCCGCCCGGGCGTTTCCCTCCACCCGCGTATAGGTTCGCCCATCCGGGTTACCCCGCTTTCCGGGGAACAGCCCAAGCTGTCCCATGCGCCGGTCGTCCGTGAACGCCACAATCTGCTCCACGACCGCGACGTTCCCGCCCTCGGGCACCGGGCCGGTGAAATTCGCCATATCCGTGCAGTCCCCCCGGCCCGGACAGCACGGCAGACCGCATCCTCGCCCGGCGACAGGACCATCGTGCTCTGCCCGCTCCGCAGGCTGTACGTGAGCGCGGTGTCCTCGGGCATCTTGCAGCCGCCGCCCGGGTGCGTGCCTGTCCCGCCGACGCAATAGCCGGCGCTCATGAGCACGATTTCCACATCCAGCAGCTCGGCCAGCGGCGGCAGGCAGTTCCGCACCGCGCTCCAGCGGGCGAGGATCGGTGAGTCCGGGGGCAACGGGGGTTCAAGGGGAGATCGATCCCGTGCGGGATCGAAGTGGAGGCCGTGCGCATACGCTTTTCTCCCAAAAGGCGATCTTGAGAAAACGTCGTTTCTCATTTCTTACATTTTTCTCATCCGTATGAGAAAAAGACGGGCGTGAAATGCGAAAAAAGCAGCCGCACCTTTTTTGCCCTTGGAAAACGGCAGGATAGCGCCCTCAGCGGGTTGGAACGCTTCTTGAAAAGCGGGAGGCATATTGTTTCGCGCCATTTGGAGGAATCATGGATCTGTATGCTTTTTTTCAGAGTGAAGTAAAGCCCACCATCGGTTGCACCGAGCCGGGGGCCGTTGCCTATGCCGCCGCCGTCGCCGCCCGCCACCTTCCTACGCAGCCGGAAGGCATCCGGCTGGAGATGTCCGTAGCCATCTATAAGAACGGGCGTTCCGTGGGCATCCCGGGGACGAACGGCCTGCGGGGGCTGACGCTGGCGTGCGTGCTCGGCGCGCTCGGCGGCAATCCCGACAAGGGGCTGATGGCGCTTGAGGACATCCCGGCGGACACTGTGGAACAGGCGCAGGCCTTCATTGATGCCGGAAAAATGGCGGAAGAGGTCGTACAGGGCACGCCTTCCATGTGGGCGCGGGTGACGCTTTCGGGCGGCGGGCATACCGTCTCCTGCACGGTGGCCCGCAAGCACGACCATGTCGAACGGCTTGTGGCGGACGGGGCGGTCCTCGTCGATCAGCCGCTGGAAGCGCAAAGCGGCGGCACGGACTGGACGGATGAGCTTACGGCCATGCATTTTGAGGAGCTGTGGAACCTCGCGCTCGGCATCGACGACGCCATCGTGCGGCAGATGCTCGAAGGCGCGCGGATGAACATGGCGATCCTCGACCATGCCGGGACGGAGCAGGCGGGCATCGGAATCGCCCTTGCGAAGCACAACGGGCACGGCTCGCTGTCGGACAAGATCAAGGAAGTCGCCGGAGCCGCGTCGGATCTGCGGATGAGCGGCGGTGACGTGGCGGTCATGAGCAGCGCGGGTTCGGGGAACCACGGCATCGTGGCGGTCATCCCCGTGGCCATGACGGCCCGCGAGCTTGGCGCGGACGACCGCAAGCTGGCCGAAGCGCTGGCCCTCAGCCATCTGGTGTGCGGCTACATCAAGGCCTATACCGGACGCCTGACCCCCACCTGCGGCTGCGCGGTGGCGGCGGGAGCCGGAGCGGCGGCGGGCATCGTCCGGCTGCACGGCGGAACCCCGCGTCAGGCGGAGCTTGCCGCCATCACCCTTGTGGGGACGCTCCTCGGCATGATCTGCGACGGAGCCAAGGAATCCTGCGGGCTCAAGGTGAGCAACGCCGCCAGCGAGGCATGGTCAGCCGCCATGCTGGCCCTCGAAAACCGGGGCATCCGCAACACGCAGGGCATCATCAGCCCGGACATCCACGAGCTTGGCATCACCCTGCGGGAATTCAACGAGAAGATTTTCAGCGCCGCGGATTCCGTCATGATCGGATTGATGACCCGCCAGAACAGGAGTGCGGAAAGCCGCGCCTGATTCCGGCTCCCAGAAAGCCGGGCCGCCTCCAGCCCGGAATCCCCCAAGGCTGCGGATCGGAAACGATCCGTGGCCTTTTGCGTGCGCAAGGCGCGGGGCCGGGGAGCGGTTTTCCGCCTCCCGCGAATAGCCGGTGATTGATGGCCCATTAGAACGGGGACGCGGAGTGAAGCTCACGTGCCCTGCCGGACCGTTGCGTGTTTCGCTGTGGAATGCGCGCTCCCAAGCCTTGCTGGAGACAGGGGCTCAGCGCACGCCCTCGCCCCAGCTCGCGGGCAGGCGGATTTCTTGGCTGACCATCTTCCCCGAGGCCCAGCAGGGCAGCAACATGCTCTTTTCGCCCGTGCCGCCCGCCACGATGACGGGCATGGAATCGAAAAACGGCTTATCCACCAGCTCATTCGGATCGGCGATGGCGAACACTTCCTCGGGGACGCCCTTTCTTGCCTCCTTCGCGCCGTGGTACTGCCGGTTCCACTCGCCGAAGGGGATGCGGGCCCGCTCCCGGATGTACTGGCGCATGGCCTCACGCGTCCAGCCTTCCCGTGCGAGCATCTGCGCGGTGTCCTGCGCGACGAGCAGGATGATGCTCCGGCGGTAGGGCCGGTCGTGCCCGCGCAGCCATGCCGCGATGAGATCCAGATATTCCGGGCGGCTGTAGCCGATGCCCATGATGCCGGAATACCCCTCCACCGCGGCCACGGTCACCACGTTCCGCTCGGGCAGGAAACCGTATTCGGTGTGAAAGGGCGGCCACGGGCTGGCGTCGGCGTTCTCGGCCAGAAACATGGCGAAATCGCCCGGCTGGCCGAGGGTGGACATGTCGGTGATGCCGGGGCGGCTTCCGCCCACGTTGTTGATGATGAGGTGCAGGGCCCTGCCGATGCAGGCGTTGGCCCGGTTGCCCCTGCCGAAGGTGTTGGTCCCGGCGTTGATGCCGAGCCGCTTGACGATGGGCCCGCTTACGATGACGAGCACGGAGTCGGGATTGGTCGTTGTGGCTACGCCGCGCAGGTCGAATTCCGGCTGGCTGACGGCTTCCACCGCCGCCACGAGCAAGGGCATGTGCCTCGGCTCGCATCCCGCCATGACGGCGTTGACCGCGATCTTCCCCACTGTGGCCACCCCGTCCAGCGGCGGGAGCGTGGCGATGGGGAAGTCGTCCGGCAGGTCGTATCCGGCGAGCATGGCCTTGACGCGTTCCGGGGTGGGCGGCACGAGCGGCAGCCCGTCGCCCCATCCCCGGGCGAGGAACAGGGTGTTGAACGCCTCAAGCCCGTCGCCTGCGGCTTCGATGGTTTCGGTATCCGCGCGGGGGAAGTCCACGGCGGTGCCGGACGAGGAGGCGAGGATGGTATCGACATACACGCCGTCCTCGCTCTGCCCCGCCGGATTGCAGACCGTGAGGCTTGCCGCCTGCGCCGGAGGCATGAGGAACAACCCCGCCGCGAACAAGAAAGAAAGGATGATGCGCATGACGGTTCCTTCCGAAAGGTTTCTGTGGGCGTTTGTCGAGGCGCGTTTCGGCGTCGTCCCCAATGCCCTCAACGGCGCTTCCCGCGAGGACGAACCGCTCCGCCCGGATGCCGTGAGCGGTCCCGGATACGCGAAAACGCCCACGGCAAGAGGCGATCCAGGCTGTTGGCGAACGGCTTGCGGCACGTTCCGAAAACAGGGCCGGAGCCCCCGTGAAGAGGGCCCCGGCGTTGAGGGTTATTCGGCGATCTTCGCGGAAACGGGCTTCAGGACCTGCGGGAAAGGCACCCAGAACTGGGACTGCTTGCCCGGCCCGCCGGAGACGATCATCTTGATGGATTCCCGCTGGGTGAAGCGGGGGATCAGGGTGTTGGCGTCGTAGGGGCCGAAGGCCTCCGGAGGCACGCAGGTCGCCTTGGTGTAGAACTTGTAGGGGAGGACGGTGTTCTTCACCAGATAGTCCCTGATGGCGTCCTTGGACTTCATGTCCCGGTACATGGTGGCCGCGTGCTCGGGCGAGATGACCAGCACCGCGTAGCTCACGGAATTGCTCCACGCGCTGAGCGGCTTGTTGTAGGGGCTCTTCTCGTCGGGGACGGTGACGGTCAGGCAGCTTGCGATGCCGGAGGCCGATCCGGCGATGCCCGCGCTGAACGTATTCAGCAGATCCTCGCTGGCCACGCTGTCATGATCGATGTTGGCGTTGGCAAGGTAGGACGTGGAGATGGTGACGACGCTGTCGTTGCGGGTAAAGCCCTGCTCTTCGGCGAACGTCTTGTCCCACGGGGTTTCCTTGGCGTTTTCGCAGATGACGTTGGCGACCAGATCGAAGGAACTGCCTTGCGTGCTCTTGTCGAAGTTCGGGGGCACGGAGCCGCCCACCACGTCGCCGACGAGGTTGACGAAGTAGCCAAGGGCGTTGGTCACCGGGTTTTCGCCTCCGGCGGTGCCGGTACCCGCGTTGAGCTTGAGCTTTTCGACGATGGGGCCGCTGATGACGATCAGGGGGCTCGTGGGCGCGGTGGTGGTGGATGTGCCGCGCCATGCCGCCTCAGGGGCCTTCATGGCGTTGATCGTGGCGAGCAGCAGGGGCATGTGCTCGGGCTGGGCCCCGGCCATGACGCCGAGGACGGCCACAAGCTCGACGGTCAGCATACCCTGGCGGGGCGGGACGACCCACAGCACTTCGGAGGGGGCGCGCTTGGTGCCCTTGAGCATTTCCCGCACCCGATCAACGGTGGGAGGGATGATGGGAAGCGAAAGCGACCACTTGCGCTTGGCGAACAGCTTGTTCACGTCGGCGTAGGTTCCGGTGAACTTGAAGGTCTTGGCAGGATACGGGGACTCCTGGGCGGCTTCCTTTTCCTTGACGGGCTGCCACTGGGTCGCGGCCTTGACGATGTCGCCGAAGGCGGCGTCGACCTTGGCGTCGACCTGCTCCTTGGGGAGCATACCAATGGGATGCGGCACCGTGACGAAGCACATGTCCGTCAGCCCCTGGCTCTTTTGCGTGCCCCGGGCGAGGGTTACGAACTGGTCGGTTACGATTGTTACCGTGGGGACGCCCATCTTTTCGAGATTGCACTGGTCAACTACCAGCCATGAGGTGCAGCTGCCTCAGTCGCACTGGGAGGCGATGACCAGATCCGGCTTCACCGAGGCCACGGCCTTGGCGATGCGTTCGGATTCGGCGGCCGTCCCGGAGATCGCGTTCAGGCTCTTGTCGGTTTCATAGGTCTTGACGATCGTGGCGCTGGGGTACTTCTTCGCCAGCAACTCGGCCAGGCGGTTCAGCACCACGTCGCCGTTGTGCTTGCTGTTCCAGCGCAAGGCGATCGTCTTGCCGTCGAGCGAGGCTATCCGCTTGGCCGGATCGACCGACGCCTTCTCGATGATGCCCGCCGGGTTGACCAGTTCCCACTCCTGCGGCTTCTCCGCCGCCTGTGCCCCCGGAGCCGCGATTGCGGGCATCACGAGGCACGCCGCGGCAGCGGACAGGATCAGTCCTCTGAACGTCCTTTGCATAGTCCTACTCCTTTTCTCTATCTCCGCCCGACCGGCTGCCGGGCTTGACTGGAGCCATTATGAAGAAGCGCTGTAAACCCAGTTTGTGCTTTTTGTAATTTTTACATTCGGGCAATGTAAAGTTTTGTTAAGATACCAGGAACCATCGGACAGCCTCCCGGCGCGGCGGCCCTCCCCCGGCAAGGGGCATTGCCCTGCGGTGAGGCGGGCAAAGGCCCGGATGCGGCGCCTGTCCCGGCGCTGCGCGGGCAGCGCTGGAAGCACACCCGTCATCAAGAAAATCACATTTAATCCATGATGGTTATCCGTGCATCACCTGCTCCCGAGACGTGTTTCCACCCCGGTCAGCGGCCTTCTCCCGCCTCCGCAAGCGCTCCCGCATGGGTTCAAACCCCGAACAGGAGCCCATGCCTGCACCCACCGCGGATGCAACCGGGGGCATTCCGGATGTGCCTTTCTTTTCGGGATGATGGCTTTTTCTTCCCTTTTATTGAGCCATTCCCGTGCCGGACATGACAAACGCCGGGAAAAAGACTAGCGTTTAGCCCATGCCATCCACAGCGTTCCGTACAAGGAGCCCCATATGCCCGGCGACATTGCGATTTCAGGCGTCAGGATTCTCCTCATCGATGACGATCCGGAATTTTGTTCCCTTTTGAACGATTATCTGGAACTGAACTCCATAAGCCTCACCTGCGCCCATGACGGGCAATCCGGCCTCGACATTCTGGACAGGCGCGCCTTCGATCTGATCCTGCTCGACATGTTCCTGCCCGACATCAACGGGCTGGACGTGCTGCGCCGCATCCGGAGGATGCAGTCCCCGCCCGTGGTCATGCTCTCGGCGCACAATGAGGAAACCGACCGCATCATCGCGCTGGAAATCGGCGCGGACGACTATGTGCCCAAGGCGTTTTCCTCTCGGGAACTGCTGGCGCGCATCCGGGCCGTGCTGCGGCGCTGCGCTCCGGAGCAGGAAAGCGCGCCGCCGGAAAAAACGGACGGCAGGGATATCCTCCGCGTGCGCGACCTCACCGTGAACAACCACACCAAGGAAGCCTTCCTTCACGGCGAACCGCTCAACCTGACCGTTTCGGAATTCCAGATCCTCTTCACGCTCATTTCCGAACCGGGAAGCGTCTTTTCCCGCGAGGATCTCCTGCGCATCACCGCCGAACGGGACTTCAACAAATACGACCGATCCATCGACGTGCACATTTCCTCGCTGCGGCGCAAACTGCGCGAGGACACCGGATCGCCGCAGTATATCCGGACGCTGCGGGGCGTCGGCTATTCCCTCATCCGGTAGCCGGGGAGAGCCATGTTGAAGTCGCTCTACTCCAAAATGCTGGCGTGGCTTCTGCTCAACCTTCTGCTCATCGCGCTGGTGGGCGGCGGGTTCGTTTTCTTCGTGCTGTTCAGCAACACCTACGGGCTCGTGCCCGCCTCGCTGTTCAGCTCCAACGTGGAAAACGTGTTCCGGGTGCTCAGCACCGAGCTGCAATACCGCTCCACCCAGGAATGGAGCGCCATCGTCAAGGCTTACGACAGGCCGGGCCTGCAATTCCATCTGGTCAGCCTCGACGATCCGTGGCTGTACTTCGCCGGGGATTTCGTCCCCCTCGCCATCCTCGAAACGGCCCAGCGCATCCCGCGCACGCCCTTCACCCTCTGCCCCGATCCCTCCGGCCATCTTCGCCCGGCAGGGGAGCCCGACGGGGTATTGGTACGCCCGGACCCTCTTTGTCCCCGACGCCAACCATGAGGCCCATTACCTGCTGCTGGCGGTGGAATCCGACGACTTCACCGGGCAGGGGCTTTTCTTCAACTTCCGGCTGGCGCTGTTCGTGGCGCTCGGGATCATCGGCCTGTCCTGCCTGTGGTGGGCCCCTTTCGTCTGGCACCTTGCGAGGCCCCTCCTGGGCATGGCCGACTATGCCGAACGCATCGCCGCCGAGGGGAATCCGGGCGGCGTCCCGCCCCCGCCCGTCAATGCCGCGCGGCAGGATGAGATAGGCCGCCTGAGCCGGGCGCTCGGCACCATGACCCGCCGCCTAAACCAGCAGATGGCGGGCCAGCGCCAGTTCATCCGGCACATCGCCCACGAGCTCAATACGTCGCTCGGGCACTGCGACCTCGGCCTTGCCGTGCTGGAAAAGAAATCCGAGGGCGAATACCGGGAGCGCGTTCGCCGCGTCATGAGGGAGCTGGACAACCTGACGCAGCTGACCGACGACGTGCTGGAGTTTTTGCGCGCCCAGTCCGCGCCGCAGCCCGCATCCTGCGAGGAAGTGCTCCTCCTGCCCCTGCTCGCGGATCTGCGGCGCAACTTCCCGGCGGATGCGGACATCCGCATGGACATCCCCGAGGATCTCGTGGTCTGGGGGGACAAGGGCTGCATCCGCCGCGCCGTAAGCAACGCCTTGCGCAACGCCGTGACCTACGCGGGCTCCAAAGGGCCCATCCGGGTGCGGACCGGGTTCCGCCCCGTGGACAACGCGGTGCTGCTGCGGGTGATCGACTCGGGCGACGGCGTGCCCGAAGCCGAGCTCCCTTCGCTGACCGAGCCTTTCTTCCGGGGAGCCGAGGCGCAGCGCAAACATCCGGGCGGCTCGGGCCTCGGGCTGGCCATCATCAGAAACAGCCTCGAACAGTGTGGCGGTTCGGTTTTCTGCGCCAACGAGAAGCCGCGCGGGTTCTCCGTGACCATGATCTTTCCGTGCGGGCAGCGGGGCGAATAAGGGACAGCCGGATCTTTGGGGGGAAAGATCCGGCTGTGTTTGAGGGTGGATGGCTATTCGGCTATCTTCTTGGAAACGGGCTTGAACACCTGCGGGAAGGGTACCCAGATCTGGGACTGCTTGCCCGGCCCGCCCGAGACGAAGAACTTGATGGACTCGGTCTTCTTGAAGCGGGGGATGAAGGTGTTTTCGTCATAGGGACCGAAGTCCTTGCCCGGAACGCAGGTTTCCTGCGAGTAGAACTTGTACGGCATGGCCGCCGTTTCCCGCATGAAGTCGCGGGCGGCCCGCTGGTCCGGGAAGTCCTTGGCGATGGTCGCCGCGTGCTCGGGGCACAGGACGATGAACGCGAAGGAAACCTTGTTGTTGATGGCATAGGTGGCATCGTAGTCGGCAAGGCAGGAGGCGAGGCCGGAAGCCGATCCGAGCAGGCCGGTGGACAGGGTGGTCAGGAGGCGCTGGCCGGTCTTGCTGTCATGGTCGATGTTGGCGTTGCCGAGATAGGCGCTGAAATGCGTCACGATGCTGTCGCTCGGCTTGAAGCCCGCTTCTTCGGCGTAGGTCGTCTTCCACGGGTTTTCCTTGGCGTTTTCCGTGAACACCATGGCTACGAGGTCGGCCGAGGAGCCGTGCGTGCTCTTGTCGAAGTTCGGGGGCACGGAGCCGCCCACCACGTCGCCGACGAGGTTGACGAAATAGCCGAGGGCGTTGGTCACCGGGTTTTCGCCTCCGGCGGTGCCGGTGCCGGGGTTGAGCTTCAGCTTTTCGATGATGGGTCCGCTGATGAAGAACACGGGCACGGTGGCGGCGGTGGTGGTCGTCGGGCCGCGCCACGCGGCGACGGGATCGGCCATGGCTTCCACCGTGGCGATGAGCAGCGGCATGTGTTCGGGCTTGGCTCCGGCCATGACGCCGAGGGCGGCGACAAGCTCGACGGTCAACATGCCCTGACGGGGAGGCACGACCCAAAGGACTTCGGCTGGATCGCGCTTGGTGCCCTTGAGCATGGCCGCCACCTTGTCCACGGTGGGCGGGACGATGGGCAGGCTGAGGGACCACTTGCGCTTCTGGAACATGTCGTTCACATCGGCGTAGGTGCCGGAGAACTTGAACCGCTTGGCGGGATAGGGCTTGACCTGGGCGTCTTGCTTTTCCTTGGCCGGGGTCCAGGCGGTGGCGGCCTTCACGATGTCGTCAAACGCCGCGTCGACCTTGGCGTTGACTTCTTCCTTGGAGATCATGCCCAGAGGATGCGGGACCGTCACAAAGCACATGTCGGTGAGGCCCTGGCTCTTCTGGGTGCCGCGCGAAAGGGTCAGGAAGGGATCGGTAACGATGGTAACAGTGGGAATGCCGGACTTTTCAAGATTGGACTGGTCAACTACCAGCCATGAGGTGCAGCTGCCTCAGTCGGCCTGTGAGGCGATGACGATGTCGGGCCTCACGCTGGCTACCGCCTTTACGATACGCATGGACTCGTCCTGCGTGGCGGAAATCTTGTTCAGGTTCTGATCGGCCATGTCGCGGTACGTCTTCACGACCTTGGCGGTGGGATACTTCTTGGCCAGCAGTTCGGCAAGGCGGTCGAGCACCAGATCGCCGTTGTTCTTGCCGTTCCAGCGCAGGGCGATGGTCTTGCCCTCAAGCGCCGTGATCCGCTTGGCCGGTTCCACGGCGACCTTTTCGATCTCGCCGGTGGGATTGATGAGCTCCCATTCCTGCGGCTGATCGGCTGCCTGCGCCGCCGGTGCCACACAGAGAGCGGCAGCCGCCGCGAGAGCCATATGCTTCAAATACGTAAGCATAGCTTTCTCCTGGGTTAAAGGTACATTCTCCTGATCCGGCCAGGTGCCGGAGTTCCCTTACAGACTTTGTGATCCCTGCGCGCCGGAAGGCTAGTCCAGTCCCAGCAGCATGGCAGGGGTCTTCCGGGTAACGGCGTTCAGCACGTCGTCCTTCACCCCGGCCTTGCGCAGCCCGGTGATGAACGTGCGCATCCCGTCGATGGGGTTGGGGTTGAGCGCCTGTCCGAGGTCCGTGCTGATGAACTGCCGATCCGGGGCGAGGGCGATGTACGAGGCGAATTCCTCCATCGTGACCTGCGGCTGTTCCCGGTACCCCGGAATCACCGCATGGGGGCCCTTGAAGTACGGCAGCACGCTGTGTTCCAGATACGCGCCGTTGTCGATACAGGCCTTGGCCTGATCCATCGACAGCTTCCACGGGGCCTGGCTCGCGTGCGTGACGACCGCCTTCTTGACGCCCACTTCCTTGGCCTTGGCGGTGAGCACGACGCATTCGTCGGGAGAGGAGTGCCCCGTGGCGAAAATGATGTCGGCGTCGGCGCAGATTTCCATGACCTTGACGACCTCGGGCAACACCTTCCCCTGCGCGTCGAGCACGGGCACGCCGCCGCCCTTCTTCCGCATGTCGAACGCCGACTGGTAGGTCGGCATCCAGATGCAGCGGCAGTAGTGGCCGGTGACCTGCGTGGCCATCTTGGCGGCCTGCACGTTGACCGTGTCGCCGTAGTTCCTGTTGAGCGCGATCCCGCCGAAGACCTCGATGCCGGGCACCGTGGCCCGCAGCAGATAGGCGATGTCGTTGGTGATGAAATCATGGCACTTGTACATGATCCCGCGATAGCCGTTCTGCTTGCACTGCCGGGTCAGCGTCAGCTGGTCGATGCAGCGGGCCCGGACATCGGGATCGGCATGTACGTGCATTTCGATCACGCCGTCGAGATCCTTGTCGATGGGAGGCGTCGCGGCTCCGGCTTCGCCTTCCAACAAGCGGCCAGACACGGCAAGGGCGCCGGTAAGGGCCGCGGCCTTCATGAACTCCCTGCGAGAACTGGGCATCGTATGCTCCTTCTGCTACGGGTTATGGAACACCC
>ERZ832317.4953-NODE-4953-length-12382-cov-2.865417_pt1 | contig 12382 bp, 9 predicted proteins | sample MGYA00519695_ERZ832317 | MGnify/ENA primary metagenome ERZ832317 (study PRJEB31850, sample SAMEA3708726) | human gut metagenome | biome: human gut; feature: human-associated habitat; material: faeces | place: China | collected 2014 ...
CTAGATTTAGGTTCTAGTGGGAGACCGTGCAGGTTCAAGTCCTGTTGCCCGTATTATCATAACGGAACGTGTCACAATTGAAAAAAGTTTTTGCAAATATGCTTTGCCGGATGTTATAATCTAGCAAAGCATATTTGTTTCTGGTGTGATCTTTATATGAGCGAGGTTCATATTTCTATAGATTCAATTTATCATTCGAAAATCTATGCTTTTATTCCAAGAAAACAAAAGCAGAATTTTTGATGAGCTGTATTATAAAAAAGGCACATTCTTTCTTACTAATTTATACATAAAAAAACGAATTTTTGTATTAAAGAAATCTGCAAAACCGGCTATGATCAAATATATAAAAATGTAATCATACAAGTAAGATTATAATGTATAGCATAGGAGGTTGGTATGAAAAAAACAAGTTTGAATCGTGGCTGGGTGTTTATGGCAGGGGAAAAGTCAAGTATCCCTATGATGCCGCAGCAGACAAAGGAAGTCAATCTGCCACATGATTTCATGGTGGAAACAGATGTAACGCCGGATGCTCCGGGGAAGGCTGAGAGCGGATTTTATAAGGGAAGTGCGGGAACTTACTTAAAGACCATTACGCTGACAGAAGAAGAAATGACGGATACCATGCTTTTACATTTTGAAGGATGTTTTGGAAAGACAAGAGTTCTCATCAATGGCAATCCGGTCGGCAGTCATGCCTATGGTTATACGCCATTTACCATGGATATCCGCAAGTTTTTGAAGGTAGGAGACAACGAGATTCAGGTAATCGTTCATACCGATGATGATCCAAACGGTCGTTGGTATTCCGGCGCCGGCTTGTATCGCGGTGTCAACCTTTTAAGCGCACCGGCATTTCATATAGCACATGACGGGATCTTTGTATATACCGATCATATTACAAATGGCCATGCTTTTTGTAAGGCAGAGATTACCGTAGTCAATGATCTGGCAAAGGCAAGCGGCGATGCAGAAGGATTCTTAAAACTCAGCGCTGCAAAAAAGGACACAGGCGAGGAAGTGGCTGTGCGCTATCAGAAGATCAGCCTTCCGGCAGGAACAAGTCAAGTAGTTCCACAGGCTTTTGTTATTGAAAATGCAGAACTTTGGGATACCGAGAATCCTTATCTTTACGAAGTGAAGGCACAGTTGAGTCTTACATCAACTGGTAATGTTCATATGTCTCTGGACAACCGCCAGGATTTGATGGCACAGACCGATTACGAGGATGAGATTACGACAAGCTTTGGTGTTCGTACCATCACAGCAGATGCTAAAAATGGACTCCTTTTAAATGGAAAATCCATCAAGTTGAAAGGTGGATGTATCCATCATGACAATGGAATCCTGGGTGCGGCAAGTTTTTACGATGCCGAGTACCGCAAGGTAAAACTGCATAAGGATAATGGATACAATGCTCTTCGTCTGGCGCACAATCCGCAATCAGAGCAGATCTTAGATATCTGTGATGAACTGGGAATGATTGTTTTTGATGAAGCCTTTGATGTTTGGAATCTGCCTAAGAATAGTTTCGATTTCAGTCATCAGTTTGCAGAGGATGGTATCAAAGACATCGAGGCTATGGTAAGACGCGACCGCAATCATCCGTCTATTTTCTTCTGGTCCATTGGTAATGAGTTGACCGAACAGGGCGGTATGGCTGCAGGATATGAGGTTTCTGCTATGCTGGCAAAAACAGTGCGAAATATGGACAGCACAAGACTGGTCAGCGGAGCACTTTGTTCTTTCTTTAAAGGCTTGGATAATGAGGACAATGCAGCTTTTTGGCAGACTTTCCACAAAGAGATGCCGCAAGGTGGTTCTGTCATAAATATGGATAATTCTTACGGCAAGAAGATCTGGATGGAATATACTGCCCCATTTGTTAAAGATTGGGATGTGGTCGGTTACAATTACCTGAACTATCATTATGAGACTAGCCATGAACTTTTCCCGGATCGTGTGATTCTTTGTACAGAGAGCAAGCCGGGGCAATTTGAAGATTATTGGTCAGATGTAGAGCGCCTTCCGTATGTGATCGGAGATTTCCTCTGGACAAGCATGGATTACATTGGAGAAGCAGGTATTGGAAAGAGCATTTATTGTAGCGAAGAAGAAGTGCCACAGATGTCTCGAATGTTAAACTACGCAGCTTATCCTTGGCGTCTGGCACAGGCAGGAGACTTTGACCTTTGCGGAAATGTCAGAGCCCAGGGAAGATATCATCAGATCATCTGGGGTGCAAACGATACTTATATTTTTGCAAAAGATCCGAAAAACAATGGAAAGATCGCCCTGATCGGTCGTTATGGATGGGCAGAAGGCGGAAACCACTGGTCTTGGAATTGTGAAAATGGGACAGCAGTAAGCGTAGACGTATACAGCCGTGCTGAGGAAGTGGAACTTCTGTTAAACGGCAAGTCTCTTGGCAAAAAACCAGCGGGGGCAGAATGCCATTTCAAGGCAGAATTTGAAGTGACATATGAGGCAGGCACTCTGACAGCGATCAGTTATCAGGATGGACAGGAAGTATCCCGTGATGAAGTAAAAACGGTGGGAGAGCCGGTTGGACTTAAGATCACTATGGAAAAGAATCAGATTGCTGCAGATGGAGAAAGTCTTGCTTATGGCATCGTCGAAATCGTAGATGCAGAAGGTAACTGGGTACCGACAGCTGAGGATACGCTAGCAAAGGTTTCAGTAGAAGGTGCTGCAAGTCTGGCGGGCTTTGGAACAGGCAGAGGCCAGACCGAGGAAAATTACACCAAGGGAGAATTTACATCCTTTGAGGGCAGATGGCAGGTCATCCTTCGTGCCGGTACAGAAGCCGGAGAGGCAGGTGTACATGTGGAGGCAGAAGGATTAGGTCATGCAGAGAGCCGCGTGATCGTAGGATAAGTGTCTAATATTTTTGATGGCTGGTGCGGAACGCCGCCGGTGTTGTATGCATTTCTTCCTTAAAGGCACGGCAAAAGAAATTACGATTGCCAAAGTGGAGCATATCAGAAATCTCCTGAATACTCATTTTGGAAGAAACAAGTAAATAGGCGGCTTTTTGCACCCGGGCTTTTTTGATGTAGGCGTTGATATTGACGCCTACTTCTTTTTTGAATTTCTTTGACAGATAGTAATCGCTATAACCGATTTTTTCAGCCAACAGAGGAATATTTAGGTCATCGTCTGTATGAAGTTCGATGTAGTCGATGCAGGCTTTGATATTTTCAGAATATTGATTTAAGTGCAGATGGTTGTGAACCAGAAAGAGAAAATCATCAAAGGCCAACTGGGCAGACGCTGTGATATCACCATAGGATTTGGCATGAGATAGGTTGTTTAAATAAATATTGCCGCGGGAAAATGCCGTATCCGGAGATACGCCACCATCAATCGCAGCGCGGATACACAGACCGATAAATATGATGGTGTATTGACGGGTACGTTCCAACTCCTGGATATTGTGTGGCTGCATATTGCTAAGGTGTGCAGACGCCGGACCAAGTGATGATTTGCGATAGATATCGCCCGTTCGTATGATATCGAGCATGACATTTTCTCTAGCCCAATAGGAAGCATAATCTACCGATTTCGTCGATCTATCTGCAAAAGAATCATAGTTAAAGTCGGCATAGGTGATGTCGGATGGCTTCAAATGTTCGTTGTTTATGCTAAAGTGAAGCATAAGTGTGTATTTGATAAAATTTGTTGTTGTAACAACAGGAACCTGACGCAGATAATCGTATAATTTGACCTTCCAGTGTTCTCGTATATCGGGGCGCTTTTGCAATAGGGCAATCGTATCGTCGGAGAGCATGGCTGTAAAGACCGGACCAATGATATGAATGCGGCTTAGTTGATGAGCGATATCCTTTTGATAAACGACAGACCACATCATTCCGGTGAGTGACGTGATCATTAGAGGGGTATCATGCTCCTGACCAAAAGCGATGATTTCATCGAAGTCTTTGGCATGGCGGAGCATGGTATCATAAATAGGAAGAGAAGAATTGGTCCAAAGACAATTGCCTTCGGTATCATACTGCCAAAGATACAAGACCTCATTACATTGGAGAAACTCCAACAGCAGTGAGAGGCGGTTTTGAATATCCACATCGGTCAAAGTAGGTTTTGTCAATGAATTCAATTCTTCCATGGATGATATCTTCCTTTCTTTTAGTCTAGATAATTCCATTCACTAGGATCTGTCCAACCACGTTTCCCTAAGAATTTTTCCAGAGGAATTTTGGCAATCTCTTCTTTGGATAGGTTGGATTGTGTTAGTCTTGCCCAGCCGCTATTGCCATTTCCGCTTTGGAAGGTATCGGTTGGTTTTAAGAGATTTAACATTGGTTCTCCTGCTACAAAGCGACGTGCGTTTTCTCGGATGATCTCAATGCTTCGGCCAGCGCGGTTGGGAACCTGAGGCGTCATATGTGGTGTGATATAGACATTTGGCATTCTCCAAAGAGGGGAATGGTTCTTCTTCTATTACATCGAGCCCGGCACCGCCAATCGCTCCGTCTTCTAGAGCCTGTGTCAGGGCAGCAGTATCCACGATGCCACCACGTGCCATATTGATGAGGACGGCATTGGACTTCATTTTACGGAATGCTTCTGTATCAAACATATGATAAGTTTCATCGGTTAGAGCCAGTGTCAGAACGATGAAGTCACATTCGGCTAAAATAGGATCTAAGGTGTCGCCATTCAGACCGCAGTATTTGTGAGAAATGTAATCATATCCTTTGACTGGATATTTGTCATAGGCATAGATTTCCATGCCAAGAGCCTGCAGGCGGTCGGCAAGCATACGACCGTTATTACCCATACCCAGTATAGCGACTTTTCTTCCGTACAGACCACGCCATTTGTCCGATCCGTCAACACCCCATTGACCTTTTTCCTGGGCAGTCAAAAGTTCTTTGGTGTGATAGCAGGATTGCAGCATAAAATAGATGCAGTGTTCTGCCAGAACAGGGGCACTTCTTCCGGCGGCACCCGTCACAAAAATATTTTTTGCAAATACCTCTGGGCGAGCAGAGCCATTCAGTCCGGCATGGTCGCAGGCAATCCATTTTAGAGAGTTCTCGCCTAGCAGGCAATCCGGGACATCGCCCAGTACAAGAGCCACGTCTGCGTCTTTTGCTTCCTGCTCCAATTTTTCTTTGTCATAAAAGTCTACATATACAAATTCTGCGTTTGGAAATACATTACGCAAGGTGTGGTAGTTATCTTTGTCGTACCACAATGTAGATACTACTTTTCTGATCTCATTCATTAGTTTAATCTCCTTTCAGTTACAAACGTTTTGGAATGGATGTGACTTTATTATACAAGCCACCGGAGATTTGTTTATACTTAAAATAGTTAAAATATATCCAGAAACGATACAAAATATAGAAAGGGAGAAAACAGATATAAAAAACAGAAAACAGATATATACAAGATCATAACACGTTTTTATAATGAGGGCAACTTCAAAGGAGGAGGTGAAGGAACATGAGCGACACCAGATGGTGGAAAACTTTTCCGTGGCGTATGGTGCAGACCAATTTACGTGAGATTGATATGGCAGATATGGATGCAAAATCTTATGTAGAGGAGTTGAAACAATATCATGCAACGGTTGTGACACTAAATGCTGCTGGTATTATTGCAAGTTATCCGACGGAAGTTACGCAACAGAAGCAGAGTGATTATCTGACAGGAGATACTTTGGCTGATATACTTCGTGAATGTCATAAGGCCGGCATTCGGGTGATTGCCCGCTGTGATTTTTCAAAAGTACATGAAACATTGTATGAACAGCATCCGGAGTGGGCATATCGCCAGAGTTCGGGACAGCCGCTGATTTATAATGGCTATGTGCAGACTTGTATCAATGGAGATTACCAACAGAGGTATGTATATGATATTCTGCGAGAACTTTTTTCAAAATATGACTTTGATGGTTTGTTTTGCAATATGAGTTCTACCTTTGTTGTGGACTATGAATTACAGGTTCATGAGCCATGTCATTGCAAGAATTGCAGACGATTGTTTCAAGAGCAGACCGGAATGGAGATACCGGATAGCCTGAATCCCAAAGATCCGGCTTTTGGACGCTATATGGCCTTTATTGGTGCATGTAGCAAAAAACAAAAACAGAGGATGTACGAAGTCGTGAAGGAAATCAATGAGAATAATGCTATCAATGGGTTTGATTATTTTCGGACAGAGTGCAATCAGGATGTCAACCATCACGCATGGGTTTATGATGCATCGGTCAATGCGAGAAGAATAGCAGGACCTTTACATGACAAGGTTGTGGATGATGCATCCGCTGTTTATATGGCTTTTCGATATCGCCACAGCAGCATATCCAGAGGGATTCTGGAAATACGACAATGGCAGAATCTGGCATATGCAGGAAGTACCAGCCTTTATTTGCTTGGAACCTTGGGAAAAAGTGCAGATCAGTCAGGAATAATAGCCTCAAAAAAAGCGTTCGATTTTTTTGCACAACATGAAGATCTTTTTCGGGGGCAGCAATCAGCAGCGCGTGTGCTTCTGATAGAAAAGCCTCTGATGGGAAGAAATGATCCGGAGGCAGATGGCTGGGTACAGGTATTGACGCAGTTGCACATTCCGTTTGATGAACAAAAGATTGGGGAAGTATCTGCGCCTTTGCTAAAGCGATATGATGCAGTTATTCTGGCTGATGTCGTGTCGATGTCGGATACACAGTGCGAGATGCTGGATTCTTTTGTGGAAAAGGGTGGAACATTGATTGCAGATGGATGTTCATCTGTGAGTGATGAGAGACATCAGGCAAGAAAGCATATGGGATTACAATGTCTGGGCATGGATAAAATCATAGAAAAGAAGAAAGTGCGCTCAGCAATTTTTCAATTTTCGGATGGAGAGAAAGAAGCGTGGGTGTCCTGTAAGGAATCGGGCGTGGATTGCATTGTGCCAGGAGATTTGGTTGTGACAGGCACACGTAGAAAAGGCGCAAAAACATACCTGCGTATGATTCCCGATCAGCCGTTTGGACCACCAGAGATCTGTTATTCCAAGGAGAAAACCGAGATAGCAGGAGTGTATGAGAGGGACTATGGAAGCGGGAAAAGCCTATATATTCCATTTCGCATAGCTGCTTTTTATTACGAATTTGGCTATGACAATTCTTATGATTTCTTAAAAGATATTGTTTGCAGTCTTGCAGGTATCAAGAGCATCGCTCCGACACTAACTCCTATGTGTGAGTTGGCAGTGACCGAAGGCGAAGCCGGAAAGGTGATACATCTTATCAATTTATCAGGCGCTTTTGCTCATCATACTTATTGTGAGCCTTTACCAATCCGCGATATTTTCATTGAGATAGCATGCGGTGCGGATAAAAACATGGATGCCTTAAATGGCGGTCATGTAATACGGACAGATAAGGGGATAAAACTGGATTGCCTGCATGGATATGAGGCAATTCGTATTTATTAAAGGAGGTTTTTATGAATTTAAAGAAAATATTTGCTGGAATGTTTGGTAGTAACGATCCCAAATATCGTACGGCAAAACCATGGGAAATGATATTTGCAGGAGGAACCAGTGCAGCGAAAATGGCATTTTATGTCCTTATGATGTATGCTTCTTATGCAATGAATGCCGGATTTGGTATTGCGGTCACAGTAACCGGTATTATCATTCAGGCTAAGACAATTTTTGACGGAGTGACAGATCCGGTTGTTGCCATTATTTATGATCGACTGCCCGTGTTTAAACATATAGGAAAGATTCGACTCTTCCTTTTGATTGGTTGGGGAACCTGTTCTATTGCGGCACTTTTGATGTTCCGTATTCTGGCAGGAAAATTTAGTGGCGTTGCGGGAATTGTTGTGTTTTGTCTGGTGTATGCTTTGTTTGTTATCGGCTACACGATCATGTCTATTGGTGGAGCATCTACCATCAGTTCTGCACTGACCAATGATCCAAAGCAGCGTCCGTTTGTTACCTTTGTTACCACGGTTTATCAGTACATTGGACCAATTCTTGTCAATACCATTCTGGCATTTGCAGTTTTGCCAAAGTATGACAACCAATATAATGTGGAGAGTCTGAGTGAGGCATGTGTTATCTTTATCATTACGGCTTTTATCTTCGTAATGTTTTCCTTCATTGGTCTGCACAGAATCGACACACCGGAAATCCTGGGAGAAATGGTTGCCATGGGTGGCAAGCAGACTAAGGTAGGTATTAAGGAAATCGTAAACATCTTTAAAGAAAATGTTCCTATGCGTTGTTATCTGGTGACAGGTATTACAGATAAAATCGCATCTAACAGCGCAACCCAGACGATTGTGCTTACCATGTTAAATGGTATTTTGATTGCCAACTATAAGGCGGCGACAATGATTACGAATGCGGGTACGATTATTAGTTTTGTCTTTGTATTTCTGGGTGGTGTTTATATTGCCAAGAAAGGAGTAAAGGTTGCAACTAAGGTATGGTCTGCTGTTAATATCTTTATCAATATAGCAATCTTTGCCTTTTTGTTATACCTTGGACCAACAGGTATGGCGCAGATCGGAAAAGGTGGCGTAGTCATGATGGTCTATGTGGTATTTACCATGGGTGTTAATGCATCCAAGATGATCCTAAATGTTGCTGAAGGAATGATGCGAGCAGACGTTATTGACTATGAATTGGAGCGTTCCGGAAACTATATGCCGGGAACCGTTGGTGCGGTTTATTCTCTGACAGAAAAAATAATTGCCTCCTTTGGCTCTACGATTGCAGCAGTTGCGGTTGCAGCAATCGGATATAAGACGGTAATGCCACAGATGGGAGATGCAGCAACCTGGCCAATCTTTTGGGTAACGATTATCCTTACATACGGATTGCCAATTATCGGCTGGTTATGCAATATCATTGCTATGAAGTTCTATGAATTGGATTATGACCGCATGGCTGAGATTCAGGAGAACATTGCTGAAATGAAGAAGCAAAAGAGAAAATAAATAGAAGTGCTTGAGGTGAATGAAATGAAAATAGGATTTATTGGTCTTGGAATTATGGGAAAACCCATGGTGAAAAATATCATTAAGGGTGGATATACGGATGTCTTAGTGAACGGCAGACATCAGGATGTCTTGGATGAAATGGAAGCCTGTGGTGCAAAATCTGCTACTTATGAGGAAATCGGCAGACAGTGTGATGTTGTCATGACCATGCTGCCAAACTCTCCGCAAGTGAAAGAAGTTATGCTGGGAGAGAATGGTGTTGCTGCTTATATGCAGGAAGGTAGTATGTTTATTGACATGAGTTCTATCAATCCGGTTGCAAGCAAAGAAATTGCAGCAGTGTTGGCGCAAAAGAATATTGATATGTTAGACGCACCGGTTTCCGGTGGTGAACCAAAGGCAATCGACGGAAGTCTGAGTTTTATGGTTGGCGGAAAAGAAGAACTGGTGGAGACCTATCGTCCGCTGCTTGAAACCATGGGATCATCCGTGGTAAGATGTGGAGAGGTTGGTGCCGGAAATACCACCAAATTGGCAAACCAGATTATTGTTGCTTGCAACATACAGGCACTGTCAGAGGCTCTTACACTGGCACAAAAGGCAGGAGTTGATCCGGAACTTGTTTTTCAGGCAATTCGTGGTGGTTTGGCTGGTTCAACCGTCATGGATGCAAAAGCGCCTATGATGATTGCCGGAAATGATAAACCGGGATTTAAGATCGATCTACATATCAAGGATCTCAACAATGCTCTGGACTGTGCGCATACCGTGGGTGCACCGGTACCAATGACGGCCGAAGTGCAGGAAATTATGCAGTGGATGCACAATCATGAGGGCGGACAAAAGGATCATAGCGCAATTGCGCAGTATTACGAATATCTGACAGACATTCAGATTGGTAGATAGAGGAGATAGAAAGAATGAATCAGGAGTTAAGAAAGGATGCGAAACAGATCATAGACGAGGCGATAGCATCCGTTCAACCTGATGCGGCAGTAAGACGTGCTCTGAGTAACCTTGTGTTCTCAGAGCATGTTTATATTGTGGCAATCGGGAAAGCCGGATGGCAGATGGCAAATGCTGCGGTTTCCTATTTGCAGGAAAATGGAATTCGCTATGAAAAAGGTGTGGTTCTAACAAAGTATCATCATGTTATGGGGCAACTACCGCGTATGCTTTGTGTAGAAGCAGGACATCCGGTGCCGGATGAAAATAGTTTTAAAGGAACGCAAGAGGTTCTTTCCATGGTAAAGGATCTGACAGAGGAAGACATGGTACTATTTCTGGTTTCCGGAGGCGGTAGTGCCCTGTTTGAAAAACCCAAAATATCAGGGGAAGAATTGGCGGATATCACAGAGCAACTGCTTGCAAGCGGGGCTGATATCGTAGAGATGAATACCATTCGAAAGCGTCTTTCGGAGGTAAAGGGTGGCAGATTTGCGTTGGCGTGTATGCCGGCAATGGTAGAAGCCGTCGTTTTGTCAGATATTGTGGGAGATCCTATGGATATGATCGCGTCCGGACCTGCATATCCGGATGCGTCTACCTGTGAGGATGCAGGAAAAATTGCAAAAAAATACAAATTACGACTGAGCGCGGCGGCAGAGAAGTGCCTGAAAGATGAAACGCCCAAACACAGATTATTGGCAGTGTACGACAGTTATGCAAGGCGGCATACAAGGCCTGTAAAGAACTGGGGTATGAGCCGAGAATCTTAGCGGAAGATGTGACGGCAGAGGCAAGAGAGGTTGGCTGGAATCTGGCGCAGCTATGTCTGAGGGAACATGACAATGCGGGGAAGAAAAAGATGGCACTGATTGCCGGAGGAGAGACTGTCGTACATTTGCGTGGCAAAGGAAAAGGTGGGCGGAATCAGGAACTTGCTTTTTCAGCGATGAAAGTTATCGCCGGACAGCAGAATATGGCAATCTTTTCTGTAGGCTCCGATGGAACGGATGGTCCGACAGATGCAGCAGGCGGCTATGTGGATGGAGATTCTTATGAAGCCTTAAAGAACGCAGGATTGTCTTACGAAAAGATTTTACAGGATAATGATTGCTATCACGGACTACAGGCCATTGACGGTTTGGTAATGACAGGACCTACCGGAACGAATGTCAATGACTTCTGGGTTGCTTTGATCGGATAGGGGGTGACAAGATGAAAGTAAAGCCCTTATTGGAAGGTAAGCCTTTTATGACCGAATATGGAATTGTCGGTTACAGTACGGTTGTTCTGATAGCGTGTGATGACGAGAAAAACATACTGTATGACTGCGGATCAAAAGGATGCGTTTTGCAATTAAAAGAAGCATTGGAAAAGGCAGGGATGAAGCCGGAAGATATCACGCATGTGGTCATCAGTCATCTGCATTTTGATCATGTTGGGAACCTACCGCTGTTTTCCGATGCAGAAATTCTGCTTAATAAGATCGAGTGGGAGAGTGCAAATCAAACGCCGGATGAGTGGCATAGCATCCAGACGCTGGCGTATTTGGAGAAAAGAGGAAATCTGCGTTTTGTAAAAGAAGGAGATATCATCGCAGAGGAGGTGTCTGTCATGGAATTGCCGGGACACACACCGGGGCTTATCGGTCTGCGCTGTGGAGCGGAGACGATTTTATGCTCGGATGCCATGAAAAACCGCTATGAATTATGGAAGAATATTCCCTTGATGAGCCAGAATTTGGAGCAAAGCAGGAAATCCATACAACGGATTAAGGAGAATGCCAGATATATTTATCCGGGGCATGATGGCATGTTGGATTTACTACATGAAAACAGTGATGAATATCCAGCGGTTACGCTGCGTTATGCAGATGGAAGGCAGATAGATATAAAAGCATAGAAGAAATGCAAACAAAATTTACCGGGTTTTTCAGAAAATGATGCACATGACCCCGAAGGAATATCAGAAAAAAAGTCCTCACCTTCAGACCCAGTATGTTCTCCAGCAACCGGACATTATGCAGTTGAATCAGTTTCAGACATTCTGGGAAACCGGATATGATGTGGAAATGTTGAAAAATGTGTATTAAAAAGGACAGCGCAAAAACGCTGTCCTTTATGGTGCCAAGGCACATTCTTTTTTATGCGATTGGTGTGATACCATCATCGGTGTAAAGTTCGTAATCGGCATCTGTATATCCGATATATTGCAGTGTTGTCATATCGATGGCATCTACATATTCTGCCACATCGACCACCGGGATCTTGTGATCTTTGCGGATAAAAAGCGGAACTTCATTCAAGGCAACTTCTGCAAAATGCCAGCCCTTTTCCCACTTTTCTTGTAAAATAGTGCCATCTGCAAGGAATTTGACAAAAATCATTTCTTCCGGCAGATAGACATACCGGCCGCGGGCGTTCTGCTCGTAAACGGGG
>ERZ832317.4961-NODE-4961-length-12365-cov-6.221202_pt1 | contig 12365 bp, 8 predicted proteins | sample MGYA00519695_ERZ832317 | MGnify/ENA primary metagenome ERZ832317 (study PRJEB31850, sample SAMEA3708726) | human gut metagenome | biome: human gut; feature: human-associated habitat; material: faeces | place: China | collected 2014 ...
TTCCCTTGCCGTCCGTTTCGATTACGGACAGCCGATTCTCTCTGCAAAGTTCATCCGATACCTGTCGGATTCCGTGGTAGTAGGTGTCAAAGTTGTTGCGGAACATTTTTCCGTCCGCATAGGATACCGAATTGACGACTATATGATTGTGCAGGTGTCCTTTGTCCAAATGGGTGCTGACCGTACACTCAAACCGATCCGCAAGAAACCGCCGTACAAATTCACAGCCAATCTCGTGTACTTGGTCAGGCGTGGCTTCACCGGGGCTGAAACTTTGTATGATGTGGTAGGCCAAAACTCCCTTATCCGTGGGTTGCTCCCACAATCGTTTGGTTAATTCCATGCTCATACAGGCTGTCTCCGGGTCACAATGAAAGCCTGTCACATACAGTTGATGCTCTGTCTTATCTTGGTTCTGCGTATAGGATAAGAGCCGCCTTAAATCATCATCAGCAAATTTTTCAGTTTTGTTTGGATTGCTGGTATAATCCAGACATCGTTGCAGATGATGCTTTACTGCTTTGATTTTTGTATAAGCTATTGGACGCCACCTCCCTTAATGTACCTCCATATTTGCTCCATGATTTGTTTTGCAGTCAGCAAGTCGGTATTACTTACTTTTCCGCTGGCGTTGGCAATGTGGGCAAGCTGGTTTAGATTGTTGCCAAGGGCTGCAATTTGGCGTGACATTTTTATGTAGTCGGCTGTCGGACGCTCCAGAAGTGGAGCGTCCATCAATACTTTGCGCAGCACTTGCTCTTGATTTAGCCCTGTGCTTTTACTTAAATACCGCAGTCGTTCCTGCTCGTCTTGATTGAGCCGTAGGAGTTTTTTATAGGTTCTTGCTTTCATAATTCACCATCCGATGCAGGGGTTTTAGGGGTATTCCCCTAACAAGTGGGCGATGTGATATCACATTGCCGTGCTTGCTCGTACTGTTCCTGCGGAACAGTACGCCGTCTGCCAAAAGGTTTTGCACACTGGTGCCGTGCCGCATAGGTGTCAATTTTTCTGCCCAGCTTGAAATTTGCCGCACGGTATTCGATGTTATATTCCGTGGCGACCACCTTTACACCGTGCTTCATAAGCTGTCTGAAAAACGAAATTAGGTGTCCTTCGCTGCGGCTGATATGGCGCATCCGGCAGATATACACGGTGTCGATTTCGCCTTTGCGGATATGCCGCAGCATCTCCCGATATCCGGGGCGCAGCAGCCAGCCGCCATGCTCGTCGGTGCTGCTGCCCACAACGGTGCATCCATCAGCATGAGCCTGTAAGGCACAAACTTTTATGCTGTCCATGGTTCCCACATAGTCGCCGGAAATTCTGGCATAAAGCCATACGCGGCAGGGACTAAGTTCTTTTTCCATAATTATCTTGTTTCCCTTCAATATTAGATTCGTTTTCCAATCACAAGCCATCTGCCATTGTCGGTAATGTTGTCGCAGGTGGAAAGCGTAAGCAGCTTGTCACCGTAATCAGCAAAGATTCCTGTATCGTATAACGCCCGCGCTTGGCAGGCTGACACATAATCGGCAAAATCTTCCGGGGCAGCAGCGTCCACAAACCGATAGAACGGGATCGCATCAGCGGCATCTGCCTGCACGGTCGTGTGGATCACGGCAAAAATTTCATAGACACAGCCGCCCAGCGCGGTGTCGAACCAGACGGTTTTGTGTGTCTGCCAGAAATCCTTGCTGCGGTACTTGGCAAGGTCTGCAAACATCGAGCCGTCCTTCATGTTGTGACCGTAAATAATCAGGTTGTCGGACGGGGCAAGCGCATCGCAGTTCGCCTGCATAAAGGGGCAGCCGTAGTCCGTGTAGTGCTTTTCAAAGTCGTGCTTCAGGTAATAGTTGGGGTCTGCCGGTGTCTGCATCACGGGATAGTCGATGCCGGTGCCCTCGATAAGAATCCAGCCGACCATATCGGCGTTTTCCAAATACAGGTTTCGGCTGGTTGGTTGTACCGAGGATTGCGATGCAATTTCCTGTTGTGTGTCCTGCGTCCTTACGGCAGCAAGGTCGCTGTAAAGGTGCGCCTGTTGTATGGATTGTGCGGCATACATCCACAAGAATGCGATGCTTGTAAGACCAGTCATACCGAACAGCCCAATAAAAAGCGAATATAGAAAGTTCTTCATCGTCTGCTCAACGCTCCCCGTATGTAAAAAAGCTCAGCTGTTCTCCCTCAAGGCTGAACCGTAAATCTAAATCGTGCAGCGTATAGCTGCGGTTAAACCGTTCTGTTGCCTTATTGGGGGCATCTTGCAATTCGAGCAGCAATTGCCATAAATCAGGATGTGCATTGTACAGGTGCCGAAGTTCCCGTATGGACGCATTGGGGCAAAACCAGCAGCCGCCGCGCCCTGTGAACGCATATAACGGGGACAGCAGCCCCTCGGCTTGGCACATTGCCCACGCGTCTTTCTCAGTCAGGGCGTACTTTGCTAACAGAGAGATTTGGTTTTCCTTAAGCCGTGCCAGTCGTATCGGGTCATCGGCGGCAATCCCCAGATAGTAAACCGTGTCCGGCGGCAGCGTTTTCTGGTAGGTGCGTATGGGCGGCAGTTTGCAGTCCCTTTGTATACTGCAGCGTCCGATCAGCGGAAAGGACGCCAGCTTTCCCTCGGCATTACCGCGGCTTACGATGTGGTAAAAGCAGTCCAGATATGTCTTGTTCCCGCGCAAGACCCTTGTGGGAATGCCGCGCTTTTCAAAATACGGGATTGCTGTTTCATAGATGAACCGCTTATGCTCCGGCAGCTCTCCCGATACGGTATCACTGAACATCACCTCGGAATAAACCAGTTCATCCAGCGGTTCTCCGTGCTGTAAGGCGAGCAGCGCCGTGGCGATGCTGTCTTTGCCAAAGCTGCAAGTCAGAATATGCTTCATTCGATTTCCTCGTAAAAAAGGGTGGCCCTCGCGGGTCACCCATAGTGGTTGGATGATTCATTTTGGTGTTCCTTATTTCGTTTCGTCGTCATGCTCGGCAACGGATTTGCTGTGGACACACTTGAAAATCAATACCGCCAGCCCGGCAAGTGAAATACCGGCTACGGTCAGCAGCAATCCCAACGGGAAGGTATCGCCGGTCTGCGGAATAATCGGCTGCGGTGCAGGAGTCGGCGCAGGCGTGGTGCTGGGGGTCGGCTGCGGAGTTTCCGTGGGATGCGGTGTTTCTTCCGGCTGCGGTGTTCTCTCAGGTGTGCGGGCATCCTTCATCACAACAGTTTGCACTTCGCCGGTGGGAAGAACGGTAAAGCGAATGCTCTCCGCAATATCGTACCCATCCGGTGCCGTGATCTCGGTCAGCGTGTACTCTCCGGCAGGCAGCTTTTCGATATAATGCGGTTTGTCGGAAGATACCCAGCGGTCAATTTCCTCGCCATCCTTGTCGGTAATGGTCAGCTCCGCGCCGGGCAGTTCTTCCATTGTGGTCAGGTCCTTCTTGGAGATTTCCACCTTGATGACATCATCCAGCATCTCAAACCGCTGCACCTCGCCGGTGGGCAGCACCGTAAACGGTACGCTCTCGGCAAAAGCGTATCCGTCAGGGGCTTTCACTTCGGTCAGCGTATAGTCACCGGCAGGCAGCTTTTCGATGTAGTGCGGTTTGTCGGTGGACACCCAGCGGTTGATTTCCTTGCCGTCCTTGTCGGTAATAGTCAGCTCTGCGCCGGGCAGTTCCTCCATCGTGGTCAAATCTTTCTTGGAGATTTCCACCTTGATGGTGTCATCGCGCATAATCACGGTTGCATCGTCCAGCAGTTTCCAATCATCCCAAGTCCAGAGCAGCAGGGACTTCTTGGTCAAATAGTAAACCTCGGTTTCCTGCAGGTTGTTACCGTTTTTGTCCACCTTTTGCAGCAAACGGAAGGCGATCTCATCCGCTAGCGCGTAGCCATCGGTGGGGTGGGTTTCGGTCAGGGTGTAGGCATCGCCCAAGTGCAGCCCTGTGACGCGGTGGGGCGTGTCGGTAGATACCCAGCTTTCTACAACATTTCCGTCAGAGTCTTTAATGCTCAAAGTGGCACCGGGCAGTTCCTCATCGTTGGTCAGATCGCGCTTGCTCACCCACATTTCTGTAGGCTTGTCGGTGCAGGTGCTTTCCAAGACCTGCACAGCCTCGCCGTCGTAGGTAAAAGCAACCTCCATAGGCTCTTCGTTGACATAGTAGCCCAGCGGAGCGCGGATTTCCTTGACGAAATATTTGCCGCTGTTGGTGGTATTGTCCTTGTGGGTGCTGCTGCCGTAATTTTCGCCGCGGATGGGAATATCGCAATCGAAGTAGGTGGTTCCGTCAGCATTGGTTTCGGGGCTGGTAGCCACCAGCTCACCGGCGGCAAAAACGCGGTTGCCATCTGCATCGTAAATATCATCGGCGGTATACAGGTTGAACACGGCACCTGCAAGGTATTTGCCACTTTCCAAGTCGGTTTTGTAGATGCCGACCTTTGCCTTTTCTCGCTCGTTATGGAATTCGACAGCATCTGCCACAACGATTTCCTGCGTCTGGTTGTCCCACGCAAGGGTCACATCAAAGGCTGCATCCGTGCCTGCATAGCCATACGGCGGCTTGGTTTCCGCAATGTGATAGCTGCCCAGCGGCAGGGTCACGCTGACTTCACCGATGGTGCCGTCGTGGATGACGGACAGAAAATCATATGTCGCCGCCGTGCGCGCAGGGGCAAACACGGCAGTGTCGGCGGTGCCGTCACCCGTCGTAACGACCGCCACCACATCGCCCTTGGCGTACCAGAGGGTGCGATTGCCGTAGTTATCCAGCTGACGATCCTGCGTGTAGATGTCCTCGGCTGCCGTGATGGTATACTCGGCACCGGCCAGCGGGCGGGTTTCATAGGTGAAGTTGCCATTCTCCGCTTCGCCGGTCATCCACAGATCAATGCCGCCCGGCTCAGACTGCCAGCCGGTCAGCACCTCGCCGGTCTTGCGGATTGTCAGCTTGCCAAGGGTTTCGTGGTTGGCGTATTTTTCGCCAATCACCAGAGTGTCCATACCGTTTTCGTTTTTATCACCGGTCGCCTGATAAATGCGGTCGGTGGTGATGGTAAAGTCTACATAGAAACTGCCGTCTGCGTCATCGGCCAGGATTCCGTTTTCGTAACCTGCGGTATCCTTCCATTCGTTGTAGAAACCGTTGGGGCCGGTGATCTCCACAATTCGGTATTTGCCCAGCGGTAGTTTTTCGGGCAGGGTCAGGATGCCTTCGGCGTTTGTATAGAAGGTGGTGACATTCTTAGTCAGGTGCCCGTTTACGGTGTCGGTCATGGTCACCAGTTTGGGATTGCCCTGATTGTCATAGCGATAGTGCCCCATGTCATCCAGCCAGTAGATTTGGAACGCCGTGCCCGGCAGCAGCACGGGCTTGCCGGTTTCCTCGTCCAGCTTGGTGATGCGCAGATAGACCTCAATTTGCTCGTCCAGAACCGTGAATTTCTGGTAGCTGTCAGAGGCTGTCAGCACACTGCCCTTGGGCGTTGCCATCGCGCTCATCGGGCTGTTGCGATCAATAACCACCAAGTACGGTTCTGCCTGATACAAATCCTTGGGAACGGTAGTTTCAACCACCAGATAGGTGCCGTAGGGCAAGCCTTGCACACGGATGTTGCCGGTGTCGTTGCTGAAAATCTCTGCCAAACGGTACTCGTTGGCGGTGCCGGTGGGCTGCCAGCCGTCGCCCTTGCCGTTTTTGTTGTCGCCCGCGGCGGTCAGCGTTTTGTTGTAGGCGGCAATTTCGGCGGCGTTGACCTCGTAAGTTTTGGCAACCGCCTGTCCCTCGCCGGAGAAATCCCACTTAGGATGGTCATTGTTGTAGTTCTTGTCGAGGTAGCAGTCCAAAATGCTTTGCAGGCTGTAAGCGCCTGTCTGACTTTGGGTAAACTGCGCGGCTTTGGACAAATCGGACACCAGATAAAAGGTAAAGCCCGCGTCCTCCAGCTCCTGCCCGTTGGATTCGCCGCTGGAAGAAATAATTTTGCTGATTTCTACATTGCCCTTGGCGATTTGGTCTTGGCTTTCGGTTTGGGCATTGTCGCGGTGGATGTGGTAGTTTGCCTTGTACACGGCATTGTCGTCGGCAAAGGTGGTTTTCTCGACATACCAGCCCTCGTCGGAATAAGCAGGTGCAATGTAGTAGTTGTTTTCATCGCACAGATAGCCGTTGGAGAAAGACAAAGAATAGGCGTCGTAGGTTACCGTGCCGTCCAATGCCTTGCCCTTGGTGATGGTGCTGAACTGATTCTTGTACACCCAATCGGTGTATTGCCCGCCGCTGCTTGCCAGTGCCGCGACCTGCCCGGTGGCGGCTTTGGTGCGGCTGTCCACCGCGGGGTAGGTACCGGAAACAGCAAGAGCGCCCTCACGCAGCGGAATGACCGTGCCGGTGGAGCGCTCTACCACATAATATTTGCCGAGGTACAGGTTTGCGAAGGTCAGCCAGCCGTCCTCGATTTTGGCACTGGCTACGAGATGGTCTTTTTTGAGCACCGGCAGGTAATCCGATACCCACTGCCCGCTGTTGTCGCGGATGGTCGTGTGCCAGAAGGGGTTGCCGTCTGCATCCACGATTTTGGAATAGTCCACAACGCCGGTCACACCGTCCGGATGGGTGATGTCCTCAGCAGCGTAGAGGTCGTACACAGCGCCGTCCAGCGTGGCGTTGCCGTGATTTTCAACGTACTTTGCAGCGTCCAAGTCAACCTTGGAAATGCTGATTTCGCCCAAGGTACGGTCGTTTTTCATAACGCCGTCCGTGGCGGTGGTGGTGTAGCTGTCCTCGTTGGCCGCTTTGCCGCTGTTGTCGGTGTTGTAGTTGCGGTTAGGGTTCTTGTACACATTGGAAATCGTGACAGTGGTTTCCACGCCGCCACTGGTAACCAGCTTGGTGCCGCCCTTGTCGGCTGTCAGGATGTCGGCATTGTAGTCGGCATCGTCCAGCCATAGCACGGAACTGTCATTGTCCTGCGTAATCTCGATATAATAGGCACGCTTGCCCAAGGGCGTTCCTGCCGTGCCGGGGTGGTCGATGTCCGTCCAGTCACCAAAATACCCGGCTGGGGCTTTGGTTTCCACAAGGATGAACTTGCCCTGATTGCGCTGGGTGTAATACAGCGTGTGGCGCATCGCGTCATTGACGGCATAGGCAGCGCTGTTGATGACTGCATAGCTGCCATCTCCCTGACGCTGCACGCTGTAGGTGTTGTAGCCGCCGGTGGGCTGGTATTTGGCGGTCACTACATCCCACTGATAGATCTCATACTGGGCATCGGCTGCGATCTGGCTGCCGGTTTCGCTGTCGGTTTTCTTGAGGTTGACCTGCATACTCCACTCGTCATTTTTCATGACATAGTCATTGTTGGTGTTTGCGGGTACCGAAATCGTTTGGCTGCTGCCGTTCGTGCCCCAGTACTTGCCGAATCCATACGGTACTGTGCTTTCCTCATAGCGGAACTGGATGCTTCCCAGCTGCGCTTTGGCCGCTGCTATAGCATTGTTGACAGCGTTCTGGGCCTCACCCTGCAATTCCGCAATGGCGGCGTCGCGGGCGCTGTTGGCGGCCGCATCAGCAGCCTCCTGCGTGGTGAAAGGACCAACCTGTCCATTGCGAGTGCCCGATGTTTTGGTAACGGCATAGTGCAGACTCCAGCTTGCGGCTGCGTCGCCGCCGTTCTTCTGGTAGTTGTCATCGGCGGTATGACCGCTGGTGGTCACAGTTTGCTTTCCGGCAGGGCTGATAGACCAGCTGCCGCCGTCGATGCTGCCGGATTTGGTGATGGGCTCGATCTCGATGGTCGCGCCGTCCACCTTTTCCTGCGTTTTCAGCTGGATCTTATCCGTGCGGATTCCATAGGAAAAATCAAAACTTCCGCTGGCGGTCTGAGCCGGTGCCTCCCAGCTGGCGTAGTATTCCTGCACAACAGGTTCCGGCTCAGGTTCCTCCTCACCGATCTCAGGTCCGATCAGGGCAACGGTCTGCCACCCTGCGCGACCGGGATTGTAGATGTAGGTGTAGTAGCCGCGGGCTGAGGCATAGGTTTCCACGCCATTCAGCAGCTCGTCGGCAGAGGCAAGATAGATTTCCGCGGCGGTGCTTTCGGGGAAGCTTTCGATAATATACATCTGTACATCGTCATAAATTGATGCACAGAAATCCAAAAGAGAGGTTTCTTCACCCTCGTCCGCGGAAAAAACTGCGGGCAGATCCTCTGCATCGCTCAAAGCGAGCTGGTTCAAGCCGCCCCAGATGCGAATCTGGTTGCCGTAGTGGTCGCCGGGGATGCACTGGTCTGCACCAACCGTGGAAGTGTTCACATAGGTGTATGTCGGGCATCCAGCAGGCTGACCGTTGGCACCGTGGGTGCAGCAGTAGGCGGGTTCGCCGTTGAACCAAATCAGCCAAGTGCCGTTGACCTTGGCAACCTTGGTGATCTTGCCGCTGGTCACCGCAGGGGTGGGGCGCTCAGCAAAGGCGGCAATTTTACTGTCAGGGAAGGGGTACTCGGCAGTCGCATTGCGGTCGATGGTCACCTGCAAGGTTTTGGTCAGGGTGCTGCCGTCCGGCGCGGTGTAAACCAGCTGTACGGTAAAATCCGCATCCGCCTGCACATACACGCCCAGCACAGCAGCGGAAGTTTCGCTGTATTCATTGTGCAGCAGGCTTTCAGCATCCTCGGCGGGTGCGCCGTAGTAGTCCAGCAGGGTCACACCGTCCGGCAGAACCAGATCGAGCGTGCTGCCGTTGGCGGGGTACTCCACCTGCGCCATAATGGGAACAATGGCATAGTCTGCGCCATCCAGCAGGGGCGCGGCCATGGTAAGACCGTCATTGTCCAGTGCAGCGGCAGTCAGATAGCTGCCGCCTTCTTCCAGCTGGCTTTCGGGCCACTCGGAAATGCCGATTTTAGTTTCACCGGTGGCAACCGGCAGACCCTCGCTGCCGATATAGGAACCAATGGGTGCGTCGGGGAGATCGGTGTACAGTTCCGCGCCGACAACGGCAGCAGGGATTTCTTCTTCAGCGGGCTGCTCTTCTGCCGTTTCCGGGGTGGCTTCGGTTACATCCTCGCCGGGGTCGGGGCTGCTGGCATCGGTCTGCCCGTTGTCGGTTTCGGTTTCATCGGTCTGTTGTTCCTCAGTGGCGACCGTGCTTTCCTGCGGCAAGGGCGTTTCGGCAAATGCGCCGACCGGGAACACGGAGCAGCACATCACGGCTGCCAAAGCCAGCGCCAGAAGGCGGTGGCTCCATTTTGTTTTTCGATTCATGGGTAAACACCTCTTTTATCTTTCGGGGGCTGTTTTCTCGCGCTCCAGCTGACGCAGACGCGAAGTAAAAATATCGATCAACCCGGCATGAGATTGCAAATTGGCGTAATACACCGCCTTGTCATACCCATCCGCATTGATGTCTTGAATTGTTCGCACAGAATCCGCCCATCTTCGATTCTGCGGGGAAATTCGCGCATCGCCATCCCGCACTTGGATGGCTGCTGCAACAATATAGCGGGTGCGCTCTGCGCCGTATCCTGCCAATACCTGCTGCACGGCACCGTCATCCAAGCACAAGCCGTTATAGTTGTAAGAAATGGCGTCATCAATTTCATCGCGGCATTCCTCGTTCAACTTCATGGAGGCGCGGTATTGCGGCAGTTCCTCGTGTTCGCGGGCGTATCGACCGGTCTGATAGTAAACGGGCGGCCAGTTCTTTTTCGTGCTTTCCATCAGGTCGATGTCGGCGCGATCCGCTATGCACAAGGTCATAACATCCAGTGTGTTGGTATCGCAATCGCGGTAGTCTTTGTAAATGTCCGCCAGCGGTGCTTGGGATTCCAACAAAGCGCGCAGCTGTGCAGGACGCAGCGAAGCATTTTCAAGAGCGATGAGGATATCCTCACGGGAGCTGTACTCATACGCGTGGTTCAAAATTTCTTCGGGCGGCTGTGCAAGCAGCCACGCACGGTATTCGTTTTGCTCCTGCTGCATTTTGTTGTACAGCTTAGCGACAAGGGGATCGTTTTTCACATCGCATCACCGTCCGTATTGTGCAGAATTCTTTCCCAGAAATTCCGCTTTTCAGGCTCGGAAAGACTGCGATAGGCGGTTTCGATCACCGCATTCACGACCTGCTCGGCGGCATCCTGCGCGATATGCAACTGTTTTGCCGCATTTTTCCCCATCGCAAGACGGTGCAGCAGATTCTCTAAAACCGTTATTTTTTGCTTTTGCAGCGCGTTTTTTGTGCTTTCGTCTATGTCGAGCGCAGCAACAGGGGTGTCGTATACGCTTTCCGGCACACGAAATACCAACTCGCTGCGTTCTCGATTGGGGGCAATGTCATTCAGCACGACCATGCAGCCGTTTTGCTCGGCTTTTCTAAGTAAAGTTTCAATGTCCATAGAATTCCTCCAATAAAAAAGCGCCCACAAATGTGAGCGCTTAAGTAAGATATTCAGTTACAGAGACTCAATCAGTTCAGAGATTTCCTTGACAGTTTCCAAGGTCTGCCCAAATGTAATAGCTGCTGCATAGGAATTGCTCATGCCGTAGCTATCCCATAACTGTTGCATAGACGAATCATCCCTTAGGTCATCCAAAATTTCTTTCCAATCGGCAAGATCTTCCAGAGATTCTCGCTTTTCAGCCGTATGCAGAACAGCATCCTTTAAGACTTGCGGGCGAATTTCTGACTTTCTGGTGCGATACAGCGTGTAAAGGTCATAAAAATCGCGCGCTCTTGTGGTGGTTGCACCGCGGCGGATAATGGTTTCATACTTTTCAGCAAGTATCGTTTCTATCGTATAAGCCATGATAGGAATTTTCTTTTCGGAATCAAAGCAGGGAAACTCATATTGTACCGCAGCAGGGGTGATTTTGTCGCCGGTGGTGATGTCGATTTTCATGGGTGTGTTGATTTTCCCATACAGAACATCAATATGGGCGCGGAAGTTGTTGTATGCATCAATTTCACGGATCGGTGCAATGGAACGATATTCAAAGCGGATACCGTCACCAACATCAACTGCCAAAATGGTTTTGAGGGCAGAAACGATTTCCTCTTCTTCCATATGGATACCGCGCACGGTGGTATCCATATCCATCGTAGTTCGACCCTCAAGCCCAACCATTGAGGAAATCAGAAGTCCTCCCTTGAGAATGAAATTTTTCTGATACGGCGAAGCCGCCAGTCGTTCCAGCAGACGTTCAAACATAAACATCTGCAAAATTTCCTGAGCGCGCAGATGCTTTTCGGCAGCAACATTGCGCGCCCAGCCTTTTAATTGTTCTGGTGATCTCACATCAGCACCTCCATGTAGGTACGCAATTTATCGTCAACCCCAAACTGTTTTCCATACTTTAGAAGTTTTCTGGGATTTGGTCTTGACGCAAAGTAGATCTTCAGTCCATGTGTAAACAGTTGCTTGTCGATTGCATTTCTGTCGCGCACCAAGTCGCAAATGCAGCGTTCACGGTCATACAGGATAACATTTCCGCCTTGTGGAGATCTGCAAGTGGTTTTGCCTATACCGTGAAGACTTCCTTTAACATAGTGAAACCGAATATTGGGATCGCGTTCTTTGATGCGACTGGTGTTATATCCTTGCGGCACACTGAATTCAAAAATGTGTGGCGTTCGGTCTGACAGTCCCCAAAAGTACATGGCACTGCCGTAAGAGTAGACAAGATTCTCGCTTCCGCTTTGCAAAAGCGTAAACTCGTCTGGAACAAATCCGGTCATTGTATATTGTCCGCGGGCAATGCGCGTCAGAACACCTTTGTCTGCGTATCGTTTTAATGTGACACGGTTTGTGCCTGCTCGCAATGCTTCTTCTGTAGTAACAATGCCGCCGTTCGCATCAGCTATCGTTTTCAATACAGCTATCGTAGCATTCACTCCACACACCGCCTTTCAAAAAGTTACTACTGTGCTTTAATTATAACATAATAAAGCACAACTGTAAACGGGCTTGTGGGAGATTTTCGTGGGAACTAGTTAAAGGTCACGACCCAATAGGTATATTGCCCCTCTGCCGTCTGGCAAAACCAGCAGCCGACACCCATGCTGGTAAAACTCGGCTCCATAATGTCGGCACAATGGGCGGGGCTGCCCTGCCAGCCTGTGCAAACGGCGCTGGCAGAACTCAGCGGACCGGCGGCGCAGATCTCGCTGCGGGTGGTCATACCGCTGTGATCAAAGGGCGCACCTGCCACAAAACTCTCACATCGGGCATCGGCAGCGGCGCTCAAACCGCTGTCCATCGTCAGCGGTGCCAGCCCACCGGCTGCGCGCATCGCGTTGATGTTTTCCTGCACCGCCCAATAAGCGGAATCCGAGCTGTCGATGCT
>ERZ832317.4965-NODE-4965-length-12357-cov-2.765810_pt1 | contig 12357 bp, 10 predicted proteins | sample MGYA00519695_ERZ832317 | MGnify/ENA primary metagenome ERZ832317 (study PRJEB31850, sample SAMEA3708726) | human gut metagenome | biome: human gut; feature: human-associated habitat; material: faeces | place: China | collected 2014 ...
GGCCTCGAGCACGTGGCTGCGCTTGCCGCGCTTGCACGCGCTGCTCTTGGAAACGTAAATGCCCTTCGCCTCAAGATAGTTCATCAAGACCTCGCTGCGGTAGCCGGGCAGGGAGAGCGAGAGAATGTGCGCGCTGCCGCCGCCGAGAAAAACAATGTCGGGTACGGTGTCGGTGAGCGTCTGCACGCACTGCGCGCGCAGCACCTCCATGCGTTTGTTCGCTTCCGGCATTTCGGCCTTGGCAATGCGCACGGCCTCGCCGAAGGCGGCGATCTGCGGCATCGGCTCGGTGCCGGAGCGCAGTCCGTCCTCCTGCCCGCCGCCGAGAATGTGCGCCGGGAGCTTCAGCCCCTGCCGGATATACAGCGCGCCGATGCCCTTGGGCGCGTGGACCTTGTGGCCGCTCACGGATATCATGTCCGCACCGAGCGTTTTGGCGGAGAACGGCTCCTTCATAAAGCCCTGCACCGCGTCGGTGTGCAATAGCGCTTTGGACTTCGCCGCGCGCAGCGCGCGGGCCACGCCCGCGATGTCCGTCACGGCGCCGGTCTCATTGTTGACCATCATGAGCGTTACGAGCGCTGTATCCTCCCGGAGCGCGGCACGCACCGCATCGGCGGATATCGCCCCGGTGCTGTCGGGGGAGAGGAGCGTTATCTCCCAGCCCTCGCGCGCGAGCTTTTCGAGCGGCTTTCGCACGGCGTTTACGCGCTGGAGCTTTGCGGCGCGGCGGTGCAGCCCGCGCAGGAGAACGAGCGGCTGTTTCTGCTGCTGCTCCGCGCGCTGGCGTATCTCAGCTATGACACGGTCGCGCCGCGCCGGGTGACGGCGGTGTTTCTGATGGGCATGATGTCGTTGCTGGGGTTCAGGCCGCAGGTCGGGCGATGCGCGCAATGCGGCACGCCGATCGCGCTGGACGGACGGGCGGACGACGATTACGCGGCGTATTTCGGCGCGCAGGCGGGCGGTGTGCTCTGCGAGCACTGCGGCGCGGGCGGCGGCGTTCGGCTGACGGCCGGCGAGGTGCGCTATTTACAGGCGATCATGCGGCGCGGGCTGGAGACGCTCTCGGAGGCGGGCGAGTGTTCGGATGCGCTCTTCGGGGCGCTGCGGCAGATGGCGCAGGAGCGGCTCGGCGTGCAGATTCGCTCGGAGAAGCTGCTGTAACGCTTCGGCCTTTCGAGAAGATGAATACGAAGGCCGCTCCGTTTAGGGCGGTCGCGACAAAGCCATGACGGAAGGAGTTTAGCCGTATGGATGCGCAGAAGCTGGAAAAATTGCAGACATGGGTGAGGGAATCGAGCCGGATCGTGTTTTTCGGCGGCGCGGGCGTGTCCACGGAAAGCGGTATTCCGGATTTTCGCGGCGAGGACGGGCTGTATCGCCAGCGGTACGCCTATCCGCCGGAAACCATCATTTCGCACTCGTTCTACGTGCGTCACCCGGAAACCTTCTTTGATTTTTACCGGAACCGCATGCTCTATCCGAACGCGAAGCCCAATGTCGTCCATCAAAGGCTCGCCCAGTGGGAGCGGGACGGGAAGCTGCTGGCCGTCGTCACCCAGAACATCGACGGGCTGCACCAGATGGCGGGGAGCCGGAACGTCTATGAGCTGCACGGCAGCGTGCATCGCAACACCTGCCAGAAGTGCGGCGCGCGGTATACGCTGGCGCAGATGCTGACGCTCGGCGACGTGCCCAAATGCCCCAAGTGCGGCGGAAGGGTGAAGCCGGACGTCGTGCTCTATGAAGAAGGGCTTGACCCGCTGACGATCAGCGGGGCGCTCGACGCGATTCGCCGCGCGGATCTGCTGATTGTCGCCGGAACGTCGCTGACGGTGTACCCCGCCGCCGCGTTCCTCGACGAATACCCCGGCAACCGGCTTGTACTCATCAACAAGACCGCCACCCCGCGGGACAATATCGCGAATCTGGCGCTGCATGAAAAATTGGGAGAGGTTTTTGGGAAACTGTAAAAGGAGCTGTTAGGCTTAAACCGAACATTTCAAGAAACGTATATCTAAGCATTTGGGAATATGGGGCTTTGCCCCATCGCCCCACCAAAGGGCTTTCCGGTCGCCCTTTGGAAACCTTCGGGCGAAAATACTTAGTTATGCTCTTGAAATGTCGGTATTGTTAGCCTGACAGCTCCTTCTTATTGGATTGCGAAGCAATCCAAATAGGGGAGGTGCAGGAACTTCAGGTTCCTGCCGGGTGTTTGAGGGCGGAACCCTCAACGTTCCCCCTTAGTACGTGTAGTTCTCCACGTCCACCTTGTCCGGGTTCGTGTAGGGCGCGAGGGCGGAAATCATCTTCATCGGCGCGCCGGAATTGTTGATGACATAGTGAATCTCGCCCGGCTCGATGTGGATCATCTGCCCCGGACGCAGGTGGTTCACCACGCCGTCCACGACGATATCCACCTCGCCCTCGAGAATGTAGAAATTCTCTTCCATGACGTTGTGATAGTGCGCCTTGAAATCCTGACCGGCTTGGAACTGCACGAGCGCAAAGTTCATGCGCGGACCCTTCATCAGGTACTTGGGGCCGCTGTCGCCAAAGCGATACTCTTTATCCTCTTCGTTTACGATATACATATTGGTTTCTCCCTTTCGTGTGATTGATGATATGGGGGGTGAGATCAGACGCCCGGCGCCGCCCACATGTAGCGGGTGATGCGGTCGTCTGCGATTTGCAGCTCACGCGCGTACATCTTCCGCCAGTCCTCGTAGAGCTTCATGTAGGTCGCGTGGTTCTCCATGTTCGGCTCAAAGCGGCGCTCGATGTGCACGAGCTTCTTCGCCGTCGCGGAGATATCCGGGAACAGGCCGACGCCGTGACCCGCCATGATGGCCGCGCCCAGCGCCGTCGCCTCCTTGACGTTCGGCACATTCACCGGAATGCCCAGCACGTCGCAGAGAATCTGGCACCAGAGCTCGCTCTTGGACGCGCCGCTGGCGAACACGACCTCCTTGGGAATGTTGCCGGTGGATTCGCGGACGAGCTGCATGTGGCCGTAGGTGACCATCGCGGTGTTTTCCATGATGGCGCGATAGAAGGTATAGCGGTTGAACTTGTCCGGGTCGAAATCGAAGTTGATGAACATCGGGCTGGCATGCCGCCAGGAGATGTAGTTCATCACATCCGAGAAGGCGCACATCATGCCGTAGCAGCCGGCGGGGATATCCTTGGCCTTTTCGTTCATCAGGTCATACGGATCGCGGCCGGTGGTCTTGGAAAGCTCCTTCTCATACTGGCAGAACGCATCGCGATACCAGCGCATGACCATGCCCGGCTTGAAAGCCAGCGCCTCATACTGCCAGATTCCGGGGACGCTGTGGCAGTTGACGCGGACGCGGCAATGCTCGTCGGTCTTGGCCTCGTCGGTGTTGTATTCATACTGCCAGAAGCTGCCGCCGAAGATGGCCGCCTGATTCGCGTCCACCACGCCGACGCCCACGCAGCCGAGCTGCGCGTCGCCGCCGCCCGCGACGACCGGCGTGCCCTCGGCGAGGCCGGTTTCCTCGGCGCCCTTCGCGCCGACCTGCGCGACAACCGTGCCGCACTCGGAAATCTTCGGGAAGATGCCCGTCTTGAGGCCGATGGAAGCGGCGATTTGATCGTCCCAGTCGCGCGCCTTCAGATCAAAGATGCCGGTGGTGCAGGCGTTGGAGGGCTCGGAGGAGAACACGCCCGTCATTTTGTAGATGAGCCAGTCGTTGAACATGGTGCACATCGCGGTCTTTTCGTAGACCTCGGGCATCTTGTTCTTGACCCAGAAGAGGCGGGGGAGCGCGCCCAGCGCGTAGGTCTGGCCGGACTCGCGGTAGATCTGCTTTTCAAGCTCCGGGTTCATGTGCACGAGCTGCGCCACTTCGTCGTCGCTGCGCGCATCGACGTTGGCGCAGGCCCAGATTTCCTGGCCGTCCTTGTCGTAGAGGACGATACCCTCGCGCATGCAGGTGGTGGAAACGGCGGCGATGTCATGCGGATCGACGCCGGTCTGCTCGATCACGCCGCGGATGCAGCCGCGGGCGAGATCCCAGTTGTGCACCCAGTCAAAATCCATGCTGCCGGGGTAGCGGGGGTCTTCGCGGTGCGTCCATTCCTGCTGGACGCAGCCAAGCTGCTCGCCCTCGAGGCTGAACAGCACGGCGCGGACGCTGCCGGTGCCCGCATCGACGGCCATAAGCGTTTTTGCCATTGAAATCATCCTTTCAAATGCGTTGGTTTGTCGTTATATCAGGGGCGGTCACTCGCCCTTGAGAAGCAGAGCTGCGGTCGGCTCATCGGTGATGAGCACGTCGAGGTAACCGCCGCGCAGCACGGCGCGGATGGCTTCCACCTTTTGCGCGCCCGCGGCAAGCCCGACGACGTTATCCATCGCGCGGAGCTTTTCAAGCGGCGTGGAGATCAGGCGGTCTTCGATGTCGCTGGGGATCAATTCGCCGTTTTCATCGACGAAGTGGCAGAGCACGTCGCCGACCGCGCCGGACATCTTGAGCCGGAAAAGCTCGTTTTGGGTGATGATGCCGGAACGGACGATGGTTGCCGTTTCGTGCATCGCGCCGATGCCCACCAGCGTGAAGGAGGAGAGCGCCGCCATGCGGATGATTTCGCTGACGGAGGCCTCCGCGCGCATCGCCGCCGCCATCTCGTGGGAGGAGGCGAGCAGCGGCGCGGGCATGAGATAGAGCCGCGCGTTGAAGATGTTGCTCCGGCCGTTGGGCAGATAATAGGAAACGCCGCCCGTCAGGGAAATGCAGGTGACGGGGTTTTGCACCATCGTCGCCAGATGGTTCAGCGTTCGGCTGAGCGTGTCGCCGTAGCCGACGTTGATGCAGGCGCTTTCGCTGAGGCGGTCGGCGACGTACATCGCGCCCGCGCGGGCGATGGATTCGTTGAGCTGCCCCTCCTGCTCGGACTCCGGGATGATGAAGACGTCGTTCAGATGATATTTCTGCATCAGCTCGCGGCTCTGCTGCATCATCCCCACGCTGTCCGACCGGAGGCGGAACTGGATGACGCCGCTTTGCCGGGCGGCGTCCAGCAGCTTGATGACGCGCATGCGGATGATGGAGAGGCGGTCGGCGATGGCCTGCTGGGTCATATTTTCAAAATAATAATACCATGCGGCCTTGACCATCAGCGCATCTTCATAATGAACGGCGTTATTCATGGCAGCTCCGTTTCCCACCGAAAACGATGAAACAAATTTCAAAATACAAAACAAAAGTTCACACAAAAAAGTATAGCACCGAATAAAGCAGATGTCAATTCTTTTGCAAAATAAACGGCGGTTTTGAAAAAGAAGCGTACCGTTTTCAAAAACCGAGAAAAATATATTGACAAAGTGCACAGATGCGTCTACAATGGAGGCAACAAAAGATTGTGCAACGAGCAAACCTTTGTAATCGCAAAACGCAGGAGTATATGATATGGCCACAAAGAATACGACGGCCCCGCGCCTTGAGGTCAGGGGGATTCGCAAAACGTTTGGGCAGAACGCCGTGCTCAAGGGGATCAGCCTGAGCGTGGATGCAGGCGAGGTTGTCGCGCTGATCGGCGGCAACGGCGCCGGCAAATCGACGCTGATGAAGATTATCATGGGCATTTACACATGCGACGAGGGCGACATCCTGATCGACGGTCAGGCGGGCAAGCTGGGCAAGCCGGCCGCTTCTCTGGCGCAAGGCATCTATCTGGTGCCGCAGGAGCCGATGCTTTTCCCGAACATGACGGTTCTGGAAAATATTCTGATGGGCTTCAACGAGAACGAAGGCGAGCTGAAAAAGCGCCTGAACGAGTGCATGAAGGAGCTCAACTTCGATTTGAACCTTCAGCGCAAGGCGAACACGCTCTCCATCGCCGAGCAGCAGCTTGTCGAGCTTCTGCGCGGCATGATGCGCAACGCGCGCATCCTGATTCTGGACGAGCCGACCAGCTCGCTGACCTTCAACGAGGTGCAATCCCTGTTCAAGACGGTGGAGGATCTCAAAAAGAAGGGCATCGCGATCATCTATATCACGCACCGCCTCACCGAGGTCTTTGAAATCGCAACCCATGTCGCCATCATGCGCGACGGCGTGATTACGCTGGAAGGCCCGGTCGGGAACTTCACCAAGGAGATGCTGATTCAGGGTCTGCTGCCCAACGACGCGCAGAACGCTCAGCAGGCGGAAAAGGCGTATGTGCCGGTGGATTACGCGCACCTCAAGCCGGTCATGCAGGTGAAGGATTTCAGCGGCTACGGCTTCAGCAACATCACCTTCGACCTGTATCCGGGCGAAATCCTCGGCATTGCGGGCGTCGTCGGCGCAGGCCGCACGGAGCTCATCAGCACCATCTTCGGCCGCGACAAGACGCTCGGCGGCAAGATCATTCTGGACGGCCGCGACATCACGGGGCTGCCCACCAAGAAGGTTTTGGAGGCCGGCATCAACTTCGTGCCGGAAGACCGCCACTACCACGGCATTTTCAAAATCCGCTCGATTTCTTCCAATACGACCTCCGCGCTGCTCAACGGCAAGGACGTCGGCGCGGTGAACATGAACCGCCGCCGTCAGAGCGAAATCGCGCAGAAGTACGTCAAGGATTTCAGAACGAAGATCGTTTCGCTCGAGGATCAGATCGGCAGCCTCTCCGGCGGCAACCAGCAGAAGGTGGTCATCGCCCGCGCGCTGTCCACGAATCCGAAGGTCGTCATTCTCGATGAGCCGACCCGCGGCATTGACGCGGCGGCTCGCGGCGACGTTTACAACATCATTCGCCAGCTCAAGGACGCGGGCGTGGCCGTGCTGATGGTCTCCTCCGACATGGAAGAGGTCGTCGAGCTGGCCGACCGCGCGGTTACGGTGTTCCAGGGACGGATCAACGGCGAGTTCAGCCGCGAGGAAATCACGCAGGATGCTCTCACCAGCGCCTCCTTCGGCATTGCGCATGAGAGGAAGGTGTGAGGAAAATGAAGAACCTGTTCAAAGCCCGGTGGATGACCAGCCTGATCTTCCTGATCGCGCTGTTTGTCATCACCGGCATCGCGGCGCCCGGATTTCTGACCTACGACAACATCGTCACCTGCTTTAACACGGCGACGATGTACACGCTGCTGGCCGTCGGCATTGCGTTCGTCATCATGACGGGCGAGATCGACGTTTCCATCGGCGCGACCCTCGGCCTGACCGCCGGTATGACGGGTCTGATCGCCCAGCAGGACGGAAGCATTCCGAAGATGCTGCTGCTGTGTCTGGCGACGGGCGCGGCCATCGGTCTGGTCAACGGCGTCGGCGTTTCGTATTTCGGCGTGCCGTCGCTGATTTTCACCCTCGGTACGAACAGCGTGGTTCGCGGCTTGATCTACATCATGTCCGGCGGACGCACGATTGAAAACTTCGGCGGCGCGATTTCCAGCTACGGCAACAAGACCGTGTTCGCGGGCGTGACGCTCTACTATGCGATTGCGGTGGTGCTGGTTGCGATTTCGCATCTGGCGCTGACGAAGACCCGAAAGGGCAAGTATTTTATCGCGGTCGGCGACAACGCGGGCGGCGCGAATCTGGTCGGCATCTCCGTGCTGGGCACGAAGATTCTGGCGTATGTGCTCTGCGGCCTGTTCGCGGGTCTGGGCGGCTTCGTGTTCGCCTCCAAGTACGGTCAGGTGATGACCGTGGCCGGAAACGGCTACGAGATGACCGCCATCGCGGCCTGTGTGCTCGGCGGCATTTCGCTCTCCGGCGGCTTGGGCAACGTGGTCGGCGCGGCCATCGGCGCGGTGATCATGTCCTCCATCGGCCGACTGCTGGTCTTCATCGGCCTGCCGTCCACCTACAACAACACCATCACCGGCACGATGCTGATCGTCATCGTCGTCATCGACGCGCTGGCGCAGCGCCGCTCCATTGAAATGACTCGCAGAAAGCGCCTTCTGTCCAGAACGGCGGATCAAGAAGGAGGCGCGAAGGCATGAAGGACATGCTGAAAAAGGTTTTTAAGCACTGGGAAATGTTTCTGGTGATCTTCCTGATTCTGGAATTTGTGGTGTTCGGCGCGGCCAACCCGAAGTTCCTGCGTCCGCAGTCCATTATGAACAGCATCGTCAACTACATCAGCGTCTGCATCATTTCGCTGTTTGTCACGATGGTCATGATTACCGGCGGCATTGACATTCAGGCGCCCGCCATCATCGGCCTGAGCAGCATCATCATCGGCGTGCTCTGGAGCGACGCGGGGCTGAACATCTGGGCGGCTGTGGCGATCGCCGTGGTGGTCGCCGCGCTGTGCGGCGCGCTCTCCGGCTTCTTCGTCGCCTACTGCGGCGTTCAGCCGATGGTCGTCACCCTGGGCGGCAGCTTCCTGTATTCCGGCATTGCGCTGATGGTCTCCGGCATGTCCGCGACCCCGGCGTATCAGGGCATCGGCGGCTTCCCTGCGAAAAACGAAGCGGGCAAGTTTGTTGACTTCCGCTTCCTCGGCAAGGGCAATATTTGCGGCATCCCGACGCAGATTGTCATCTACGTCGTGCTGATTCTGCTGTGCATGTGGATTCTTCACCGCACCAAATACGGCGAGCGTCTGTTCCTGATTGGCGTAAACCCGCAGGCGGCGGAGTATTCCGGCATCAACACCCGTGCGACCATCATGAGCACGTACGTTCTCTCGGCTGTGAGCGCCGCGATTGCGGGCACGCTGCTGACTGCGAACGTCAACTCCGCGAAATACGACCTCGGCTCCGGCTATACGCTGGCCATCATCACCGCCGTCGTGCTCGGCGGTACGCTGAACACGGGCGGCAAGGGCAGCATCATCGGCACGGTGCTCGCGTCGCTGATCATCTGCATTCTTCGTTACGGTCTGCCGCTCTGCTTCGGCGTGAGCACGCAGAACCTCGATCTGCCGATCGGCCTGATTCTGGTTGTGGTCGTTCTGGGGCGCGAAATCGCCGGTCAGCACATGCTTTCTCACCTGTTCAAAAGGAAGAAAGGCTGAATGTCACGCATTTCAGGGGGCGCCGTCGAGCACCTCTTGAGATAAATAAAACGTAGGAGGAACCCAAACATGAAAAAGATCCTGTCTATGCTTCTCGTGCTGTGCATGGCTCTGACGCTGTGCTCCGCCGCTTTTGCCGAAGGCAAGAGCCCGGTGGATGGCATGACCGTCGCCTTCATCCCGAAGGTTTCCGGTAACTCGTTCTTCGAGGCCGCGAATGACGGCGCGCAGAAGTACGCGAAAGAGTGGGGCCTGACCGTTGATTACATCGGCGCCCCGACCGCTGACGTCACCACCCAGCTGGAGCTGATCCAGCAGGCGATCGACAAGGGTGTGGACGCGATCTGCATCTCTTCCGTTGACGCGACCGGCCTGGATGAGAAGCTTCAGGAAGCTCAGGACGCGGGCATCTATGTCAGCACCTGGGACTCTGACGTCTCTCCGAACGCTCGTGCGCTGATGGTCTCTCAGGGCACCGCCGACGTCCTCGGCCCGATGCTGGTGGAAATGGCGGTTGACTCCCTGAAGGAGCGCGGCGTGGACGTGAACGGCGAAGTCAAGTACGTCTGGCACTTCTCCAACCCGTCCGTGTCTGACCAGAACTCCTGGTACGTCGCCGGCGACGCTTACATCAAGGAAAAGTATCCGACTTGGGTTGCGGTGCATGATCCGTACTACTCCAACCAGGATCCGGCTCAGTCCGTCAGCGTTGGCGAGTCCATCCTCGACGCGTATGCTGACGTCGATGCGATCATCTGCAACGACTCCACCGCTCTGCCGGGCCAGTGCAAGGCCGCGGAGAACAAGGGTCTGACCGCGAAGGACATCACCATCACCGGCTTCTGCACCCCGTCCGGCATGACCTCTTACCTGGAGAACGGCATCTGCACCCGCTGGGGTCTGTGGGATTGCGGCATCCAGGGCGCGATGGGCTGCTACCTCGCCGCTTACATCTCCGCGGGCAACACCGTGAAGGTCGGCGATAAGATCGATATCCCGTCCATCGGCACCGTCGAAGTGCTGGCCAACGACGCGCTCGTCGCCGGTCAGGAGACTGCTGCGGAGAACAACGGCGTCGTGCTGCTGCCGGAGCGCGTTGTCTTCACGGCGGAGAACGTGGCGGATTACAACTTCTAATCCCAAACATGGCATCTCCAAGGAGGAACCCTTCGGGGCTCCTCCCTTTGTGGTGGAGGCCGCGGCATGACGCGGCGTTCGCCTCTGTTAGAAGCTCACAAATGGACCGTTTTCAGAAAGGAAGATTGATTCCAATGGCAGATAAGGACGGACTGAAGGTCGCGAAGGATTATCATACGGATGTTCCGTTTGGCAATCAGGGCAGCTTCCACGTGAAGGGCGCGAATAACACGGATTGGGGCATGAAGCGCCACCTTTCCAATATCTTTGACCCGGTCAGCGGCAACACCGTGATGTTCGCGTTTGACCATGGCTACTTCATGGGCTCGACCGCCGGTCTGGAGCGTCTGGATCTGGTGATCCCGAAGCTTCAGGAGCAGGTGGATGTGTTCATGGGCACCCGCGGCGCGATTCGCACCTGCGTGTCCCCGACCTTCAAGAAGGGCATTGCGCTGCGCGTGACCAGCGGCTCCTCCATGATTAACGACGACCTGAGCCACGAGTGCCTGGCCGTGGACGTGGAAGACGCGATCCGCATGAACGCGGACTGCATGGCGGTTCAGACCTTTATCGGCGCGGACGGCCAGCTCTCCTCCATCGACAACCTGAGCCGCTGCATCAACGCGGGCATGCGTTACAGCATCCCGACGCTGGGCGTTGTAGCCGTCGGCAAGGACATGGAGCGCACCGACCGCTTCTTCAAGCTCGCGACCCGCATCGTGGCCGAGATGGGTGTGCAGCTCGTCAAGACCTACTACTGCGACAACTTCGAGGAAGTCGTCGCGGCCTGCCCGGTGCCGATCGTCGTCGCCGGCGGCAAGAAGCTCCCGGAGGATGAGGCGCTGACGCTGGCGTATCGCTCCATTCAGGGCGGCGCGCGCGGTCTGGATATGGGCCGCAACATCTTCCAGAGCAATCACCCGGTCGAGATGGCGAAGGCGATCCGTATGATCGTTCACCACAAGGCGACCGACAAGGAAGCGTTTGAGTTCTACACCGACGCGATCCACACCAAGTAATTTACGCCAAATTACAACAAAGGAGGCTGCAAGGCAAATTCTGCTTTGCAGCCTTTTCCTTTCAGGAGGAAGGGGAAGAGCCCCAAAAGGAGCTGCACATATGATTACGCAAATTCTCGCCAAGGTTCTGCCCGTGCTGGTGATGATCGCGCTCGGCCGCGTCTGCGCGACAAAGGGCATTTTAAGCGACGACCAGCATGCGGGGCTGAAAAACATCATCGGCGATATTCTGCTGCCGGTCGTGCTGTTTCAGGCGTTTTTCACCGCCGAATACGGCAGGCGGATGCTGCTGGTGTTCGCGCTGGTGTTCGCCGGATACGGCGCGGCGCTGGCGGCGGGCTACGGCCTGCGCCGGCTCGTGAAGCCGTATGACCGCTTCATGCCGCTGCTGATGACCAACGCGGAGGGCGGCATGCTCGGCTATGCGCTCTATGCGCTGCTCTGCGGCGCGGATCAGACCAAGACATACGCCATGGTCGATATCGGCCAGACGATGTTCGCCTACACTGTCTTTTTGACGGCGCTCAAGGCGGCGGGCGGCGAGAAAATGACGCCTCAGTTCATCGTCAAAAACATGCTGACCAATAAAGCCTGCATCGGCATGCTGCTGGGCATCATCCTCGGCGCGCTGGGCGTACACAAGGCCATCGACGGCACGGCGGCGGGGGAAATCGTGGCCTCGCTGCTGAGCTTCATCACCGCGCCGACCTCCGCGCTGATTCTGATTGTCATGGGCTATCAGCTTCACGCCAGCCGTGCGCTTCTCCGCCCGGTGCTGACGACGATGGGGCTTCGGCTGGGCGTGCTGGCCGTCGTCTGCGCGGCGGTTTCCGGTATTCTGTTTGCCGTGATTCCGTTTGACAAGGGGCTGCTGCTGGCGCTGATGCTGCAATATACGCTGCCCGCGCCGTTCATCATCCCGCTGTTCGCCGACCTTGGCGACGACGCGGAGTATGTTTCCACCACGCTGTCGCTGGGCACGGTGCTGGCCGTCGTGCTGTTCTTCTTCCTCGCGGCATTCAGTCTGGCGTAAGCTTTGGCAAGGGCTTGCGAAATCGTATGGCCGAGCGCCGGAAGCCGAAAAGGATCAAATCAATTTGAGCATAGCGAAAAAGTCCGGACAGAAAACTGTTCGGGCTTTTCTCATATATTCCAAAGTTGCGGTAGAAGTGTACACAAGTTTTATGGTATAATTTGAATACGAAAACTGAGCGATAAA
>ERZ832317.4973-NODE-4973-length-12344-cov-3.589958_pt1 | contig 12344 bp, 11 predicted proteins | sample MGYA00519695_ERZ832317 | MGnify/ENA primary metagenome ERZ832317 (study PRJEB31850, sample SAMEA3708726) | human gut metagenome | biome: human gut; feature: human-associated habitat; material: faeces | place: China | collected 2014 ...
CCGATGCCCTGCACTACAAGATATATAACTGCAAAGATCAACAGATATCGCAGATAATGTACACAGTCAGCCTTCGTATATTCCCGCATGTTCCACATCTCCCCGGTTAACACCGGCACCATAACAACCGCAACTGCTGCCGGGATCCAGAAAAAGATTCCCGTCTCTGTCCGGATCAGCTTTTCTCTTTCTTTCGAGCTCATTCCAATACAGGTTAAGAAATGATTCCGCTTCTTCTTGTCCGTCATCTCAGATTCATATTTCAAGTAAATGACCAGAACGCTTCCCAGCAGAAATGCTCCCATGATAAATATATCTACTACCGTTGTCATAAAGCGTTCGCTTTCAATCTGTTCCATCGTTGTACGTTTGGAATAGCAGGATAATACATCCTTGTCAAATCTTTCATCCTCTTTATGTACCTTCCGAAAAGCCTGGAGCTCTTTTTCTATCTTCTGATAATCTACATTTTTCACATTCAAAAGGACAAGCTTTGTCGGCCAGTGATGGATCGTCACTCCTTCTTCTGCTTCACCCTCCTCAACCGGATCTCCGGTGATCCAATTATATTTCTTCCAGTCGTCCTGAACCTTTTCAAAATATTCATCCGAAAATACAACCAGATTCTCCTCACTTCCCTGCCGAAATGCACCTGTCAGAATATCCGTCTTTTCACCCTTTACGGTTCGTGTTGGATAGATCTTTTCCCGATCAAGAAATCCATAAGATTCTATCGGCTGTCCGATGTGCAGGTACGGCTCTTTTCTCGAATTCAGGTAATCCAGTGGATGTGCCTTCGTACTCTTATCCTGTTGATAAATAATATAGATTTCCTTTCCGTCAGCAGATAGATTCATTTTTTCACTTTTCTTTCCAAGTGCCTTATTCAGTTCTTTATACGTCGTCTCCGAGATGCCTATATGCTGTCCCTGCGGCATGATCACTGCTCTGGCATCATCCAGCTTTTCCGAATTATCCACATTCGTCACGCGTACCATCGGATACTCCTGGAATTTCACGTCATATTTTTCCTGCAGCTGTTTCCAGAATGTCTCATCCGCTTCCGTTGCCATACATACAAAATCATACGGGAACAGTCCTTCCGGCTTTTGCGCGATCTTCGCTGAGATCATATCTTTTCCAAATAAGAACAATATCAGTACCGGTATAAGACTGATCACGTACACATAACGGAATGTACTCTTGAAACGGTAATAAAACGAATTATATGGGATCAACTTTGCATAATAACTCTTTTTATGCTTCCGCACTTTCAGAAACAATCCAAATCCAAACTTTTCCGCCAGATAAATGCCCAGGAAGATAAATAAAAGTATCCGTAACCCTTCGGCATTCTTCCGCATTCCGAAATTCACTATTCCAAATACCACAATGACCAGGCCAATTGTAAGCCACAGACCGATCCGTTTTTCCGGCATCTTCTCCTTTTCCACATCGCCCAGCTGCATTTTTTTTAGTTCCCTGTACAGGAAGAAATCCCGCAGGATCATCAGTCCAATCCCGGATATTCCGATCATGATAAGACTTGCGATCAAATATGTGAATCCTGTAATCTTCGCCGGCTGTGCTCCCACTCCGGATCTTGCCATGAAAATTCTGCGGATGATACACAGGATCACACTTCCGATGCAGGCTCCCCCGATCAGCATTCCCAGAATTCCAGCCACAATCTCTGCTCCAAGCACTTCATAAAGTGTAGACTTCCGCATTCCCAGAGTCGAAAATATACTGTAATTTCTCATCCGTTTTCTGAAATATGACAACAGATTCGTGATCATCAGCATCAGCGATGCGATCAGACTCACGATCAGGAATTCCAGCAGAATTGCCGTGATTCCATGCCCCGTCAGTATATTTCCTTCTTTATTAAATGGTGCCAGCATCTGTGCCATTCCGACTCCGGAAAATATCAGCGTTGCCGGAAGCAGGTTCATACTTACGTAAACAATAAAATCTCTTTTTGAACTTTTAAAATTCTTCCACAGGGCCGTATAGAATCCTTTCGGATACTTCCCCGAAAATTCCAGATGCTTTTTCTTTTCTTCTTTGTAATTTTTCTCTCTGGCTTTAACTTCTTCCTGTATCTTTTTCTCTTCCTGCCACGAATCAATCAGCTTCGCACCGATTAAATTGATCACCAGAAGCACTACCAGTAAAAATGGATACACCTGTGACAGCGGATCTGAAAATACTGCCCCATCTGCCCCAAGAAATGATATCATACATCCTGCGATCAGTGACATGATATCCAGAAGCAGTTTATGGTGATTGCCTAAAGCCAGTATCAGATTCACAATTCCTATCACCTGGATTACCAGTACCATTACCAGTTCACAGATGAACAGCATCAGTATCTGAACCATCATCTGTTCATCTGCACCGTCCAGTACTCCCAAAGGCTTCAGACTTTTCTTTATGTAACTCATCCCATCGCCCGAAGCAGCCAATTTTATCAGATATCCCGGTACATTGCATTTCCATGTCCCCATGTTCATCCACGGAAATAATAGCACTGCCTGGATGATCACCTGCATGATCAGCGTGAATATCTTCATTCGCTTTTCCGTCTTATTCATAACTTTTGCCTCTCATTTTTCATACACGCTTATTATCCGAGATCTAACGTCTCTCTTCATATACGCTTACTATCCAAGATCTAACGTCTCTCTCTTTATACCTGCGCCACCACCGGCTTAAATCCCTCCATTCCGACAACCATCACCGGTGCTCCTGCCGGGATCTCCGTTCCTTTCTCAGATCCCTGTACTCTTACTTTCATATGATGTCCACACAGATATCCTTTTCCCTTCCAGTTGATTTTGGTATCTGCCGTTCCAATCTCCCATAAAAGTCTGGTCTCTCTTCTGCTCTGCAAAAGATTCATAAATCCTCTCAGTACCATATTCAGCAGACATGCTATCAATACACAGCAGAGGATTCCTGCATATCCCTTCACCGGGAAGCTCGGAACAAAACATAATGCCGAGATAAAAAGTACCAGCCCGCTGTTCGCAACGTAACATCCCTGCCCCCAGTCTCTTCCGACTGCATAGAATAAAGCTTTGCCCGTGTATTTCTCCCAGAAGCTCAATCCGATTCCATAGACAGCTAATCCGATTCCGATATTCCGGTGTATAACTGCCGGGATTTTATTCAGGCCAAGCGCATCATTCCACAACCATAAAAATGCGTTCGGATCTCTTGCGATAAGATAAGAAATACACACACATACAATCGGTATACATCCCAGTGCCAGCATCCACAGAAACATATTGGAATCAAACACTTTATGATAGATCTTATCCATTGCTTCACCTGCTTCCTGCGGATCGCCCATCTGGCGGACTGCTTCTTCCTCTGCTTCAACTTCCGTCATTCCTGATTCCATTAATGCGGCTTTGCAGTCTTCTATATGCGCTTCATATTCATTTACAATCTCTTTTCTTACAGACGAATCGGTAATCTTCTTCCCAAGTTCTTTCAGATATTCTCTTTCCTTCATATCTAACACCCTCCTTTTCTGCCACCTTCACTGCCTTACCTGTGCTATACGGAATACTGGATCATGCTTGTAACTGCATTGGCATAAGCATTCCATTCTTCAATCATTTTCTCCAGATATTTCTTCCCGTTAGGTGTGATCCGGTAATACTTTCTGAGTTTCCCGTTCGCCTCCTGGTTATAACTTTCCAAATATCCGGACTGTACCATGCTGTGAAGCAGCGGATACAATGTTCCTACCTTTAATTCGAATACATTGTCCGATCTCTTTGAGAGTGTATCGATCATTTCATATCCGTACATATCCTTTTCTGAGATCAATTTGAGAATTAACATTGCGGTATTTCCTGAGACCATATTTTTGTTTACTTTCATAGTGATTGCTCCTTTCTTATATTTGCTTTCATTATATATCGACTTTCGATAGTTGAGTGTAAAAAAATTTGCTTTCTTCTTGGTTTTATTATATATCGTATCTCGATATATGTCAATATACAAGAATAAAAAAACCGGAAATGCAAACCTGCATTCCCAGTCCCTTTACCTTCTTCTTTCCTACAACAGCTCCGCAAACAATCGCAGGAACAACTGTCCCAGCCGCAGAGTCGCGCTCCGGCCGGACTTATACTTCTCCGTCACTTCCCTGCACTGTTCCAATGTCTGCTCCATATCCCGCCGGATATCCAGCACCGCATCACAATCTGCCATAAAACACCCATTTTCAAAATGATGATAAAGGCTCCGGTAATCCAGATTGATTGTGCCGCAAGTCGCCATGCAATCATCTGCCACACTCATCTTCGCATGACAGAATCCCGGTGTCCACTCATAGATCCTTACACCATCCTGTACCAGATTGTGATAGAACGATCTGGTGATACTGTAGATCAGCTTCTTATCCGGGATTCCCGGTGTGATGATCCGCACATCCACGCCACGCCTGGCCGCCAGCGAAAGTGCATGTGTCATCTCATCCGTGATGATCAGATAAGGAGTCATGAACCAGCAGTATCTATCCGCTTTGTTGACGATACTGATATAGACATCCTCTCCAACCTGGATTCCGTCTAACGGGCAGTCCGCATACGGCTGGATATATCCCGTCTGCTTTGCCTGATACGGATGCTGTACCAGATATTTTTTCTGTGCCTCTATATCCAGAACATCCACATCGGCCGGAGTCTTCCCGGATGCTTCCCACATTTCCAAAAATGCTGCCGTAAGCGAAGCCACCGCATCTCCTTCCAGCCGGATTCCCGTATCCTTCCATTCCCCGTATGGATGTGTATAGTTAAAATACTCATTTGCCAGGTTATAACCGCCTGTGTACCCAACCTTTCCGTCAATCACCGTAATCTTTCTGTGGTCACGGTTATTCAGGAACATATTAAGTCCCGGAAGCAGCGGATTGAATACCCGGCAGGCAATTCCTTTCGCTTCCAGTTTTCTCGCAAAGCTCAGATTTACGAATCCGATCGAGCCCATGTCATCATAGAACACCCGGACCTCTACTCCTGCTTTCACCCGTTCTTCCAGCACCGTCTGTATCCTGCTCCATGCATATTCGTCTTCAATTGCATGATATTCCATGAAAATAAATTTCCCGGCCTTTGCCAGATCAGCAAGCTGCGCCTCCAGTCCTTTGACCGCTTCATCAAAATAAGTCACATCCGTATTCTGATACACCGGATAACACGCATTTCTTTCTATATAATTAGAAACATTTCCCGCTTTCGGATCTGACACATTCAGACGTTCCAGCACTTCCTTATTTTCCGGCAAAAGTGGCAGAAGCTTCTCATCAATCCTTTTGTAACGCATCCGCATCTTCCGGGTTCCACCGTTCATACCGATCATAAAATAAAGTGCTACTCCAAGGATCGGAAATGTCAGGATCAGGATGATCCACGGTGTCTTCATCGAGGAAGTCTCATTTCTTCCATATATTTTCAGAACCAGTATGACGGCAAATATTCTGGTCAGATTGTCTATGAATACCGCGTATTCATTCAGTCCCTTAAATATCCCAATCAGGAACACTACTTCCAGTAATATCGAAAGCACTGTGAACGCCAGCCGCTTCACACCATTCTGTGTCTTTTTCTTTCCTTCCAGTGTATGACTGCTCATCTTCTCACTCTTTTCTTCTATCGTAAATTATGATTATACTAACACGAACATGTTCCCGTCACAAGCTTTATCCGGTATTTTGTAAAATTCGGAAAAGATTTTGCCAAGATGATCATCGTTCAGGCCGAATAGTTATTTATGAGGAGATTTACATGAAAAAGAAAAAAAGCATATTACATCTTTGCGAAGCCACCTTTTTTGCTACTTCTGCTGATACTTATATCCACACTATATCTTATGAAATACTTACAGTCTCCCGGAGGCTCCTATTCCCCTATGCTTCACCTGATTCTGCTGCTTGTGGTACTGACACTTGCCCTGACATTGATCCAGCGTGAACTACTTTCCAGATTACTGGTCAATGCTTTCCGGGATATTACAGGAATTCATAATAAAACATCTCTTGAAAATAAAATCGCTGAGCTCGGAGAACTTCCAAGCACCTGAAGCAGATGCAGCACCGGCTGGCAAATCTGGTTCATGATTATAATAATCAGGCCACACTCCCGCTTAGCTATGCAACCGTCAGCCATACCATTGCCGTTATTTCCACCGATGTAGAAAATTTTCATTACATCAATGACAAATATGGTTATCCTCTCGGAAATGAAATTCTGAATATTGTATACGATGAACTTGCAGCCAGTTCGCTTACTTTATTTACCACCCGCATCTTTTCTGACGTCTTTATCAGTATTGCCGATATGGAACGCTTATCTAACGATGCATTGTTGACACAAATTCAATTATTAGACAAACGCATCCGGCACTTGAGCATCAGGAATTTGAAATCTATTTCCAGCCGAAGGTTACACCGTGCACCGGAGCCATCTCCAGTGCCGAAGTTCTTGTCCGCTGGATACGAAACGGACAGATGCTCTGGTCCCCTGCTATTTACATTCCACTGTTTGAACAGAATGGATTCGTTATCTCTCTTGATTATTACATTTACGGGAAAACATTCCAATGGCTTCAGAAATATTCCGATACGCTTCCGGAACATTTCCAGATCTCACTGAATGTCTCTCCGCTTCATTTTGAACAGCCACAGATCAGGTCATCCGTAGTTTTAAGCAATACAACATCCGGATTTCCATGGATGATTTCGGTTCCGGTTATTCGTCACTGAATACATTAAAAGATCTGTTATTTGATGAAGTCAAGCTTGACCGCAAGTTCCTCGGTGACACCTTGACGGAAAATGCCAGAATCGTTCTTCAGGAAGTCTTCCACATGTTGAAACGCATGGGAAAATCCATTGTATGCGAGGGTGTGGAAACACAGGAAATTGCTGATTTTCTGAAAAATGAAGGATGTAATGAAATTCAGGGATTCCTCTATTACAGATCGATGTGCCGGGAGGATTTTGAAAAATTAATCTTAAAGTAATCATAAGGACAGTGCCCGAAAAGCCGGGCCTGTCCTTATTACTTAAAAAGCATTTCAAAGTTCCCTTAGATTTTCAAGAATACTCTGCCTCTTGCCTGCATGGTAAAGCACAGCAGGAATCAGCCATCCCAGCAGAAGAAATACCGGTATAATCACGATTACAGGCATGATGGTAAAATGGTAGCTGACAAACCAGAACATATCGCTCATCACATTGCCAAGCATAGGGCTGATCGCCACAGAAAGTATAAGGGACGCTATGATGGAGCCCACCGCATAAAATAACCCCTCGTAAACAAGCATATTTTTTAGCTGCCTGTTGGTCATGCCCACAGATTGTAATACGGCAAATTCTCTCTTTCTGGACAAAATTCCTGTCATAATTGCATTGAAAAAGTTAAGTATGCCCACAAGCCCGATTATGGCACAGAGGGCACCACCACAGATTAAAAACATATTTTTAAACCGGGTAAATTCACGTCTGACAGATGCCTTGCTCTCATACATGAGAGTAGATGTATCTCCTGCTGTGAGCTTTTGCAGATACTGTTCAGCGCTTGCTTCTGTCTGAGAATCCGGTGTGTCAAACATATAAAACTTCGGAATGACATCTGTACCGCTGTCCTCCTTAAGCTTCTCTACCGGCAAAACCATGTTATAACCCAGACTTGTATAACGGAAGCTGATGGAATCAGGGACAGTCACAAGAGCACATACACTGTACTCCACCTCTTTTGCCTCTTCCTCATGGTACTCCAAATATTCCTCAGGCGTGGTCTGTTGGTCTGCCCGCTCGCCGGTTCGGCTGTCTATGTCATATCCAATCTGGTAGTTTACGGTATAAGTGTCTCCCAGCTCAGGATAGCTGTCGAGATTTACTATATTGCCGTAATCATCTGTGGATACAGCTACAGCGATTGCGTGGCTATCCGGGTCAAATAGTGGCTCCAGGGAGCCTTTTACTACAGTAAGCTTGTCAAAAAGTCCATCGTCAAAGCCCTCTATACTGGCGTCGACAAGTATGCTGTCACCTTTCTGCTCGTAGTGAGAGAGTTCCTTCTGCAGCTCTTTGCCGCTTAGATAGTTTTCTGCCAATTTACTATACTGGTCTGTCTCCATCCACATCATAGGGGATATGTCTGCCAGGTCATAGCCGCTTCCAGAGACAGTCTCATCTGTGTTTTCCTTTATCTCATCAATGGTATCTGCTCCTATATACTCATCTGCCGTATTATAGCGGAAATAATCTGTACTGCTCACGATAAAGTCTGCACAGGTTGACCTGTCCACATATTTATCCATGTCAAAGCCATTGACAAGTGAAAAAAGCACATTCAAAAGTGTTACGGAAAGTGTCAGTGAGACTACAACCAGGATGGTTTTCTTCTTATTTCTGCCAAGATTGGCAAAAGCCATCTGATATACCTTAGCCCCACGGCTGTGGCGTTTTTTCTTTTTTCCGGTCATGCCTTCTGTATATTTTGCTGCCTCAACAGGCGATACCTTTGCAGCCATTTTGCCGGGCTTCCTGCAGGACAAAAAGACAGTGATAATGGCAAATACAGCAGAACCGATAAAAATAAGCGGCGAGCTGCTGATAGCAGCCTTTGTGCCTATAATACTTGTGGTCTCTAATGCAATAGGAGTTAAAACCGCACCAATGCCATAGCCCAGAAGTAATCCTACCGGAATACCGATAATACACAAAAACAGAGCTTCCTGTGTGATTATGCGCCTTAATTGTCTTGGGGTGGTGCCGATTGTCTTTAGCAGGCCATAAAACCTGATGTCCCCTGTCACTGAAATCTGGAATATATTGTATATAATCAGATAGCCTGTAAATATAATAAGCAGGAAAAAAGCAATGATTGCAGCTACCAGTGAGAAATCTATGTCAGAGCTTACAGACGAGGCAGTAAGTCCCCAGTTCACACCGATTCTGGCACTGTTCTCCTGGTCTCTTGTATTCCAGTCATAACCTAAGTCTGTATCTATTTTTTCCATCTGCTCCCTGATATTAAGCTTGGAAGGAAGCATGACATTTAAGTCTATGTCAAGAGCTTCATCACCAGCGGCTATACACTTTTCGTTGATTTTATCTACATAGGCTTTTGATACGTTGATATAGTGAACAGGCATCAGATCATCATACTCCCAGTAGCCGACGAGGGTAAAGCTGTCGGTCTGTGGTATCCCGGTGTCTGTTCCATTACCAGCCTGATAAGTAATCGTCACATTTGTTCCCAGCTTCGGTTCTACCCCAAGGAGTCTTAAGGCTGTAGTGTCCATGGCTATTTCATTTTCTTTTTGAGGCTCCTTTCCCGTGGTTGGGGCGGCATAGCTCCACTTGGTACAGTTTTTATCCATGTAGCTTACTTCCGCCGCTACCTTGCCGAATACGTCAGAGGAGCTGAAGCCACACACGATACGCTCACCGGATGCCTTGATTCCCTTGTGGGCAGCTATTTTATCAGCCTGTTCTCTGGATAAATCCTTAAAGTTTCCATCGCTATAGCCGCCTGCCTGCCTGAAATTGTAGGTCTCATAGCTTACGTTTACAGACATCATAATGGTAAATAATGATGTAAACATCAAAGTTGTGAGTGCTATAGCACAAATTGCAATAATATTTCTTTTTCTGGATGCCCACAGAGACTTGAAACTAAGTCTGCGGATACATTTTCTGTTCTTTACTCTCATACTGCTCTCTCCTGAATATGTCCATCCTCAATTCTTATTATGCGGTCCGCAAGCTGGGCGATTTCCTCGTTGTGGGTAATCATCACAATCGTCTGTGAGAACTTCTGACTTGTCACCTTCAGGAGACTTAATACGTCCTGACTTGTACGTCCGTCTAAGTTCCCTGTGGGTTCATCCGCAAGAATTATAGCCGGCTCTGCCGCCAATGCTCTGGCTATGGCAACTCGTTGTTGTTGTCCTCCTGAGAGCTGATTTGGGAGAGCGTCAAGTCTCTGGTCGAGCCCCAGTGTCTCTGTTATTTTTTTTACAAATTCCTTATCAACTTTACCGCCATCCAGCTCGATTGGAAGCACGATATTTTCGTACACATTTAGTACAGGCACCAGATTATATGCCTGAAATACAAAGCCTATTTTTCTGCGTCTGAAAATGGTAAGTTCCTCATCCTTTAGGGAAAAGATGTCTTTGCCATCCACGAATACCTTGCCGGAGCTTGGTCTGTCCAGACCTCCCAGCATATGTAAGAGGGTAGATTTGCCACTGCCGCTTGTGCCCACAATAGCCACAAACTCTCCTTTTTCTACATTGAGGCTCACGCCATCCAAGGCATGTACACAGGCCTCACCTGTTCCATAAGTTTTCTTCAAATCACATGCTTGTAAAATATCCATATATCCTCCATAAAAACTAAAAAACTGTATGCAGCAATTTTTCACTACATACAGATTATTACACAATATTCTTTCCAGATTCTTTCCGGAAATAATTAAATTATTACAGTTTTGAAAGATTTAAGCCGATCTTGGCAGAAAAACAGAAAAAGTACTGCCCTGTCCGTATACAGAAGACACCTTTATGTAGCCGCCCTCTCCGCTTATAATCTGCCGGCTTAGATACAGTCCTATTCCCACGCCTTCCACATTTTTGGTATCTTCTGAGCGGTAAAATCTTGAAAAAATCTTAGAAAGCTCCTCCTCTTTTATACCAATTCCGCTGTCCTTTATATCAATTCTTACAAACATTTCATATGCCGTGACAGACAGGCTTATACTGCCCTCATTTGTGTATTTTACAGCATTATCGAGGATATTGCAGATGGCTTCCAAAGTCCACTTGCTGTCAAAATAAGCTTTTTCATCCGTGTCATGGAGTATAAGCTCAAGCCCCTTGGCCCTGGCTTTGGACTCTGTCTCTTTTACAGCCAGCGTCAGCATCGGCTTAAGCGCTTCTTCCTGTGGGGCGAGCTGCAATATGCCGTTTTCAAGTCTTGACAGCTTCACCAGAGAGTCGATTAAAAACTGCAATTTTTCCGACTGGGCATGAAGCTGAACAATATTTTCACACATCTGGGCTGATAAATTGCCCGTATCCTCCTCAAGCAATAGCTCGCTGTATAAGAGCAGATTGGCTATGGGAGTTTTGGTCTGGTGGGAAATATCCGCAATCAACGATTTTATTTTGTCCTTTTCCAGTTCCACATTTCTGGCAGATACCACAGAAGCACTCAGATAATGAGCGAACCTGGTCTCAAGCGAAGATAAGCGTGTCTCGTCAAAGCTTTTTTCAAAAAATTTCCCTTTGACTGCCTCATTTAACATATTTTCTATTGTATCAATGGTTTTCTTCGTGCGCAGATGATTAATTAAAATTACAAGTGCTGTAATTACAAGGCATATGCCCACTATACAGATGGCTGTGTTATAGTCATTCATTCAAATCTATATCCTATTCCATATACTGTTTTAATGCTGTCCGGTATGCCAAGCTTGTCCCTGAGCCTCTTGACAGACACAGAGAGGGCATTGGCATCCACAAATTCCGCGCTGTCATTCCAGACTCTGTCCAAAAGAAAATCTCTGCGGAGGTTTATTCCCTCATTTTGAACCAGAAGCCTCAAAAGACGCTGCTCGGTCTTACTAAGCTCGATTTCCTGTCCATCTACTAAAAATATCATTCTCTCAAAATCAAATTCATAGCAGCCCTTCCTGTATACACTGGCAGAGTTATGTGCCTGTAAGCTTTCCGCCTTTCTAAGCTGAGTATTTACCCTTGCCCTTAATACTGACAAGGAAAAAGGCTTTGTGATGTAGTCATCTGCGCCAAGCTCCAACCCCTTTACTATATCCATGTCGGTATCGTTTGCGGTCAGGAGAATAACCGGTATATCTGGATAGTTCCTTTTTAGTTCCTGTAAAAAATCAAGCCCGCTTCCATCCGGCAGATTTATGTCAAGTAATATGAGAGACGGACAGCCGCACAGGAACTGGTCTCTTGCAGCTTTTATAGTCTCACAGGAGACAAGCTTTCGGCTCTCTGTCTTTAATGCCTTGCACAGTCCCTGATTTAAGGCTGTATCGTCCTCTAGGATTAATATTTGCTCCATCTGTATTTCCTCATAATCAATCAATATTTTAGACTATTATAGCACAGGAGAATTTTGAGAATAGGATATTTTTAAAATTTCCGTGTTATCCCTCCTAAAGCCCCTATTTTCAGGCACAAAAAAATCACCGTCCCCAGAGCTCTAAGCCTCTAAAAACAGTGATTTGTTAGTGCGCGATCAGGGGTTCGAACCCTGGACACCCTGATTAAGAGTCAGGTGC
>ERZ832317.5001-NODE-5001-length-12299-cov-13.863443_pt1 | contig 12299 bp, 10 predicted proteins | sample MGYA00519695_ERZ832317 | MGnify/ENA primary metagenome ERZ832317 (study PRJEB31850, sample SAMEA3708726) | human gut metagenome | biome: human gut; feature: human-associated habitat; material: faeces | place: China | collected 2014 ...
CGCACGGAACAATCCGTAGGCATCATAGTTGGGGACTTTTGACACCCACATCATATATTAAAACGTCGCTCTTCTGACTATATAATTAGATAGAAAGGGCCTTGCTTACATCATACATATATTCTGAAATGCTCTTCTGCATTGCCAGAGCCTCATCAATATCAAAGTCTGTAAACTCTCCGTTTCTGTATCCTACTACACGGTTTGTCTTTCCTTCTGCCAGAAGGTCTACTGCATAAGATCCCATCATGGATGCATATACACGGTCTGTACATGTCGGGCTTCCTCCACGCTGCATATGGCCAAGGATGGTAGCTCTTGTCTCCATGCCGGTAGCTGCTTCGATACGGCGAGCCATGCTTGCAGAATGTCCGATACCTTCTGCATTGATGATGATATGATGTTTTTTGCCACGTTTTCTGTTTTCGATGATGTTGTTGATCAGCTTCTGCTCATCGTAATCATATTTCTCCGGAAGAAGGATATCTTCTGCACCGTTTGCAATACCGCAGTACAGAGCGATGTAGCCTGCACCACGTCCCATAACTTCGATGATGCTGCATCTTTCATGAGATGTGGATGTATCACGTACTTTATCGATTGCTTCCATTGCTGTATTGATCGCTGTATCAAATCCGATCGTATACTCGGTGCATGCAATGTCCAGGTCGATCGTTCCCGGGATACCAATCGTGTTGATACCCAGAGCAGCCAGTTTCTGTGCACCTGCGAAGGATCCGTCACCACCGATGACTACCAGTCCGTCAATACCATGCTTTCTGCAGACTTCTGCACCTTTCGCCTGTCCTTCCGGTGTACGGAACTCTGCACATCTTGCTGTATACAGTACAGTACCGCCACGGGAAATGATATCAGATACGTCACGTGCTGTCATATCTTTAATCTCTTCATTCAGAAGACCATTATATCCCTTATAGATACCTTTTACTTTCAGTCCTCTGGAAAGTGCTTTTCTAACAACCGCACGAATTGCCGCATTCATACCAGGAGCATCGCCGCCGCTTGTAAGTACGCCTATTGTCTTTATTTCTTTTGCCATCTTGAAACCTCCTCAGATTCGCTGTTTAGACTCTTTGATTTTCCTAACCAAATACTTCGCTCTCAATTTTAATTCATTTTACTGTTATTTTCAATACACTTTTCAACAACTTTTACATTGTTCTGCCCATATCTTTCAACAATTTTCTGCAAAAGTGTCTCATCTGCACACACAGACCATGCTTTGCCCAGTCTTTTCATAGATTTCGGGGAACGAATGTAGACTACAACCTGATCTGATCCATCCGACGAACGTAAAATTTCGTATAAGATTTTTTCTTCCGCTGCAAAACTCTCCCGATCCGGGAACTGAATCCAGATTTCTTTCGGCAGGTCTTCAAATTTCCAGATTCTGTCACAGATCAGTTTGCTTGCCTTTTCTTCTTCTGCAGATACGTGTCCCCGGATAAAAAGTTTGCCATCCTGTGTAATGCTGTTTCGGTAAATTTCATACTGTCTTGGAAAAACTACAACTTCCACTGTGCCAAGAAGATCCTCGATGGTCAAAAAGACCATGGTCTTATTGTTTTTTGTATGCTTGATCGTAATGCCTTCGACCATGCCTCCGATGATCTCCTCTGCTCCGTCAAACAGGCGGGAGCCGTGCAGTTCTTCCTGATAGGCAAAATCCATGGTAGTTGCCGAAATATTTTTCTGCCACATCTTTTCATATTTTTCCAGAGGATGCCCGCTGATATACACGCCAAGCACTTCTTTTTCAAAGGCAAGGAGCTGCTCTTTATCATATTCTTCTACATCCGGCATGCGGATTTCAAAATCTTTTTTATCTTCCTCTGCCACAAAGTCAAACAGAGACATCTGACCTGCCATTGCATTTTTCTTCTCCTGATTTACACTGTCTACAACCTGCACATAGATCATCATCAGCTGTTTTCGGTTATCACAAAGACCATCCAGTGCTCCTGCTTTGATGAAATTCTCTATGGTGCGTTTATTTAATTCTTTTCCGGACAGACGTTCCACAAAATCGCGGAAATTTCGATAGATTCCATTCTGGTTTCGTTCCCGCACGATTGCATCAATCACCGGTTTTCCGATACTTTTGATCGCAGAAAGGCCATATCGGATGCTTTTATTATATTTAAATGCTTCTTCTCCTGTTTTTTCCGTGCTTTCGTTTTCTTCTACGGAAAAAGCACTCTCGCCCTTGTTGATATCCGGCGGAAGCAGACGGATCCTCATCTGGCGGCAGTTCAGAATATATTCTGCCACTTTCGGTGGATTATCAATGACAGAGGTCATCAAAGCTGCCATAAATTCTACCGGATAGTAATATTTCAGCCATGCTGTCTGATATGCAACTACCGCATAACATGCCGCATGTGATTTATTGAATGCATATTTTGCAAAATCGGTCATCTCATCATAGATATGATTTGCAATCTCTTCTGAAATTCCGTTTTTGATGCAGCCCGGCACGCCTTCTTCTTCATTTCCATAGACAAAATTCTGACGTTCTTTTTCCATGACGGCTGCTTTTTTCTTGGACATCGCACGACGCAGAAGGTCGCTTCGTCCAAGCGTATAGCCGCCGAGGGCACGCACGATCTGCATAACCTGTTCCTGGTATACGATACAGCCGTAAGTCGGCTCCAGGATCGGCTCCAGTTCCGGGCATTCGTACGTGATCGTATCCGGGTTATTTTTACCTTTGATATAACGCGGAATAAAATCCATAGGACCCGGACGGTACAGGGAAATTCCGGCGATGATATCCTCCAGGCTCTGCGGTTTCAGCTCTTTCATGAAGTTTTTCATTCCGCCGCTTTCAAGCTGGAAAATGCCTTCTGTCTTACCAGTTCCGATGGAATCTAGGACGGCTTTGTCATTAAAATCAATATGATCGATATCAATGATTTTTCCGGTCGATTTTTCTGCAAGACGGACTGCATTCTGGATAACGGTAAGGGTACGCAATCCCAGGAAGTCCATTTTCAGCAGCCCCAATTCTTCCAGTGTCGTCATCGTAAACTGCGTCGTGATCGCACCGTCGCTGCCTCTGGAGAGCGGCACAAACTCATCAACCGCCTTCTGGCAGATCACAACACCTGCCGCATGCATGGAGGTATGACGTGGCAGTCCTTCCAGTCTTCTTGACATATCAATCAGTTCATGCACCTGTGGATCTTCGTCGTAGATCTTCTTGAAATCCGGATTTCGTTGAAAGGCTTTATCTATGGTAATGCCAATCTCCGTCGGGATCATTTTTGCGATTGAATCGACCATTGCATACGGAAGATCCATCACACGGCCGACATCACGGATCACGCCTCTTGCCGCCATCGTACCAAAGGTTACAATCTGGGCAACCTGATCTTTGCCATATTTTTCTACAACGTAATCGATGACTTCCTGTCTCCTTTCGAAGCAGAAATCCACGTCAATATCGGGCATGGAGACACGTTCCGGGTTCAGAAAACGTTCAAACAGTAAGTTATATTTCAGAGGATCAAGCTGTGTAATGCCAAGTGTATAGGAGACAAGGCTTCCTGCAGCCGAGCCTCGTCCCGGCCCTACCATAATATCGTGGTCGCGGGCAAATTTGATATAATCCCATACGATCAGGAAATAATCGACATATCCCATCTTCTGAATGATGCCAAGCTCATAGTCCAGACGTTCTTTTAATCCTTTCGTCTCTTCGCCATAACAGCGAACCAGTCCATCGTGGCAGAGTTTCTGTAAATATTCCCATGATGTATAGCCATCCGGCACATCATATTTCGGAAGTTTTGTCACACCAAACTCAATCTCCACATGACAACGGTCTGCGATTTTCTGTGTGTTTTCCAGTGCTTCTAGTGCATACGGAAACAGGTTTTTCATTTCTTCTTCGGATTTTACAAAATACTGTCCGCCTTCATAACGCATACGGTCAGTATCCGACAGTTTCTTTCCGGTCTGTAAACACAGCAGAATATCATGAGAATCCGCATCGGATGCATACGTGTAATGCACATCATTTGTCGCCACCAGATCTATGCCTGTCTCTTTGCTCATCCGAAGGAGCTGCGTATTGACTGCTTTCTGTTCCGGGATGCCATGATCCTGAAGCTCCAGGAAAAAGTTGCCCCTTCCGAAAATTCCTTCGTAGCGTCTGGCGGCACGCACTGCTTCTTCGTACATACCACGCACCAGATATTTTTGGACTTCTCCTGCCAGACACGCAGACAGGGCAATGATACCTTCATGATATTTTTCCAGGACTTCCATATCCACACGCGGTTTATAATAGAAACCTTCTGTAAAACCTTTTGATACAATCTTGGTCAGATTACTGTAACCTGTGTTATTTTCTGCTAATAATACCAGATGATAGTAGCGGTCATCACCGCTTCCGGCTTCTCGGTCAAATCTGGATCCGGGTGCTACATACACCTCACATCCAAGAATCGGATTGATCCCGGCTGCTTTTGCTTCACGGTAAAAATCGATCACACCGTACATAACACCGTGGTCTGTGATGGCCGCACTGTTCATGCCCAGTTCTTTTACCCGTGCAACGTATTCTTTGATTTTATTTGATCCATCCAGCAAACTATATTCTGTATGAACATGTAAATGTGTAAAACTCAAACTGCACCTCACCCTCTCAATATCATGTAGATCACTACTATAACTGTTGCCACCGCAAATGCCGGTGTAAACATGGTTTTCGGTTCACCCGGACGTTTTTCTCTTCGTTTAAAACACCATTTCAGATGCTCATAACGTCCACAGTGTTTCGCAATCCAGATCAGCACTCCGATCGCTGCAAAAATACAGATCGCCGCGATCACGGAATAGACATTGATCACACCGATCATATCCTGTGTTGTCAATGCTCCGGAACTTGCAGAAGAACTGCCGGCAGAAGTTCCATAAAGCAGTTTGGAAACTGCCATCAATGCCGTACTCCATCCATTGATCACAAAATGTGCTGTCATCGTAGCAAAAATACTTCCTGTCGCCTCCAGCAGAATGCCAAATGCAATGCCCAGTACAAAAGCATAGCAGAACTGATTAAAGTTCATGTGCATCAGACCAAACGCCAGTGCAGATCCAAGAATCGCACACCACACACCTCTCTGACGATATCCATTATAATAGAGACCACGGAACGTAAATTCTTCGCAGATTGGCGGAATGACTGCCATCACAATCATATTGACCCAGAGTGCATTCTGCGTCAGTTCCGACTGTGAACTTTCAAATGCATTTCTTACAAACAGCATGGAAAGCAGATTCAGCCAGGATGTGACCGGGATCAGCAGCACTGCATATAAAACGACCATCGCTAACACAGAAACTTTCAGTGGTTTAAACGGCATCCATTTTCCCGGATTCACTTTGTTGATGATCATAAATCCGATGACAGGCATTATATACAGAATCTGACTTAAAAACATCAGCTGTATTGCGTTCATCGAACGGACAAACGGGATAAATCCCATAAAAATACCGGATAACAGTATCCAGATAACGGTCACCAGAAACAGCCTGTTTATCTTCGGTGTCTTGTTCATTTGTTTTCCTCCACGTTTTTTATTTTTAATAATGTCAGTGAAATATCCTGTCTTGCCGGCAAGAACGACAATTTGACATTTTGACCCTGGCATCATAATTTTATTCTACCATAAAATCCATTTCTTTTTGTATTTTCAAAGTTTAATTTTTAAAGACAAAGATAAAAAAACAGCCGGGCGTTGCCCGACTGCCTTGATCTTGATTTTTACTTATTGTTATACAATCAGTTGTTGCGGCTGATCATGTAATCCATCAGTTTATCAATATCTTCTTTTTCGTATGCAACGATCTCCAGTTCCGGAATTTCGCCGTTTGAGAAGATGTTTGCCAGAGATACATACTGTGACAGCTTAGATTTCAGATTCAGTCTGTCACCTTCGCCTGTTACAAGCTCTACTTTTCCTTTGCAGCTGTCTACTACCTCAAAAAATTTATCAATATCTTTAATTCCCATTACTTTCATAATTCATTCTCCTTTCAGATAAAAATGTTGAAAAGTGATTATTCTATTTATTTGATTGCGATTGCCTCGATCTCGATCAGGACATCTTTTGGCAGTCTCGCAACTTCAACACAGGAACGTGCCGGATAGGTACCGGTGAAATATTTTGCATAAACTTCATTGATGGTACCAAAGTCTTCCATATTTTTAATAAATACGGTTGTCTTTACCACGTTTTCTGTGGAAGTACCGGCTTCTTTTAACAGTGCTGCCAGATTGCCGATCGCCTGATCTGCCTGTGCGGCTGCACCTTCCGGAATCTCGCCTGTTGACGGAACTACCGGGATCACTCCGGATGTATATACCATACCGTTCACTTCGATCGCCTGTGAATATGGTCCAATTGCTGCAGGAGCCTTATCTGTACTGATTGCTTTCTTCATGCTCATGCCCTCCTAACAAATGTATGCTCTTTGCTGATAAAGATGTTTCTATCTTTTTTCATTTCCTATTATAAATTCAGTTTTCAAACGACGCAAGCAAATTTTTCGTGAAAAAATCGCGGGAAAATATGGCATAATGTTTAATGCCTATCTTTAAATTGTTTGATTCTCAAAGAATTATTGTGCGTTTTTACCGTTTTATGATGCGATTTTCTGTGATTTCGATACGTCCCTGTTTCAACAGTCTTCCAACAGCACGTTTAAATGCATTCTTACTGAGTCCGAATTCTCTTTTGATAATCTCCGGTGAAACTTTATCGTTAAACGGAAGTACGCCTTCAAATTCTTCAATCACCTTCATCACGGCTTCTGCATCTTTTTCCATCTGCTGCGGAATCTTTTCTTTATCCGAAAGATCCAGTTTGCCATCTTCCTGCACTCTCGTCACACGAAGATTTAAAATATCGCCCACGCGGTATTTGCCTTGTGCTTCTTTTGCCGGGATCAGACCGGAATAACAGTCATCCACTGCCACAAAAACACCGAAGTTCTCGCTGATCTCATAAATACGGCCGCTTACTTTATCGTCTCTCTGATATGGAGAATCTTTTCTCAGATATTCATACACTTTCATCGTGGCACAGAGTCGGCTGCTCTTATCAATGTAAAGTGCCGCCAGACACTCTTCCCCCGGCTGCACACGCTTTGTCTGCTCTTTATATGGAAGAAACAGATCCTTTTCCAGTCCCCAGTCCAGAAATGCACCGATTTTTCCTGTATCAGCGACGCGAAGCACGGCTGTTTCTCCCAGACGGACTTTCGGCGTACGTGTCGTTGCAATCAGCCGATCCTGCGAATCTTTATATAAAAATACTTCTAATATATCTCCTGCCTTGATGCCTTCCGGAACTTCTTTCTTTGGAAGCAGTACTTTTTCAGTCGCATTTTCCTCTTCTCCGAGATAAATTCCAAATCCTACTTCTTTTACTACATAAAGTTCCTGGCTTTCTCCTAAATGAAACATATTCTTTCTCCTTGTTTTCTGTATTCCTGTTTATTTATTCTGAAATTCGTAACGGTTCATTACCTTCACAGGATACTACCTGCTGAACAGTTACTGAAATTCTACCACTGCATACGGTTTCTGTGTCTCATCACACAGCAACACGGTACATTTTTTCTCTTCTATATTAATATAAGGCACAACCATATCACCGAGAAGTGCTGCCTTTTTATATTCTGCACGCATCTGGGAGATCCGGAAATCATCCGGCAGAAACTCCATCGCCATCTGCACATATTGTCCGTTATTGACATGATGATTTGTATCAATGTGATGTTTCACGATCAGAAAACTCTCTTTCTTTTCCATTTTTTCCGGAAGTGCAATCTTTCGCGGTGCATAATCCATATCCAGCTTTTCGTGCAGCACATACGCTTCCTGCTCCTCTTTCGGAACTCTGGTCGGATGTCCTGTCTTTAAATCCACGTAAGTCCACAACGTATTTGCCCAGGCAAGCTTTTCACCTTTTTCATCCCGGATGCAGAAATTCCTTTCGCCGAGAAATCCCTTAAAAGAATATGGCCAGGTCTGAACGGTGATCTCCTGTCCAAACACCGGCAGCTCCCCAAGCACGATCTGCCAGGACGACAGAACCCATGCACACTGCTTTTTATTCAGATAATCAATCCCAACGCCTATTTTTTCCGAATGAAAGCTGCTGCAGTCCTGAAAATAATTTAATATAGAAAGAAGTGTGATCCTGCGATTCTCATCCACTTCGCTGTAACGAACTCTGCTGTCAAACTGATAAATCATACGTTCCTCCCGAATCTTGTGGCATCTTTAAAACCAAACATCCTGTTTTTTTAAACGCAGAGAAGCATTTCCCCGCTTCAAGTGTGCAAAGCACTAAGCGGTAGGTGAGGGGATGCTATCAAACGGATGTCCTGATTTTCATTTGCCTGGTAACTCATTTTATTTTCTGTATATGCAGAAAAGGTTGTCTTAGCAGACAACCTTCTTAACTGGGCTACAAGGATTCGAACCTTGAAATGACGGAGTCAGAGTCCGTTGCCTTACCATTTGGCGATAGCCCATCATTATTTTACTCTGTTGCGTTTTTGTTGCTCACAACAATGAGAATTATATAGTAACGTTCATAAAATGTCAAGCACTTTTTTTAACTTTTTTAAATCTTTTTTTATTTTCCCTTTTCTTCCAGCCCGTGATGTGTTATAACAGGAAGAAAAGAACCCCAATGTATGCAGAATGGAGGAAACTATGAGTACTATGAATCTTACCCTGCTGACCGATTTCTATGAATTAACGATGATGCAGGGCTATTTTAAAACACAGAATACCGAGAAAGTAGTTTTTGATGCTTTTTACCGCAAAAATCCATGCGACGGTGGCTATGCGATCGCTGCCGGACTGGATCAGGTAATTGATTATATTAAAAATCTTCGTTTCAGCAAGGAGGATATCTCTTATCTGAGAAGCCTGAACACGTTTGATGAAGATTTTCTGAACTATCTGGCTGATTTCCGTTTCAGCGGTGATATTTATGCGATTCCGGAAGGCACCGTTGTTTTTCCGCGTGAGCCGCTGGTCAAGGTGGTTGCCCCGATCATGGAGGCACAGCTGGTAGAGACTGCCATTCTGACGATCATCAACCACCAGAGTCTGATTGCTACAAAAGCTTCCCGTGTTGTCTGTGCTGCAAAAGGTGATGGCATCATGGAGTTTGGCCTGCGTCGTGCACAGGGTCCGGATGCCGGTGTTTATGGTGCAAGAGCTGCCATGATCGGCGGATGCATCGGCACTTCCAATGTACTTGCCGGACAGCTTTTTGATGTTCCGGTAAAGGGTACGCATGCACACAGCTGGATCATGAGCTTCCCGGATGAATACACTGCATTTAAAACATATGCAAATATGTATCCGGATGCTTGCTGTCTGCTGGTTGATACTTACGATACGTTAAAATCCGGCGTGCCAAATGCAATCCGTGTTTTTGAAGAAATGCGAAATGCCGGTATTCCGCTGAAAAATTACGGAATCCGTCTCGACAGCGGTGACCTCGCTTATATGTCCAAACAGGCAAGAAAACTGCTGGATGCCGCCGGCTTCGATGATGCTTATATTTCTGCTTCCAGTGATCTGGATGAGTATCTGATCGAGAGTTTAAAAGCTCAGGGATGTAAAATCACTTCCTGGGGTGTCGGAACCAACATGATCACTTCCAAGGACTGCCCTGCTTTCGGCGGTGTATACAAACTTGCTGCCGTAGAAGACAAAGAAACCGGAGAATTTATTCCGAAGATCAAGCTTTCTGAGAACACTGAAAAGATCACCAATCCTGGAAACAAAACGATCTACCGTATTTACAGCAAAACGACCGGAAAGATCCGTGCCGATCTGATCTGTCTTGCCGACGAAACGTTTGACGAGAGTAAAGATATGATCATTTTCGACCCGCAGGAAACCTGGAAAAAGACAAAAGTACGTGCAAATACCTATACACTTCGTGAGCTGCTTGTTCCGGTGTTTAAAAACGGCGAATGTGTTTATGATTCTCCAAGCGTGATGAAAATCCGTGATTACAGCAAAAAAGAGCTCGATACTATCTGGGATGAAACAAAACGTTTCGCAAATCCGCAGCATGTCTATGTAGACCTTTCAGACAAGCTCTACAAGATCAAATCGGATCTGCTCGAAAAAATGAGCCTGGAAGCTCTGGAATACTAAGATGGCATAAAAGAGAAATCCCCTTCATAGACTGTTCTCAGTACAGGAAGGGGATTTTTTATGTTTTCTTATGAAATGCTTGTCAACTGTGAAAACAGACTGCCTGAAGATTTTGTGCCGCCATCACTGGCTGCACCGGATATTGCATTTGCCGCAGATCCTTCGGACGAGAAGCGTTTTCTGGAAGTCCGGGCTGCCAGACACGCAAAACGACTTTTTGACGCCGCCAAAGCAGAGGGGATTTTTCTCTATGGCATCTCCGGATACCGCAGCTACGAACGTCAGGAAATACTCTATCAGAAGGCCTGCTGCAAATCTTCTGCCGCTTCATCTCTATGCGAAACTGCCATGCCTGGATGCAGCGAACATCAGACCGGACTGGCCCTTGATGTATCCTGCCCGGCCGTCTCTTTGAATCTTTCGCAGGCTTTTTCAGAAACAGCAGAAGGGCGATGGCTCGCCCGCCATGCCCCTCTTTATGGTTTTATCATACGTTATCCCAAAGGCAAAGAACATCTGACAAAGATCCCGGCGGAACCATGGCACATCCGGTATGTCACCAGAAGCCTTGCTCTGTGCCTGACACTCACCGGGCAGGTTCTGGAAGAATACTACGCCTGCTGTGAACGGTAAAATTTAAATCCGACCAGTGTTGTGAGCACTTCCGTCACTGGAAAGGTCAGCCAGAAATACTGCAGTCCAAACCTGGAAAACAGATATCCAAGCGGAACAAACAAAACCATTGTCCTCACAACGGTAAGGATCGAACTTTTCACTACACTGCCGATCGCCTGAAAATACACCGGAAAAATCAGTGAAGTGACCATCGGGATAAATGCAACTCCAATATAATGAAATCCGTTCGTTCCGATTGCAATCACCTGTGCATCTTTCGAAAAGGTTGAAAGCATTTGAACCGGCAGAAATTCAAAACACAGCGTTCCAAGAAACATCAGAGCCATTCCCGCGATCAGGGATTCTTTCAGCACGGCTTTGCATCTCTCCTGATCTTTTGCCGCATAATTGAAGCTGATGACCGGTACGATGCAGGTCTGCAATGCTCCGAGTGGAATAAAGAAAAAGCTCTGCCATTTGTAATACAGCCCAAGTGCCGTCACCGCCTGATCCGAAAATCCTGCGAGGATCATATTCAGCCCGAAAATATAGAACGTGTACGCAGACTGCATGAGAATGTTCGGTATCCCAAGCTGATAAATCCTTTTGATGTGCGGCAGATAACAGGATTTTTCCGGTGATCTCACAAAAGCTTTTCTCATGACCACAAGAGCCGCTACGATCTGCCCGATCACCGTGGCGATCGCCGCACCGGCGATTCCGAATTTATGTATGCCAAACATCCCGAAAATCAGGATCGGATCAAGAATGATATTCGTGATCGCTCCGGCGATCTGTGCCACCATCGGCGTTTTCATATCTCCGCGTGCCTGCAGGATTTTGCTCCAGACTCCTTCTGTAAACAGTCCGATACTGACCACGCAGACGATTCTTCCATATACGACAACATCTCGTATGATTTCTTCTGAATTTGTCGAAATCCTCGCATAAAACGGCATGATCAGATAACAGACTGCTGCAAAAACAATCCATAGAAAAACTGCCAGCGGCGTGCCTATGCCTGCCACTTCTTCTGCTTTTTTCTCCTGGCGGATTCCGAAATAATATGCCATGTCGGTGTTGATTCCGACGCCCGTCCCCACCGCAAGGGCGATCATTAACAGCTGAAGCGGATAAATAATGGACAGTGCCGTCAGACCTGTCTCCGAATATTTGCCCACAAACAGGCTGTCCACTATGTTATAAAGTGCCTGGATTAGCTGTGCCAGCATGACAGGCGGTGCGATTTTTAATAAAATGCGGCTGATTTTTTCTTTTCCGTAAAATTCTGATGTGTCCATGCTCCACTATCTCTCTTCCATATTTCTTACATAAACTGTGCTTCATGCCGCACCTTTTTTTCAATATCTGAGAAGCTCTCTTCGTTATATCACACTTACCATACCATTTCAAGTCGAACGCACGTGAGACTTGGCACGCGATTCTGGTCAGCTTTGCTGAC
>ERZ832317.5003-NODE-5003-length-12298-cov-3.200114_pt1 | contig 12298 bp, 10 predicted proteins | sample MGYA00519695_ERZ832317 | MGnify/ENA primary metagenome ERZ832317 (study PRJEB31850, sample SAMEA3708726) | human gut metagenome | biome: human gut; feature: human-associated habitat; material: faeces | place: China | collected 2014 ...
CAAGAGATGTGGCGATTGAGAGAGCAAGGCAGAGCGGGGCAAGTGTTGTATTAGGCTCCGCGACACCGTCAGTTGAGAGCTATGAGAAGGCGAAAACGGGAGAGTATACACTTCTTACGTTACCGCACCGAGTAAACCATGTCAGTATGCCGAAGGTTTATGTGGCGGATTTAAGGAAAGAATTAGAAGAAGGAAACCGCTCAATTTTCAGCCGTGTGCTGCAGGAGAAAATCGAGGAACGGTTAAAACGAGGGGAGCAGACCATACTATTTTTAAACCGGCGTGGATATGCAGGCTTTGTTTCTTGTCGCAGTTGTGGTTTTGTGTTAAAATGTAGTCATTGTGAAGTTTCTATGACGGCACACAAAAATCATGTCGGTGATGTAGATACATTGGTCTGTCATTATTGTGGACATGCAATCGCTATGCCAAAGACATGCCCATCGTGCGGTTCGCCATATATTGCAGCATTTGGGCTTGGCACGCAGAAAGTCGAGGAAATGCTGAATAAGCGATTTCCCACGGCAAGAGTTCTTCGGATGGATGGAGATACAACAACGGGAAAACACGGACATGAAAGTGTCCTGACACCCTTTCGTAATGGCGAGGCAGATATTTTAATTGGCACCCAGATGATTGTAAAGGGGCATGATTTTCCCAATGTAACGCTGGTAGGTGTACTGGCGGCAGATATGTCGCTGTATGCCGGAGATTACCGGGCGGCAGAGCGGACCTTTGAACTGTTGACACAAGCGGCAGGCAGAGCGGGACGCGGAAGGCAGGCAGGAGAAGTCGTGATTCAGACATATACACCGCAGCACTACAGCATTGCCGCCGCCGCGGCGCAGAATTATGAGCAATTTTATGAGGAAGAAATTGCTTTCCGCTCGATTATGGATTATCCGCCGGTCTGCAATATGCTGATGGTGACCCTTTCTTCAAAAAATGAAGAACAGCTGCTTGCCGCATGTACCTTTTTAAAGGAAGTAATTCCCGAATGGAAAAAAGAACAGGTACGCATTACAGGTCCGGTTGCAGCAGGTGTTTATAAAAGAAATGATTATTATAATCAGGTTGTGTATTTAAAAGCTACGGCTTATGAGAAGCTGACAGCGTGCAAGGACAGGCTGGAAACGCTTTGCAGGGAAAATACGTTGTTCCGCAGCATCGGACTGCAGTTTGATTTTAATTGATAGAAAATATAAAATATAGAAAGAGGATAAAAATGGCGATTAGAAATATCAGGGTTTTAGGCGATGAAATTTTAAGAAAAAAAGCAAAAGAAATTACAGAGGTTACACCGAGAATTCAGGAATTAATTGATGATATGTTTGAAACGATGTATGATGCGGACGGTGTCGGACTTGCCGCACCGCAGGTCGGTATCAGAAAACGCCTTGTAGTTATTGACTGCGGTGAAGAACCGTTAGTGCTGATTAATCCGGTTATTCTGGAAACAAGCGGCGAGCAGACCGGTCAGGAAGGGTGTTTGAGCGTACCGAATAAAGTCGGTATCGTAACCCGTCCAAACTATGCAAAGGTTAAGGCATATGATGAAAATATGCAGGAGTACATTATCGAAGGAACAGAACTGCTTGCAAGATGTCTGTGCCATGAAATCGACCACCTTGACGGTGTGATGTATGTTGATAAAGCAACTGAAATGATGCAGATTGATAAAGAGGACGATGAAGCGTAAATAAACCATAAATTGAAGTTTATTTACGCAGATGCTGCTTTCCGATAAGGCAGGTATTTTAAAAGGCAGACGGAAAATCGCTGTTTTGCAGTAAAGTCGTCCGGAAATGGAGAGTATATGAGAGTTATTTTTATGGGTACACCGGATTTTTCGGTGGGGACACTAGAGGCTGTGCTTGCCGCAGGACATGAAGTGGCTGCGGTTGTGACACAGCCGGATAAGCCAAAGGGCAGAGGCGGTGCAATGAGCATGTCACCGGTCAAGGAAGCGGCGTTAAAGCACAATCTGACGGTATTACAGCCACAGCGTGCCAGAGAAGAAGCATTTATTGAAGAATTAAGAGGATATGAAGCAGATGTGATTGTAGTTGTGGCATTCGGACAACTGCTTCCGGCAGAAATTATTCATATGCCGAAATACGGCTGTATCAATGTCCATGCTTCCCTGCTTCCGAAATACCGTGGTGCGGCGCCAATTCAGTGGGCAGTCATTGACGGTTGTGAATATTCCGGTGTAACAACCATGCAGATGAATGAAGGGCTGGATACCGGAGATATTCTTTCAACAGAAAAAGTAAAGCTTGACCCGAAGGAAACCGGCGGCAGTCTGTTTGACCGTTTAAGCGATGTAGGCGCACAGCTTCTTGTAAAGACCTTAGAGGAGGCGAAAGCCGGAACCTTAAAGCCGCAGAAGCAGAACGAAGAAGAAGCTTCTTATGTAAAGATGATAAAAAAATCATTCGGTGAGCTGGACTTTTCAAAGGAAGCGGATGCATTAGAGCGGCTGATTCGCGGACTGAATCCGTGGCCGAGCGCATTTACTCATTTAAACGGGAAAATGCTCAAAATCTGGGATGCGGATGTGTATACAAAGGAACAGGCAGAAGCAGAATTTCCGGAATACAGCACAGATTTTAAAGGTGCAGAGCCGGGACAGATTGTAGCAGTGCTGCCACACACCTTTTTTATCGGGTGCGGAAAGGATTTGTTAAAAGTCAATGAAGTCCAGGCAGAGGGTAAAAAGCGCATGACATCGGATGCTTTCTTACGTGGAAGCCGTCTGGAAAAAGGAATGGAACTCGGAAAATAATTTAGATTGCGGATTGGAGGAAAGTATGAACAGGCCTTATATTTAAGCCTGTTCATACGGCAGATTGATAAAGCAGGCATTATCAATCTGCCCTTATCGCAGAACTGAATTCATTCAGTTCGCGTATCCTCCGACATTGGAATGCCTGCGGATTGGAGGATATTATGCCGGGAAGATATTATGGTTACTATTATTATGACCCAACGTATATGCTGATTATCATATCAGCACTGATTTCACTGTTTGCACAGTTTCTGGTCAATTCCAGATTCTCAAAATACTCCAGGGTACGCAGCCGCTCAGGCATGACCGGAGCGCAGGCGGCAGAACGTATTTTGCAGTCACAGGGCATTTATGATGTGGCAATCCAGCGGGTATCGGGAAAACTGACAGACCATTATGACCCAAGAAACAAGACATTAAATCTTTCTGATGCCGTCTATGCGAGTACATCGGTAGCGGCAGTCGGTGTTGCGGCACATGAGTGTGGACACGCGATCCAGCATGCAAGAGGCTATGCACCGCTTTCATTTCGAAGCGCACTTGTGCCGGTTGCCAATATAGGCTCACAGTTATCGTGGCTTTTTATTATTCTTGGCATTTTCTTTGGCGGCAGTCATACACTGATTATGATTGGTATTCTGATGTTTTCGGCGGCGGTATTGTTTCAGCTTGTGACGCTTCCGGTCGAATTTAACGCATCCGGCAGGGCATTAAAGCTGTTGTCCGAAACCGGAATTTTACAAAAAGATGAAGTATCGGATACAAGAAAGGTTTTATCTGCGGCGGCACTCACTTATGTTGCGGCTGCGGCAACCGCAGTATTGCAGTTATTAAGACTGCTTCGCCTGTTTGGAGGAAATGACCGTGACTAAAGACAAGACAACAAAGGATATGGCAGACAGCGTTAATGAACGCGAAATTGTACTGGATATTCTGCTGGAATTAAACCGCCCCGAAGCCATGAGCCATCTGGTGATTGGTGCGGCACTCAAAAAATACCAGTATCTGTTAAAGCACCAGCGCAGCTTTATTACAAGGCTGGCACAGGGAACGCTGGAACGGCGGATCGAATTGGATTATATCATTAATCAGTATTCCAAAACACCGGTAAGGAAGATGAAACCGCTGATCCGCAGTCTTTTGGAGATGTCGGTGTATCAGCTGAAATATATGGATAATGTGCCGGTATCAGCAGTCTGCAACGAAGCGGTAAAGCTGGCAGGGAAACGCCATTTTGTGAATTTAAAAGGCTTTGTAAACGGTGTTTTAAGAAATATTGCAAGAAATGACTGCGCCTGCGAATATCCGGATCAGAAAAAAGAACCGGTAAAATATTTATCCGTGCGTTATTCCATGCCGGAAGAACTGGTGGCATTTTTTAAGAAACAGGCTGATGATACAACAGTAGAATCCATACTTGCGGGCTTTTATAAGGAAAAGACAACGTATATCCGTTGTAATACGAAAAAGCTTACGGTAGAGGAATTAAAGGCACATCTGCTCAGTGAAAATATTCAGGCTGAGGCAGTGGAAGGACTTCCGTATGCGTTAAAAATTACAGGATATGATTATCTGCTTGCCTGTGAAAGCTTTCAGCGGGGTGAATTTTTTGTACAGGACATCAGTTCCATGCTTGCGGGAGAACTGGCATCTCCTGCACCACATGACCGTATTATTGATGTATGTGCGGCACCGGGCGGAAAGAGCATGAATGTAGCATTAAAACTTACAGACGGCAGTGTTGAGGCGAGAGATTTAACACCGTTAAAGACACAGCTTATCCGTGAAAATATAGCGCGGCTCGGACTGGATAACATTTCTGTAAAAGAGTGGGATGCAAGAGTTTCCGATACGGCATCAAAGGAAAGTGCCGATATTGTGCTTGCGGATCTGCCGTGTTCGGGACTTGGCATTATCGGCAGAAAGCCGGATATCAAGTATCATACGGATGTTGAAAAGATTGAACAGCTTGCATCATTACAGCGTGAAATCTTAACGGTTGTGCAGGAGTATGTAAAACCGGGCGGTACACTGGTGTACAGTACATGTACTATCAGCCGGCCGGAAAATGAAGAGAATGCCGCATGGTTTGAAAAGAACTTTCCATTTATACGCGAAGGCAGTGCAAAACAGCTTCTGCCGGGCATAGACGGAACAGACGGATTTTTTATGGTGAAATTCCGAAAGAAACTTTAAAATACCTGCGGAACGGAGAAAAAGTGTGAATAACGATTCTTTAGAATTAATAGATATTAAATCAATGGATGAAGCACAGCTGCAGGCATATTTTGAGCAGCTGGGCGAGAAAAAATTCCGGGCATCACAGGTGTATCAGTGGCTGCATCAGAAACTGGTAACGGATTTTGAGCAGATGACAAACCTGCCGGAAAGTTTAAGAAAAACATTAAAAGAAAACTGCCGTCTGACGGCACTGACCGCAGAGCGGGTGCAGGTATCACAGATTGACGGCACATCGAAATATTTATTCAAGCTGTATGACGGCAATTTAATTGAGAGTGTCCTGATGAAATATCACCACGGCAATTCCGTGTGTATTTCTTCGCAGGTGGGCTGCCGCATGGGCTGCCGCTTCTGTGCATCGACACTGGACGGCATGGTGCGTAATCTGGCACCGTCGGAAATGTTAGACCAGATATACCGGATCCAGACGATTTCCGGGGAGCGGGTTGACAACATTGTCATTATGGGTTCGGGAGAACCGATGGATAATTTTCAAAATGTGGTACAGTTTTTAAAATTAATCAATTCAGACAAGGGGCTACATATCAGCGCAAGAAATATAACGGTATCGACCTGTGGACTGGTGGATAAGATACGGGAACTTGCAGACCTGCAGTTACAGATTACGCTGGCAATCTCCCTTCATGCACCGAATGATGAATTAAGAAAGACCATGATGCCGATTGCCAATAAATATTCAATTGAGCAGATTATGGAAGCTTGCCGGTATTATTTAAAACAGACTGGAAGACGCATTTCTTTTGAGTACAGTCTTGTCAAAGGTGTCAACGACACACAGGAGTGCGCAGAACAGTTGTCCGGACTTTTACATGGCATGAACTGCCATGTGAATCTGATTCCGGTCAATCCGATTAAGGAACGCGATTACAGGCAGTCCGAAAAGCAGGCAATAGCGGCTTTTAAAAATAAGCTTGAAAGAAACGGAATAAATGTTACAATAAGAAGGGAAATGGGCAGAGATATTGATGGTGCCTGTGGACAATTAAGAAAGAGCTATATGGAATCACAACAATAATGAATTACAGCGGAATGGAGGAAATGATGAAGGTTCAGGCAGTTACGGATGTAGGACGGGAGAGAAGTGTCAATCAGGACTACGTTTATTATTCGCTGACTGAAACCGGCAGTCTGCCGAATCTGTTTCTGGTAGCAGACGGAATGGGAGGACATAAGGCGGGGGACATGGCATCAAGATATACAGTAGAAACATTTGTATCGCTTGTGCAGGATTCAACGCTAAAAGACCCGGTTTCGATTATTAACAATGCCGTAACACAGGTCAACCGCAGGTTATTACAAAAGGCAGCGGAATCAGAGAATTATGAAGGAATGGGAACGACATTGGTAGCGGCAACCGTGTATGATAATATTTTACGGGTTGCCAATGTCGGAGACAGCCGGTTATATATTTTAGGAAATGAAATTACACAGATTACAAGGGATCATTCTCTAGTGGAAGAAATGGTCAGCATGGGTGAGATTAACAGGGAACAGGCACGCAATCATGAAAAGAAAAATATTATTACAAGGGCAATTGGCGGGTATGATACCGTGGAGGCCGAAATGTTTTCCGTTGATTTAAAGCCAAATGACTGTATTCTTATGTGTACGGACGGACTGAGCAATATGGTTGAGGATGCGGATATTTTAAAGATTGTAAAGTCTGCCCCGGATATTGAAACCGCTGCGAAAAATCTGGTCGCAGCAGCCAATGCAAACGGCGGAAAAGATAATATTACTGTAATGATTATAGAACCGTAACAGGAAAGGTAAATGGTAGGATGTTAAGAAAAGGAATGTTTTTAGCGGACAGATATGAGATTCTGGAGCAAATCGGAAACGGCGGCATGTCTGATGTTTATAAGGCAAAATGCCATAAGTTGAACCGTTATGTTGCAATCAAAGTCTTAAAGCCGGAATTTAGCCAGGATACCAGTTTTGTATCCAAGTTCCGGGTCGAAGCACAGTCGGCAGCAGGGCTTTCACACCCGAATGTTGTCAATGTTTATGATGTAGGCGAAGAAAACGGAATTCACTACATTGTCATGGAGCTGGTTGAGGGAATTACCCTGAAAAAATATATTGAAAAAAGAGGAAAGCTTCCTTATAAAGAGGCAGTCAGCATTGCCATTCAGGTTGCAAACGGTATGGAAGCAGCACATAAGCACCATATTGTACACCGTGATATTAAGCCACAGAATATTATTATTTCCAAAGAAGGCAAGGTTAAGGTAACGGATTTTGGCATTGCCAAAGCAGCAACTTCAAGTACAATTAATTCATCAGCAGCCATGGGCTCTGTGCATTATATGTCACCGGAACAGGCAAGAGGCGGATATTCAGATGAGCGCAGCGACATTTATTCATTTGGTATCACACTGTATGAAATGCTTACCGGAAAAGTGCCGTTTGACGGTGATACAACCGTCGCGGTAGCCGTACAGCACATTCAGGATGCAATTCCTGCGCCGTCGGAGATTGCGGAAGATGTACCGTTAAGCGTGGATAAGATTGTTTTAAAATGTACACAGAAAAAAACAGAGAGAAGATACCAGACGGTGTCTGATCTGATTGCGGATTTGAAAAAGTCCCTTGTCATGCCGGAAGAAGACTTTGTTAAAATTGCACCGATGTATGCACAGCAGACAGAGCAGCCACAGAATTCTTCCGATGAGGAAGACGACATTGAAGATGATTATCTTAATGATGATGATTTATCAGACGGACTTACAGATGATGAAGATGATGACGACGATGATGATGAAACACTGGATATTGACGATGAGAATAACGATAAACTTGATAAGATGACAAAGTGGATTGGTGTCGGTATCATTGCGGTTATTTTAATTATTGCTGTATTTGTGATTGTAAAGCTGGTAGGCGGTGTTTCATTTGGCGGAAAGAGTGAAAAAACAACAGCGCAGACGACACAGGCAAATGCTACAACAGCCTCTTCCGAAAAGGTTTCTGTTCCAAACGTAGTCGGCAAGACAGAAGACGAAGCCAAGGAAGAATTAAATAAGGTCGGACTCGGCTATAAGGCAAGTTATCAGGCTTCCTCAACCGTTGAAAAAGGCAATGTCATTTCCCAGGGTACAAAGCAGGGTACATCCGTTGCAAAAAATACAACGATTACATTAACCATCAGTTCAGGACCTGACAGCGTAAAGGTCAATAATGTTGTCGGTATGTCTGAGTCAAAGGCAACATCAACATTAAAGAGTGCAGGATTTTCGGTAGATGTCGAATATGATTACAGCGATTCTGTAGGACAGGGGAATGTTATCAGCCAGTCGCCTTCTGCAAATGCATCGGCATCAGAAGGAGATACCGTAACAATTACAGTCAGTCAGGGGAAAAAGGTCAGCTATGCAAAGATGCCAAATGTTATCGGTCTGACAGAAGATGCTGCAAAGCAGGCAATCAAAGACCAGGGACTCGTTCCGTCTGTAACATATCAGTCCACCTCCGGTACCTACGGACTGGTAACGGCACAGGGGTACAATTCAGGCGAATCTTTAGAGAGCGGTACAACCGTAACAATCGTAGTCAGCCACTATCAGAAGGCAACAGAACCTGCAACAACGGCAGCAAGCCAGTCTACAACCGCAGCCGTCAAGACAACGGCAGCTTCCGGCAGTAATACGGCACAGTAACAGGAGCGTGTATGCAGGGAAAGATTATTAAAGGCATTGCAGGATTTTATTATGTTTATGCGGAAGAAACGGATACCATTTATGAATGTAAGGCAAAGGGCATTTTCAGAAACCGCAAAGTAAAGCCGCTGGTCGGCGATTTGGTTGCAATTGAAGTACTCGATGAAGAACAGGCAAAAGGTAATATTACGGAGATTCTGCCAAGAAAAAATGAATTAATCCGTCCGGCATCAGCAAACGTAGACCAGGCAATGGTTATTTTTGCGGCAGCAAATCCTGAGCCGAATTTTCATTTATTGGACCGCTTTTTGGTGATGATGGATTATCAGAACGTACCGACCGTGATCTGTTTTAATAAGGAAGATTTAATCGGAGCAGATGAAAAAGAGCGTCTGCGGGAGATTTACGCAGGCGCGGACTGCCAGATTGTTTTTACCAGTACCTATGAAAAAACAGGAATTGATAAAGTATGTGAGATTCTTGAAGGTAAAACAACGGTACTTTCAGGGCCTTCCGGTGTGGGAAAGTCCTCTATGACCAATCTTTTACTTCCTGATGCAAGGATGGAAACAGGCGACATCAGCAAAATCGGCAGAGGACGCCATACGACAAGACATTCCGAGATATTTCATATCAGCGGACGGTCGTATCTGATGGACACACCGGGATTTACTTCAATGAATCTGCCGGAGTTGGAAAAAGAAGACCTGCGTTTTTATTTTCCAGAATTTGAACCACTTGAGGGCAGCTGCCGGTTTAACGGTTGTGTGCATATGAATGAGCCGGACTGCGCCGTAAAAGCGGCAGTTTCTGATGGAAAGATTCATAAAATGCGCTATGAGAGTTATACTACAATGTATCAGGAATTAAAAGAACAAAAAAAGTATTAAAAAAGGAATCAAAAGAAACATGAATATTTTATCACCATCGCTTTTATCGGCGGACTTTAAAAAACTGGGAGAGGAAATTGCAGCTATCGACAAAGCAGGCGCGGAGTACGTGCATATAGATGTCATGGACGGACAGTTCGTACCAAACATCTCATACGGCATGCCGGTCATCAAATCCATCCGTTCATGCACCAAAAGGGTGTTTGATGTGCATTTAATGATAGATGAACCCATCCGTTATGTCAAAGACTTTGCAGACTGCGGAGCAGATATCATCACTGTACATGTCGAAGCCTGCAAAGACGTTGCAGCAACCTTAGAGGCAATTCGCCAGCTCGGCGTAAAGCCTGCAATCACCTTAAATCCAGATACTCCGGTATCAGCCATAGAAACGTATCTGAATCAGGTTGATATGGTACTGGTGATGAGTGTCGTACCGGGCGCGGGCGGACAGAAATTCATCCCGGAATCCCTCGATAAAATACGCCGCATCAAAAAACTGCTCGATGAAAACCAGCTTCATGCAGACATCGAAGTAGACGGTGGAATCAACATCGACAACGTCAGAGCCGCCCTTGATGCCGGTGCCAACATCATCGTAGCCGGTTCAGCCGTCTTTAAAGGCGATGCTGCCGAAAACGTAAAAAAATTCAAGGAACTGATGTAAAAGCAAAAAATATGCCTGTCAGATGCGTCAAGTAACACGGGTATCTGACAGGCATATTTTTTTGCTTATACGTTGAAGCGGAACAAAATGACATCGCCGTCTTTTACGACATATTCTTTTCCTTCCAGACCGACAAGTCCTTTTTCCTTGGCGGCTGTATAAGAACCACAGTCCAATAAATCCTGATAGTTGACAACTTCGGCACGGATGAAGCCGCGTTCAAAATCGCTATGGATTTTTCCGGCAGCCTGCGGCGCTTTCGTACCTTTAACGATTGTCCATGCACGGGTTTCGGTTTCACCGGCAGTTAAGTAACTGATCAGACCGAGGATACGGTAACTTGCGGCAATCAGCTTATCAAGACCGGAAGAACTGATGCCTAAGTCTTCTAAGAACATTTTCTTTTCGTCATCATCCAGTTCGGAGATTTCCTGTTCAATCTGCGCGCAGATAACGAAAACTTCGCAGTTTTCCTTTGCTGCAAATTCACGTACAGAAGCGACATACTTATTAGAAGCACCGTCATCCGGTAAATCATCTTCTGTAACATTGGCAGCAAAGATGACCGGTTTTGCTGTTAATAAGTTATATTCTTTCATGAGTGCTGCTTCATCATCGTCTTCCAGTTCAAAATTCTTAGCCAGATTTCCAGCTTCAAGGAAAGCAATCAGACGCTCAATTAAATCACATTCTTTTAAAATTTCTTTATTGTTGTAAGCTGCTTTTTTCTGTTTTGCAAGACGTCTTTCCAGAATTTCGATATCTGAAAAGATTAACTCCAGATTAATCGTTTCAATATCACGGAGCGGGTCGATAGAACCGTCTACATGGACAATATTGCTATCCTCGAAACAACGTACTACATGAACAATTGCATCAACCTCACGGATATTTGCAAGAAACTGGTTTCCAAGACCTTCTCCTTTGGATGCACCTTTTACAAGACCTGCGATATCTACAAACTCAATCGCTGCCGGGATGATCTTTTTGGTGTGATACATCTCACCAAGCACATTCAGACGTTCATCCGGTACAGTAACAACACCCACATTTGGATCAATGGTACAGAATGGGTAGTTGGCTGATTCTGCTCCTGCTTTTGTCAGTGAATTAAATAAAGTACTTTTTCCCACATTAGGTAATCCTACGATTCCAAGTTTCATTTTTTATATTCCTCCTTAAAAATCCCTTTATTTTACGGTGTTTGCGTCTTCTTTTATTGAATCGAGTGCCACAGCGAGTGCCACTAACTGTCTATACATATGTATCTTTATCCTACATTTAATACGCAAGACACCTTGTCAATTTCCTTTTGTTTTTCGTCTTCTGTGATATGAACATATAGATTCATAGTTATACCAATATTCGAATGACCCAATATTTTCTGTAATGTCTTTGGCATCATTCCACCTTCAATGCACCTTGTAGCAAAAGTGTGCCTTAGTACATGCATAGAAAATCTGTTAATTTTTGCTTTATCACATATCTTAAACAGAGCTGTATCATATGCACTATTCTTTACTGGTTCTCCCTTACGACTCAAAAAAATAAATTCATACCATTCTTCTTGTATTTTTTTTATGTTCTTATTTTTTTCTTTTTGTTCTGTTAGTATTCTAATAGTCTCATCGGTTAATGGAATTGTACGATATCCTGCTTTACTTTTAGGCTCTCCTATTCTCCATTCACCAACACTATATCGATATTCCATTGAACGTTGAATCCTTATTGCTTTCTTTGAAAAATCAATATCTTCCCATTTCAAGCCCACTAATTCACCAGTACGAAGCCCTGTTTGTAATATAAATCTAAACTGATTTTCATAACTTTGCCCTTTTGCATATTCTATAAATTTCTTTTGAATATCTATTGTAAGTGCTTCTTTCTTCTGTGAAGGTTTTCCCATATCGCTTTTCACTGATTTCTTACAAGGATTGCTTAAAATCACTTCATTTTCTTTTGCAAATTCGAGCATGTTAAAGAGCGCAATTCTTGTTTGATATATTGTAGATGTTTTGTATCCTTCCTC
>ERZ832317.5006-NODE-5006-length-12296-cov-3.002859_pt1 | contig 12296 bp, 8 predicted proteins | sample MGYA00519695_ERZ832317 | MGnify/ENA primary metagenome ERZ832317 (study PRJEB31850, sample SAMEA3708726) | human gut metagenome | biome: human gut; feature: human-associated habitat; material: faeces | place: China | collected 2014 ...
GCTCCGGCAAATAGCCAATACATTTCTTTGCTTCCTCCGGCTGTGCCAAAATATCAAATCCATTGATTTTAATGGTTCCCTCTGTTGCCCCCAGATATCCAGTAATCATGTTCATTGTAGTTGATTTGCCTGCACCATTCGGTCCTAAGAAGCCATATATTCTTCCCGGCTCAATGGTAAGATTCAAATCATCTACCGCTACATGCGTCCCGTATTTTTTCGTCAAATGAGTAATCTCTATCACGTCTCTTCCTCCTTATAACATCTTACCTCAGAAAGTTTATGAGAAAGTTGTGTTAAAAAGACGATGATTTTGTGATAAAAATGCGATCAAACTGTGTTTTTTGTGTAACGGAATTAATCTAATAATTCTTCAAAGCTTAGGATATAGCGGTCAGATAGCTGCATGATTTCATTTTTCTCATAGGAGGAATGGATATCTTCCACACCTACCACATAGAAATCATCCATCTTTGCACCTTCCACACCTTTTAAAATATCTTCATATACCACACACGTTTCCGGCGGAAGAGACAGCTTTTCAGCCGCTTTCTCGTAGATATCCGGAAAGCCCTTGCCGCGCTTTACTTCCGAGACGGTGACAAATGCTTTAAAATACTCATAAATCCCATTTCTCTTTAAGGCCGGCTCATACAGCTCCGGGCTCGATGAGGTAGCAACCGCCATGCGGATTCCTTTTTCTTTTAAATAGCGGAGATATTCTGCTGCCCCGTCTTTTAACTCCACTTCATACGTATAGGCGTCGACCGCCATCTGATGCCACTCCTGAATCAGCTCTTCCGGCGTTTCCGGAAAGCCGAACCGTCTGATCGTGTAGCGGGCAGCCTCCAGAAAGCCGAGCGGTGTAATCGCCTCCTGATAATCCGGCGGAACCTCAAGTCCTCTCTTCTTTAAAAATGCAACATCGATGTCATCCCAGACCCGCATCGAGTCGAGCAGTGTTCCGTCCAGATCAAAAATGGCTCCTTTGTACTGTTTCATTTGTCTTCTCCTTCTCTATTCTAATCTTTTTTCTTTCTTTTTAGAACGTATTTCTGTTTTTTAGAACATTTGTTTGTTTCATCATACCATAACTGGCAAAAAATGCAAGTAAAATGCGAATTTCGCTACTTTTTGAAATTTTTTAAATTTTTTTCAAAAAAACACTTGCATTTTCTCCAGACATCGTGTATTATAAGCGAGTACGGTTCGTTGGTCAAGAGGCTAAGACGTCGCCCTCTCACGGCGAAAACAGGGGTTCGATTCCCCTACGAACTGCTTTTAATCGGAGCCTGCATGGCTCCGTTTTTTGCTGTGCTGATTTTTTTCTTCCTATCATAAACGCCAGCAAAAAAGCCCGGCAGTTTTCTGCCGGACTTTTCCTTTTTTCTGACAACTCTTTTATTCTGCGTAGATCTTAACCAGTTCTTTCAGCATTGCCATCGTCTTTTCCATCCCCTCAACGGTAATGTGCTCATACGGTCCATGGCATGCATATCCGCCGGTTCCGATGTTCGGGCACGGCAGCCCCATGAAGCTTAAGCGTGCGCCGTCTGTGCCGCCGCGGATCGGAAGAACGATCGGCTCCATGCCGGCTCTTCTGGCTGCCTCTTCGGCATTCTCAATCAGATGGTAGCAAGGACGGATCTTCTCAGCCATGTTGCGGTACTGCTCTTTGATCTCCAGTTTTACCGTTCCCTCGCCGTATTTTTCATTCATTGCTTTTTCAATCCGGCGCAGATTCTCTTCTTTTGCTGCAAATTTCTCTGCATCGTGATCACGGATGATGTACTCGGACTCGGCATGTGCCACATCGCCGGACATACTGGTCAGATGATAGAAGCCTTCATATCCTTCGGTATTTCTCGGGGACTCTGCTTCCGGCAGAAGAGACTGGATCTCGCTTGCAACAGCGATTGCATTGATCATCGTGTCTTTTGCTCCGCCTGGGTGGATGTTAAATCCGGTCACCGTGAATTTCGCTCCGGCTGCATTGAAGTTTTCGAATTCGATTTCTCCCTCTGTGCCGCCGTCCACGGTATAGGCAAACTCTGCGTCAAAGCCTGGAACATCAAAAAAGTCAGGGCCTTCACCGATCTCCTCATCCGGTGTAAATCCGATGGAAATCGGACCGTGCGGGATTTCTCCGGCAAGAAGGGCTTCTGCCAGTGTCATAATCTCTGCCACGCCCGCCTTGTCGTCTGCACCGAGCACCGTTGTTCCATCGCTTGTGATCAACGTTCTGCCGGCCAGGGATGGAAGATGCGGGAATACCGAAACCTCCAGTGTTCTTCCGCTGTCAGCCAGCTTCAGATCCTTTCCGTCATAATTTTCATGTACGATCGGATTTACCGCATGATCTGCAAAATCAGATACCGTATCCATGTGTGCGATAAATCCCAGTTTTGTCTTTCCTTCGTATCCTTTTGTTGCCGGAATTTTTCCATAGACGTAGCATTTATCCTCTACACGGACATCCGATACGCCGAGCGCTTTCATTTCTTCTGCAAGCTGGTCTGCCAGGACTCTCTGACACTCGGAAGACGGATGGGTTCCGCTCTTCTCATTGCTCGGTGTCGGCACTTTAACATAATTCAGTAATCTTTCATATGCTTTCATTTTCTTCTTCTCCTTCTTATTTCATCAGCTTCTGGATGGTTTTGCAGAGCTCATCCACGGCGCCTTCTTTTCCCTGCCGGATATCCTCCACAACGCAGGATTTGATGTGGCTGGAAAGCAGTACCTTGTTGAAACTGTTTAATGCAGACTGGATCGCGGATACCTGGGTCAGGATATCGACGCAGTAGCGGTCGCTCTCCACCATTTCCCGTATTCCGCGCACCTGGCCTTCAATTCTCGAAAGACGGTGGATCAGATCTTTGTATTCTTTTTCGTCCCGCACTTTTTTCCGGTCGCATTCACTGCAGTGTGTACAACATTCACCCATGAGGTTTCCTCCTTGTGTTCCGTCACTCTATATACCCCGTCTGGGTATGAATTTATGATACTCTTTTGCCCCGGCTTTGTCAATCTTCGATTTTTGCCGCAAGCGCGCCGTACAGCTTCTGGTTTACCAGACTTGCCGCGCTGCACTCCGCCTCCGGCGCGTTCGCCGACGGCTCTCCGCAGAGATCGACCGCGAGCACCTTTCTCCCCGCAAGACAGTCCTTTGCAAGGGACAGCAGTTCATCCACACGCACATTTCCCTGATCCCAGTTCGTATCAAGCTCCTCCTTTGACAGAATGTCCTTATCGACCGACAGATATACCGGAAATGTTCCCGCATGGGATGCAAAAATCTCTTTGATCTTCGCCGCTCCGCTTCCGTCGTCGAGCTCTTCCTGTGTCACAAACCAGACATGCTCCATCGCTTCTGTTTCCCGCACCGACGCCTCCGGCGGGCCGATCACACAGATTCCTTTGATGTTTTGATACGCCCCGGCAGCATCCCGGATCCAGGAACCGCAGGAGAGCACCGGAAGAAGCGCCGGCGGCTGCATATCGGTATGGTGGTCGAATACGGCTAAAAACAAATCTTCTTTTTCCAGTCCCAGCAGCAATTTGCTCATATAGTGATAATTGCCGGAATCCAGAAGGCGGATCCGCGGCAGCTCTTTCGTTTCTTTTTTTCGGCCAAGTTCCGCTTCCAGAAACTGCTCCGTCTCCGGATCGAGATAACCGTCAGTTCCCCGGAGCTCTCTTAGATCCCAGATCTTTCCCGCCTGCTCCCAGGCATATCCTTCGGACTCATAAATTCCGGAAAGGCTAAAACAAAATGGTTTCATCTTCTCTTTTACTCCTGTTATTTATTTAATGGATTCAGCTTTCTTCCCGCCGTTACAAGAAGAACGGCTGATATCAGAAGCTGCAGAACGGCACTCGCCTCCGGCAGATAATGGATCAGCGGATTCTGTCCGTAATTTCCAAGCAGATAGCAGAGCTGTTCCATCTCTCTTCCATTCCCAAGCTGGCGGCTGATGATCCCCGCAAACGAGGTAAACGGATTGAAAAGAAGAAGGTAAATTACACCTCCTACATCGATCTGCTGATAAGCTGCCGTCATCTCCTGCTGCAGCAGTCCTGCGTAGTAGGCAAGCCCCGTGCAGGCGCATATTCCTACGACCAGAAAAACGACAATGACATAGGAAAGAACGGTCGCCAGTGTGGTCCGCTTAAAAACAACCGAACAGAAAATGCCGATACTGCCGACAAAAATTCCGGTCAGAAGAAGGCCTCCCGCCATCAGAAGCAGTCCGCCAAGGCCGATACCGCCGAACACCACAACAAGGGACAGCACCGGCAGTGCCGAAACCGTCAGTATCAGAACAACGCCAAGCGATGCCTCCAGCTTTCCCGTAATGATTCTCCACGGGTTCAGGTTCGTCGTCAGCAGCACATCCAGCGTTTTTTTCTCACGCTCCAGCGAAATGCTTCCTCCCGCAACCGCCGGAACTGAAAGGACGACGAGAATAAACAGAAGATACGTCATCAGAATATAGCAGTTCATCGGAACGCTGTAACTGACCGGTGCCAGATAGCCAAGCTGGCTGCTCTCCCCGAAATAGCAGACAAACGCAACCACGGCAAGCAGCAGATTGCAGACAAAAATAATCCAGGAAATCCGCGATGACCGCGAGTTCCGCTTCATTTCTTTTTCAAATACAGGATTTAACCGCACGTTTCGTTCCCTCCTTATCCGATCGTGTTTCCGAACGTTTCTGTGTTTCGGCTCTTCTGTTCCGTTTCCCCGGTCAGATGGAAGAACAGGGACTCCAGGCTGTTGTGTTCCCGTGCAAACGAAACCACAAGGATTCCGGCATCCACCAGTTTCTGCAGCAGATACGCCTCCTCCTCCCGGCTTCCCGAAAACCAGGCCGCAATCTTGTTTTCATCCACAGAAAGGCGGCTGACCTGCGGATCCTGCCGCAATAGTTCCAGCGCCTTTGGCACCTGGTTCAGCACAGTGATGCGCAGCGGATTGGAGCTGTCGATCGCAAGCATAATGTTTTCCAGCTTTCCCTGCTGTACCATGACACCTCCGTTGATGACACCGATGCTGGTGCACAGATCTGCTAATTCCGAAAGAATATGGGAGCTGATCAGAATCGTATAATCCTCCCGCGCCAATCGCTGCAGGAGAAGCTGAAAATCCTTTCTCGAACGCGGATCCAGACCGGAATTCGGTTCGTCCAGCACCAGAAGCTTCGGTTTATGGATCATCGCGCGCGCCAGACAGAGCCGCTGCTGTATGCCCCTTGAGAGCGAATCCACCATCTGCTCCTCTTTTCCCGATAGTTCGACCATCTCCAGCACTTCCCGCGCACGGACAGTTCCTGCCCGCCCGTAAATTCCATACGATGCGGCAAAAAATTCCAGATACTCTATCACGCTTAAGTTTTCATAGACGCCAAAGAAATCAGGCACAAAGCCGATCAGGCTTTTCTGCTTCAGAATATTTTTTGTCGTCCGCACGCCGTCCAGCCACAGATCGCCGCCGTCGCTCTTTAAAAGCCCTGAAATAATGCGCAGCGTCGTTGTTTTTCCCGCACCATTCGGTCCGACAAAGCCGTAAATATCGCCTTTTTTTACTTCCATATCAAGACCGTTCAGGGCATATGTTTTTCCGTATTTTTTGGTCAGTTTCTCAATTTTCAGTATCGGCATTTGGCTCCTCCGTTAACAGGTTCTCCAGATATTGCTCCGGTGGGATCTCTTTCGCCTTTACGATCAGATTCGGTGCCTCATAGTATCCATAATTTTCATGATACTCTTCTCCCTTTTCTTCTTCGGAAAGACGGTACCGCACACGGATCTGGTTGTCCGCATTCACATACTGCGCCTCCAGCGCCGGATCACTCGCAAAATCGATCTCCCAGTCGGAAATTTCATCATACGTTCCCGTCTGAAAATTGTACAGCTCAATGATTCCATTGAAATTCCGGATCTTGGTCCCATCCTCTGTGCGGGCTTTCTCGAAAGCAAGCGAAAGAATGGTTCCCCGTTTTCCTCCCCCGCCGGTTTCTGCCGCCTGGATCTTATCTTCTAACGCCGTCATCGCATACGGCCAGAATGCAGGATCATAGATTCCCTCAGAATCCGGCTGCATCACGCCTTTAGCATACATTCCATACAGACACCAGATGTTGTTGTTTTCAAAGACACCGTTCAGATAATACGTTACTTCTGTTTCCTCTTCCGAGATTCCGCCGGAATTCGGTCCCATTTCAAAGCTTACCGTGTTTCCGCCGTCCCATCCGCTGTACTCCTGCGCATACGGACAGTACACAACGCCGGCCTCTTTCATGTCCACAGACACTTCCTGATAGTAATACGAGATTCCATACGCTTCGTATCCGCTGTCAAGCTGGAACGTATCGTCATTGCCTGCCAGCTTTCCAAAGAAAAGGCAGTTGTCACTCCGGTTCGGCATGTGATTATAGATGACACCGTCCAGATAATTTTTCTCTATCTCCGGCAGATCTTCTGCCGCACTCCAATTTCCGAACTCCCGCACGCTGTCCGCTTCTATTCCATCCAGCGTGATCGTCTCCCCGTTTTTGATGTCTCCAATGAGGGCACAGTAACCTGGAACGGCGATCACACAGCTCTCCAGATCATAGCCTGTCTTATTTTCCACGGTTCCGCTGATCTTCTGATCCCAGAAATGAAACGTGCCTTTCAGTCCTTTGCCTTCATCCAGCGTTTCCATCCGCTGCATGCCGAACTCATTCAGGGCAAATGCAGCCTGATTGGAAATTTCTGCCCTGTTTTTCTGTTCTCCGAAACTGATCTCCGTCTTTTCATATTCCGCATCCTCCGTTTCCGGCTGTGCCGTGCTGTTGGACATATAGTCCATACGGTTGTACATCACCAGATCGTAGGACGGATCCAGATACAGCTCATAGGAAGCATTGTACGGCGCCTGTGCACAGAAATTAATGTAATCTTTCTGGTATGTATCGTACTGCCAGATTTCTCTTACATACGTCAGCACCGGGGCCTTGAGCCTCGTGCTCTGGCCAAACAGACTGATCAGCATAACAAAGACGGCCGAGCAGGCACAGATCGCCCCCCAGAGATACTGACGTTTTCCTGTTTTTTTCAAAAAGAAATACAATCCCGGCCCTGCCAGAACCAGATAGACCAGAATCAGGCCGCCGTACAGCACCGTATTCGGACGGTTCCGGATCTTAGTGTTTTCCAGAAGATCGGAAATCGTATAGTATTTCTGATAATTCATATTTCGTTTTGCCAGAAGGCGGCTGGTGGTCTCTTCGTCCAGAATATTTTTCAGAAAATCTACCGGCGCTTCTTTAAACGCACTGCGCTGGCTTTCCGCAAATGTCTCGTTTCCCGAAAAGGTAATCAGAAGACCTCCCTCTGCCTGCCAGAGATCAATTTCTTTCTGGATTGTCTCATCCAGTTCTTCTTTGGACTGCTCCAGAAGGATCAGCACATCCGGCGAATACGACTCCGCAAGCCCGACAAGCTCCTCTGCCCGGACAGATGCAGCTTCCACCTCATAAATCCCGTCGTTCAGCGTAACTCCATTCAGCTGCTGCCCGTAATTAGTTTCTTCTTCCACAACGCAGACTTCCACCTTGGACTGGAAGAAGCCTTCACTCGAAATCGTTTCTTCCCGACTGTACACCGTGTCCCTCTGGCTGTTCTCCAGGCGCAGGACACAAAAAGACGTATTTTCCACCAGAAGCCCTGCAGAAAAAGTCTTTGTAACGGTTCCGTTCGCCGGAATATAGATTGGAAAACGGTACGTAAAAAGGCTGTTTCTTCCATCGCCCGACCGCTTGACCCCCGGAAACAGTTTTGAGAGAATGCCTTCTCCACTGTTTCCGCGGTAAATCGATTCCGCGGCGTTTTTTATCTGAAAAACAAAGTATCCTTCAAATTCAACAGCGCTCTCATTTGTGATTGTCACACGAATCGGTACGTGATTCCCATCCTGATAGTTTCCTTCGAATCCATAAGAAAAATCAATCTGGTATTCCCCTGCGTAGCTGTTGGCAAGAAGCTGCTTTTCTTTCCCGCCGCTTCTTCCGCCATCCGACGGCGTGTTCTGATAAAGTTCTGTCCGCGTTGTCATCGCAGACACCCTCTGAACTCCCGCCAGAAGCAGAATCAGCAGCAAAATACCGGACAGACAGCAGATTTTGCTTCTTCTTTTCCTGTTCATCGCTTTTCGTCCTCTTTCTTCCCCTTTGGCATTCCGACCGGCAGTTCCACCTCAAAGACGGTTCCCTGCAGATCACTTTTTACCCGCACCTGTCCGTGATGCAGTTCCGCAATCTGCTGTACAATCGCAAGTCCAAGTCCCGTCCCACCGGTATCGCGGCTCCTCGACTGCTCTGTCCGGTAAAATTTCTGGAAAATATGATCCAGTTCCTGTTTTGGAATGATCCGTCCGTAGTTAATGACACGCGTGACCACATATTCGCCCTCTTTTTCCATTGAGACGCGGACCTGTTTTCCCTCTTTTCCGTATTTGACAGCATTGTTCAGCAGATTTCCAAAGAGCCGTGCCAGCAGCTCACCGTCCGCCTCGAGAAAAATCGCATGTTCCGCATGCAGAAATTCCACCTGAAGCTCATTTTTCACAAAAGACGGCGTCATCTCGTCGAGCATCTGCTCCATCAGCTGCACCAGATCAAGTTTTCCGAGATGCAGCTGCATCTCTTTGTGCTCCAGCTTGACGAATCCAAACAGCTCGTTCGTGAGCTGCTCCAGACGGAGTGCTTTCTGATAGGCAATATCGATATAATGATTTCTCATCTCCTCATCCAGATCCGTCCGCGTGCGCACCCAGCCGAGATAGCCGATAATCGAAGTCAGCGGCGTACGGAGGTCATGTGCCACGGATGAGACGAGATCGTTTTTCGTATGCTCCGCGATCCGTTCCCGTTCCATAATTTCCTTGATATTCTGCTGCATCGTATTTAAGTTCTCCGCCATCACAGAAAACTCGTCATTTCCCTTTACCTCGATCGGATGATCAAAATCCCCTGCTGATATCTCCTTTACCTTTTCCAGAATCTTCCCAATGTATCGGATGGTTTCGCGCATCAGGAAATAAAAGGTCAGGCAGAACGAAAGCAGCGCAGCCGCCGTCAGAATCATCGTCCGCACCGATGGGCGGAGGCCTCCCGGTCCGATCCAGGCGCTCCGGTAACCGATGTTCATCAGTCCATTGCCGAAAAAGGTCAGAATCCCGTCGGTAAGCATCACTACAAGTACCGTGACAAGTGCACTTACAATCAGATCAAAGACCATCCTCTGGCTGAAGTTTTTTATAAAATCAGGCTTCAATTTTGTATCCCACTCCCCAGACTGTTGTAATAATCTTATCTTCTCTTGTGTCGTCTTTCATTTTTCCGCGCAGACGGCGGATATGTACCATAACCGTGTTGTTCGCCTCATAGAATTTTTCATGCCAGACGCGCTCGAAAATTTCGTCTGTACCGAACACGCGGCCCGGGGTGGAGGCCAGCAGATACAGAATATCAAATTCGATCGGTGTCAGCTTGATGCTTTCTCCGTAGCAGACAACCTGATGGGTTACCTTGTTGATTTCCAGATGCTTTAAGGAAATCACTTCCTGGCGCTCGTGCGGCTTCGACGGATTCAGTTCGCGGTAGCGGCGGAGCTGGGATTTTACACGCGCCATCAGCTCCAGCGGATTGAACGGTTTTGCCACGTAATCGTCTGCTCCCGTTGACAGACCGACGATCTTGTCGATATCCTGCGTTTTGGCACTTACCATGATGATCGGAATGTTGTTCGTCTCCCGGATGCGGCGGCACATCGCAATACCGTCCATATCCGGCATCATCACATCGAGCAGCACCAGGTCGATTTTTTTCTCCTCCAGAATGCGGAGTCCCTCTTTTGCACTGTACGCTTTTAATACCTGAAATCCATCGCTGATCAGATAAATTTCCAGCAGATCCGCGATTTCTTTTTCATCATCCACAACTAAAATATTTGTTTCTTCCACGTCGTTTCCATCCTCTCTGTTTTTAACTACCGTAATGGTACCATGAATATTCAAAAAAATCTTTACTTAATTCTTACGTCTGTATTATCTATTATAAAAAGAAAAGCCGCCTTCCACAAGAGGCCGCTTTTCTTTTCTTCTTATATTTTTTATCTTCGTACTGCGCGGCGGTATACCACAAGAGAAACCGCTGCGGAAATGACCTCTGTGATCCAGAAGGCGTGCCATACGAAAACGCCGCCTCCCAGATGGGACAGCAGGTAAGCTGCCGGGAGAATGACAATGACATTTCGGCAGAGGGAAATGATCAGGGAAGATCCGCCTTTTCCGAGTCCCTCCAGCGCACCGGAGGATGTGATGGAAACTGCCGAAATCAAAAAGCCCGCGCTGATGCGTGTCAGTGCCTGTCCGCCAAGACGGATGGTCTCCGGATTGCTGCTGAACAGTCCGATCAGCTGTTCCGGAATGGCAAGGCAGATGCCTGTTCCAATAAGCATGATCACCGCACACATAATCAGGGTGATCTCATAAATCTTCCGCACACGCTTATGCTCGCCTGCACCGTAGTTGAAGCCGATGATCGGACGCATGCCCTGTACAATGCCGTTTGCTGTCAGATAGATGAACGTCTGCAGCTTGTAGTAAATGCCGAGCACGACAACGTAGCTCTGGGAATACACGGCCAGGATTCCATTCAGTGCGGAAATCAGAAGAGACGGCAGCGCCAGGTTCAGGATCGCCGGGACGCCGATCGCGTACAGTCTTCCGACCAGATTTTTTCCTTCTTTTAAATATTCCGGACGGATTTTGACCGAAATCGGGCGGATCTTGTAAATGATCCAGTAAATCACGGCCGGTGTCACCTGACCGATACCGGTTGCAAGCGCCGCACCCTCAATTCCAAGACGCGGAAACGGTCCGATTCCGAAAATAATGAGCGGATCCAGAATGATGTTGACAATACAGCCGATCATCATACCAGTCATCGTCACTTTCATCCGGCCGACTGCCTGAAAAACCTTTTCAAAGTAAAGGTTTGCCATGATTGCTATGGTAAACAGAAAGATAATCCGTGAATACCGGACACCAAGATCGATGACAGTTTCGGAAGAAGAAAACATCCGCAGGAAACGCTCGATGACCAGAAGGCTTCCGATCGTTAAAATAACCGCATGCAGCATGGTAAGGGCAAGACCCTGCGTTGCAGCACAGCCGGCTGCCTTTTTGTCACCCGCTCCCAGATAATACGAAATCACCGCATTCAGTCCGATTCCAAAACCGATGGCAACGGCATTTACAAAATTCTGTACCGGATAAACCAGGGAGAGCGCCGTCATGGCATCTTCGCTGATCTGTGCGACAAAGAAGCTGTCCACAATGTTATATAAGGAATTGACCAGCATCGAGATTACCATTGGAAGCGCCATCGAAACCAGCAGTGGAAATACTGGCTTTTCTTTCATAAAGTTTTCGTTCATTATTACCTCCATTTGTGATCTTTTCTGTTGGTGGACTTACGTGCAGGCACGGACTTTGCTTCATTGCCCACAAAAAAGCCACGCAATTATCTGCTTTCGATAATTGCGTGGCGAAAAGAACTTTATTACAAGTTGAAAAATCCACACCAAGTTTGAGAGCAATATACCACACTTTGCCCGGGCTTGTCAAGATTTCTCCTGTAACTTTTTTTATTCTGCATTTTTCAGTGCCTCGTCCATCGGAATCTTTTGGATGTGGCGGAACTGCAGCACAGCGATAACAGCATACGCCGCAAGGCCCATCAGATACATTTTTCCGTAAATTGCCGGATCAATATAGTATGTCAGCCAGCCGCTGTACTCGGAAAGCATAATGACATAAATCAGGCGGATCAGCGCGGAGGCAATGATCAGGCTGACACCGATTGAGATGATCACAACCCAGGTTGTCGCCGTCAAATACAGACTCAAAATTTCCCTGTTCTCGTAGCCGAGAATCTTTACCATCGAAATCGAAGTCGTATTCTTCTCGATGATCAGCTTCGTCAGCAGATAAATCAGCAGCATGAACAGTACAATCGAGAAAACATTGATCAGCTGGAACATTTCTCCCATCGACACATTGAGCTGTCGTGAAATCTTTGTCATATCATCTTCCGTAATTTTCGTCGCGATATACGATTCCTCCAGGTCCGTGATCGGCTCGTTGGAGAAATAGCCGTTAAAGTAGTCCTCTGGATGATCGAATTTCTCGCAGAAGACATCCATCGGCAGAAATACCGCAAGGGCTCCCGGGTAGGCATAAATAC
>ERZ832317.5013-NODE-5013-length-12279-cov-7.588433_pt1 | contig 12279 bp, 8 predicted proteins | sample MGYA00519695_ERZ832317 | MGnify/ENA primary metagenome ERZ832317 (study PRJEB31850, sample SAMEA3708726) | human gut metagenome | biome: human gut; feature: human-associated habitat; material: faeces | place: China | collected 2014 ...
CCCCGTCACCTGCCTGCTCCATTAGCGCGTCGTACTTATGCAGGATCGCGTAAGCGTCCGACTGGACTGCCAGCTGGTAACGCTCCACATGAACAATGGATGTTCCGTAGGAGGCATCAGTCATGGCAGCAATGAGACGGCTGTTCCAGTAGAAATTATCGGTGGAAACCTCTTTTGTGGTATTGGAAAGATACTCCGGAGTTCCGGAAACACGTGCATAAAACGGCACCAGTACATTAAAGGCATTGGAAGCAAAGGCGATCCACTGGATGACGCACTGATCTTCCGTCGCATATGGGCGCATCTGTACGACAGATAAAAAGTCATTGCGGTTAATGCCGATAGAACGATACGCACCAGCCAGGGATTTGTCGCCGTAGGCTGCATAAGGATCATAAGGTGTCCCCTGGAAATGCGCAGAAAGCACATATTTGACATCCTCTACCGTGACCTTTTTCTCCGGTACCACGCACCATGGGATATCATCTGAAAACGGTGTAAAGTCTGCATCCGGTCCATCCCACTTGGCAGAATTCGGATTCAGATAACGCTCCATATACCATGCACGAGGCGTATTATACACATGGTCAGAATCATCATGGCTGCCAAAAGCATCTCTTGGATTAAAATCGCCGTCCAGAGAAAGATCCAGATGATTTTTCTCGATAAATTCTGCCAGATCCGCAGAACACATAAAATCTTTCTGCTGACCCAAACCATCCTCAATATCAAAATAATCAATGCCTAACTGATTTGGCATAACGACATAAGCATCATCCGGCACACGTCTGGCGATCCAATGATGTCCGCCGATCGTCTCCAGCCACCAGATTTCATCCAGATCCTGGAAAGCGATGCCGTTCATCTCATAGGTGCCGTACTGCTCCAGCAAAGAGCCAAGACGTTTGACACCTTCTCTGGCACTACGGATATAAGGAAGTACAATGTAGACGATATCTTCTTCGCCGATACCTCCGACAATCTCCTCGGTATCCTCAGTCTTTTCCTGATAAACGACCAGAGGATCTGCTCCCAGGACACGCGGGTTGGAAGTGATCGTCTCTGTTGCCGTCATGGCAACATGTGCCTCATTGACACCGCAGGCTGCCCAAATACCCTCGCCCTTCAAGGCATTTGGTACGGCAGTATAGCGCATCGGATCTTCCGGAAGTTGAATCTTTACATGGGAAAGTTCCGAAGTATATACCTTTGGCTGTTTTGCCGGATCCATGGTAATAAATTTCTTTGGAGTAAAATGACCGGAACCGGAATCGTCGTTGCGGGCGATCATGGTCGAGCCATCATATGATGCATTTTTTCCAACTAAAATTGTAGTACAAGGCATAATTTTGTTCCTCCTGATAAATATAGTTTAGGTTAAAAAATATGTGCAGTTGCACAAGATGCTAGTCTATGTCAACTGCACATTTTATATTAGTTACACAATATGAGCCTTTAACAGGTTCGTCGTACCTGCGATTCCCAGTGGCACACCAGCGGTAAGAACCACGGTATCTCCTTCCTGGATTAAACCAGCTTCCTTAGAGCGCTCAAGTGCATGATCGAAAAGTTCATCTGCATCCTGCTTTTCCTCGACTTTCAGAGGAATGACGCCCCAGGAAAGATTTAACTGGCGGCAGACCTTATCTGACATACAGCCACCGATGATCGGGCTCTGCGGACGATACTTGGAGATCATGCGGGCAGTTCGTCCGGACTTGGTGACCGTCACGATACTGGTCGCATTCAAGTCGCCAGCCATCAGACAAGCAGTATGCGAGATCGCATCGGTAATGCTTGGCTTTTCATTGGTCTTGCGGGCACGCAGTCTTGAAATATAATTGATGTCCGCCTCTGTACGCAGTGCGATACGCACCATAGTCTCGACTGCCTCCACCGGATAATCACCGGCAGCAGTCTCACCGGAAAGCATGATGGCACTTGTACCGTCATAGATCGCATTGGCAACATCGGTCGCCTCTGCTCTGGTTGGTCTTGGATGGCTCATCATAGAGTCAAGCATCTGTGTCGCTGTAACAACCACTTTACCGGCATGATATGCCTTTTTAATGATCATCTTCTGGATGATCGGCACTTCCTCAATCGGAATCTCAACACCCATGTCACCACGGGCAACCATGATACCATCGGCTGCTTCAATGATCTCGTCGATATTCTGGATTCCCTGATGGTTCTCGATCTTGGCAATGATCTTGATGTCGTCGCCGCCATGCTCATGTAAAATATCACGTAATTCCTTGACATCTGCTGCGGTTCTAACAAAGGAAGCAGCGATAAAATCAAAGTCTTCCTTTACTGCAAATACGATATCCTTGTAGTCCTTCGGGCTGACATAATCCATAGACAGTTCCACATTTGGTACATTGACACCCTTTTTATTGGACACCTTACCACCGTTGATGACCTTACAAATAATATCGGTATCGGTAACATCCGTAACTGTCATTTCGATCAGACCATCATCGATCAAAATATGTGTCCCCGGTGCTACATCCTTTGGCAGATCTTTGTAACTGACAGAGACACGGTTCTCATCACCCATGATCTCATCTGTCGTCAGCGTAAAGGTCTGTCCTGCCTCTAACATAACCTTGCCTTCTGCGAACTCGCGGAGACGGATCTCCGGTCCCTTGGTATCCAAAAGTGCCGCTACCGGCAAGCCTAATTTCTCTCGTGTTGCACGCAGTTTGGTCAAACGTCCCATCTGTTCCTCGTGATCTCCGTGTGAAAAGTTAAAACGGGCAACGTTCATACCTGCCAACATCAACTTTTCCAGTACGCCTTCCTTTTCTGTGGAAGGACCCATTGTACAAATAATCTTTGTCTTTCTGACCTGTTCCATTTCCTTTTCCTATCCCTATTCTCAATTCTTATTTGCCGATCATGGTGCCATTCTCGCCACCAATCGCAGCATCTTCTGCGGAGAGTTTTGTGATCAGCACCTTGCGGATCGCAGAATCTCCAATGTAATCTACTGCCGCCTGGATCTTTGGAAGCATTGTGCCTTCCTCAAACTCACCGGCTGCCATGTAGTTTTTCGCATCCTGAATGCTCATATAGTCCAGAGGTTTCTCATGATCTGTGCCAAAGCCCAGACACACCTTATCTACACCGGTCAAGATAACAAGCATATCAGCATCCAACTGATCTGCCAGTTGTCCGGCGATTGTATCTTTTTCAATGACTGCGCTTGCGCCCTTTAAGTGGTTATCTTGCTGCAATACCGGGATACCGCCACCACCGCAGGCGATCACGACCTGTCCTGCATCGCAAAGTGCCTTGATCGCATCGATCTCCACGATATCCATTGGCTTTGGTGCTGCAACGATTCGTCTGTACCCGCCTTCTATTTTGACAACGTGATTTCCTTTTTTCTCCTCTGCCTCTGCTTCCTCTTCCGTCAGCACACGTCCAATGACTTTGCTTGGTTTGTAAAACGCCTCGTCATATGGATCAACCACAACCTGTGTAAGGATCGTAGAAACAGGTTTATAGATTCCCTTGTTCAATAATTCCGCACGGATCGCATTCTGTAAATCGTAACCGATATATCCCTGACTCATTGCAGAACATACAGACATTGGTGTTGCAGTATATTCCGGATATAATTTACAAAATTCATTCATAGCAGTATGGATCATACCAATCTGTGGTCCGTTGCTGTGTGTGATCACAACCTGATAATCTTCACGGATAAAATCTGCCACTGCCTTTGCTGTTCGTTTCGTTGCCTCTTTCTGTTCAGGAAGTGTTGTTCCCAATGCTTCATGTCCAAGAGCAATCACAATTTTCTTCTTTTTCATCTCTACCATCCTCCGATGCACCTTTATATTCGCAGAACACCCGGAAAGTATCTCCGGGTGCTTTTTGTCTTGTCTGACACTTATACTGCTATTTTACCATGAACGATTTTGCAGTGCAATGTCATTTTTACATTACAGGCCACAGGCATTCTGCAAACTGTTATTTATCTTCTTCCTCAGTTTCCTCCTGTGGCAGAACAAAGGAATCAATAACCTCCCACAGTTCATCCCTTCCCTGCTTTGTCTCGGAAGAGAATGGAATGATCACCGTACCCGGCTTTACTTTCAGCCCTTCGCGGATTGCTTTTACATTCTTCTGGATCTGGCTTCGTTTGATCTTATCCAGCTTCGTAGCAATGATAATCGGTGCAAATCCCTGATAAACCATCCAGTCGTACATCATTTTATCATTGGCAGACGGATCATGACGGATATCGATCAGTAAAAAGACCGCCTGCAGTTTTTTGGAAGTATGGAGATAGTTTTCAATCATTTTTCCCCATTTTTCCTTCTCGCTGGCTGAAGTCTTCGCATATCCATACCCCGGAAGATCCACCAGATACATGGCATCATTGACATTATAAAAATTGATTGTCTGCGTTTTTCCCGGCTGTGCGGAAGTTCTTGCAAGCGATTTGCGGTTCAACAACGCATTGATCATGGATGATTTTCCTACATTTGACTTTCCTGCAAATGCAACTTCGTTCAACAGATTGTCCGGTATTTTACTTGTAATACCGCAGACAGTCTCCAGATTTACACTTCTAATTACCATTGTCTTTTCCTCTTCTTAATTCACTTCTTTACAAACGCCACATCCAGCACGTCTTTCATCTGCTCCACAAACACGATCTCCAGACCTTTTTTGATCTCCGGTGAAATCTCATCTATATCCTTCTCATTCTTCTTCGGTACACAGATGGTCTTAATCCCTGCATTTTTGGCTGCCAGTGTTTTTTCCTTCAGTCCACCGATTGGAAGCACACGGCCGCGAAGCGTGATCTCACCTGTCATTGCGACATCAGCGCGAACCGGTGTCTTTGTGATCGCCGACAGCATGGCTGTCGCCATCGTGATCCCGGCAGATGGTCCATCCTTCGGCACTGCTCCCTCCGGGATGTGGATATGGATGTCATTCTCCTGAAAAAACTTTTTCGGAATGTGATATTCTTCACTGACCGAGCGGATATAGCTGATCCCTGCCTGCGCAGACTCCTTCATCACATCCCCCAACTGTCCCGTCAACTGGAACTCACCTTTTCCCGGCATGATGTTGACTTCAATCTCTAAAGTATCTCCACCAACGCTTGTCCATGCAAGTCCACGGACGATTCCTACTTCATCCGTATCATTTTTCTTATCAAAACTGTATTTCTCTTTGCCGAGGAACTTTTCAAGATTCTGTTCTGTAACTTTAATCTTCTCTTTTTCTCCCTCGTAAAGTGGTCTTGCTGCTTTTCTGCAGATCTCACCAAGCTTACGTTCAAGGTTACGCACACCGGCTTCCCTTGTGTAACCACTGATGATCTTTGCCATCGCTTTGTCTGTGATGGCGAGCTGCTCCGGTCTGATCCCATTGCGCTCCATCTGCTTTGCGAGCAGATGCTCTTTGGCAATGTGAAGCTTCTCATTCTCTGTATAACTGGTCACTTCGATCAGTTCCATACGGTCTAACAGCGGCCTTGGGATATCCTGCACAGAGTTTGCTGTTGCAATAAACAGCACTTCTGAAAGATCGATCGGTATCTCGACATAATGATCCCGGAACTTCTTATTCTGCTCCGCGTCAAGCACTTCCAATAAAGCAGACGCCGTATCCCCCTTGTAATCGCTGCTCATCTTATCGATCTCATCTAACAGCATGAGCGGATTTTTCACGCCGGCGCTGCGCAGTCCGTTCACGATACGTCCCGGCATTGCTCCGACGTAAGTTCTTCTGTGGCCGCGGATTTCTGCCTCATCCCGCACACCACCGAGACTGATCCGCACATATTTTTTATCTAACGCTTTTGCAACGGACCGGGCAATACTCGTTTTACCGGTTCCCGGTGGTCCGACCAGACAGATGATCGGGCTCTCGCCCTTGCTGGTGAGATTGCGGACAGCCAGAAATTCTAACATACGCTCTTTTACTTTTTCCAGACCGTAATGATCCGCATTTAAAATCTGCTCGGCATTCTTCAGATCCTTGTTATCTCTGGATGTCTTATTCCATGGAAGTTCTAAGAGTGTTTCAATATACCCTCTCGCCACAGCGCTCTCAGAGGAGCTGAAGCTGATATTTTTAAAACGGTCGATCTCTTTTTTGATCTTCTCTTTTACTTCTTTGTCTGCCTTGATTTTGCCCAGAGCATCCATAAAGTGATCTGCGTCTGATTCCGTATTATCTTCGCCAAGCTCCTCACGGATTACTTTCATCTGCTCTCTCAGCAGATATTCTTTCTGGTTTTTATCCACATGCGCCTTGACTTTCGCCTGAAAATCATTCTTGATGGCTATGATCTCAATCTCTTTTAATAAGAGTGCCATCAGAACCTCATAACGTTCGGTCATAGAAACCGCATCTAAGATTTTCTGTTTTTCCTCAAAATGTACCGGAAGGCTGTTGGCAAGCTGATTCATCAGTTTTTCCAGATCTGTGATCTCACTTAACTGGCGTTGCAGCTCTTTTCCCATTTTGGGATTGACAACCACATATTTTCCAAATGTCTCCTGAATGCTTCGAAGCATTGCTTCCTTCGCTTCTTCTGGCAGTCCGTCATCCACTTCCTCATCAAATCTAATGATCTCCGCAAGCAGATAGTCCGGATTTTCAAGAAAAGCGGACAATTCTGCCCGCTCTTTCCCTTCTACCAAAATGCGTACAATATTATTTTGTAACTTAATTACCTGCTTTACCTCAGCAATGATTCCGATCTTAAATAAGTCCTCGATATCAGGATTTTCCTGTTCCACGTCTTTCTGTGCCACAAGAAAAATCTTCTGCTCATCCATCATGGCTTCTTCCACTGCCTTGATGGATTTTGCACGGCTTACGTCAAAATGGGCTACCATTCCCGGCAGGATCACCATTCCGCGAAGGGCAACTGCAGGCATTTTCATAATCATTGTATCCATTTTCTATAATTCCTTTATCTGTAACAGCTTTTCCTGCTGTTATCTTTTGTTTAAGAAGCCTGTTCTATCTTCTCAACAAGTGCTTTTTCTTCTTTCTCTTCAATTGCAAGATTCTTTTCTACATCTTCTTTGGTGATCTCACATCTTGTAATGCTCTCATCGGATGGAATATGATACATCAGATCTAATGTAACAGCCTCCATGATTGCACGAAGACCACGCGCTCCGGTCTTTCTCTCAAGCGCTTTGTCCACGATTGCTTCGAGTGCATCCTTGTCAAATTCCAGACTGACACCGTCTAATTCAAACAGCTTTTTGTACTGTTTTACAAGTGCATTCTTCGGCTCGCATAAGATACGGATCATCGCATCCTTATCTAACATATCCAGTGTTACGGTTACCGGCACACGACCGATAAATTCAGGGATGAGTCCGAATTTCACAAAATCCTGTGGAAGTACATGTTTTAATACTTCCCCTACATTGTACTCATCTTTGGCGTGTACTTCTGCATTAAATCCAATGGATTTCTGGTCGAGACGTGTCTCAATGATCTTCTCTAATCCATCAAAAGCACCACCACAGATAAATAAAATATTGGTAGTATCAATCGGGATCAGTTCCTGCTGCGGATGTTTTCTTCCACCCTGTGGCGGAACAGAAGCAACCGTTCCCTCTAAAATCTTAAGTAACGCCTGCTGTACACCCTCGCCGGAAACGTCTCTGGTGATGGAAACGTTCTCTGATTTCTTTGTGATCTTGTCAATCTCATCAATGTAAATGATGCCATGCTGTGCACGCTCGATATCATAATCAGCAGCCTGGATCAGTTTCAAAAGGATATTCTCGACATCTTCACCCACATAACCTGCCTCGGTAAGTGTGGTTGCATCTGCGATTGCAAACGGAACATTCAACACTCTCGCCAAAGTCTGTGCCAAAAGTGTTTTACCGGAACCGGTTGGTCCGAGCATAAGAATATTACTCTTCTGCAATTCTACATCTGAATCTGATCCTGCCATAATTCTCTTGTAATGATTATAAACTGCAACGGACAAAACTTTCTTCGCCTTATCCTGACCAATGACGTACTCATCTAAAAATGCCTTCATCTCCTCCGGCTTGATCAGATTGATCTGCTCCGCAGGCTCTTCCTGATTTCCGTCAAATTCGTCGTTCTCTAACTCCTCGTCAATAATCTCGGCGCAAACATCGACACACTCGTCACAAATATAGGCACCGTTTGGTCCCGCAATCAATTTGCGAACCTGATCCTGCGTCTTACCACAAAATGAGCAGCGCAGTCTCTCGTCATTTCTTCCTGCCATTTCTTATTCTCCAATGTCTATATTTATTAACGGCTTGTGATCACATTATCGATCAGTCCGTATTCCATTGCTTCCTGAGCGGACATGTAATGATCTCTCTCTGTGTCCGCTGCAATCACATCATATGGTTTTCCTGTGTTTGCAGCTAAAATTTCATTTAATTTTTTCTTTGTCTTTAAAATGTTCTCTGCTGCGATCTGAATCTCGGTTGCCTGACCTTTTGCTCCGCCGGATGGCTGGTGGATCATAATCTCTGCATTCGGAAGTGCAAGTCTCTTGCCCTTTGCTCCGCCTGCAAGTAAAAATGCTCCCATGCTGGCTGCCATACCGATACAGATGGTAGATACATCACATTTGATGTACTGCATCGTATCATAAATAGCAAGACCTGCTGTTACCATTCCACCTGGGGAATTGATATATAAATGAATGTCTTTTCCAGGATCCTCGGACTCTAAGAAAAGTAACTGTGCAACAACAAGGCTTGCTGTTGTCTCATTCACTTCTTCTCCAAGGAAAATAATTCTATCTTTTAATAATCTGGAGTAAATATCGTAATTACGCTCTCCTCTGCTTGTCTGTTCAATGACGTAAGGTACTAAACTCATATCTCTTACCTGCCCTTTCCTTTTCATAAATATGGTTGGAATCGCACTATGATTGAATCCACACTTTTTTCACTATTGCAATATATCGGTCATACACTGCACTGATAAATATTATCCCACAAATGCAGAGACGTTGGAATAGGAAAAAACATGTTTTATGAAAAATTAATATCTTGTTCGAATTTTCAAAAAATATTGAACTTTTTTCTCATCAGATGCAATCTGTCATAAATCTCAAACAGACCGGCTCATAAGAGCCAGTCTGTCGTATTTGCTGTACATTGTTCAGAAATTATTCTTCTGTAGCTTCCTCAGCTTCTTTTTCTTTCTTTGTCTTAGCTTTTGCTCTTTCTTTTACATTCTCCATAATTAAGTCAACTGCTTTTGTCACAGATAAATCTCTCTTAATGGATTCTTTCTCATCTTCTCCTAAGTACTCTTTTAACTTGTCAGCTTCCATTCCGTACTGAGCTGCCATTTTCTCAATTTCTGCATTGATCTCATCTTCAGAAACTTCGATATTCTCATCTTTTGCGATCTGCTCTAATACAAGGCTGCTCTTGATACGTGTCTCAGCTTCCGGACGAACCTGCTCTTTTAATCCGTCGATCGTCATACCGGAGAACTGCATGTACTGCTCCATGGAAAGACCACTCTGTGCGATTCTCTGTGCAAACTCATTGACCATGTTCTCACACTGTGTATCGATCATAGCTTCCGGGATCTCCATTGTGGATTTGTCGATGATCTTCTTGATTGCTTCATCTTCTTTTGTACGTTTTGCTTCGTTCTCTTTCTCAACTTCAAGATGTTTTCTTAAGTCTTCTTTGTACTCAGCTAATGTATCAAACTCAGATACTTCAGAAGCGAACTCATCGTTTAACTCCGGAAGCTCTTTTGTTTTGATCTCGTTGATCTTAACTTTGAATACGGCTGGTTTTCCAGCTAAATCAGCTGCCTGATATTTCTCTGGGAAAGTAACGTTAACTTCTACTTCATCCCCTGCATTGTGTCCTACTAACTGATCTTCGAATGTATCGATGAAAGAGTGGGAACCGATCTCTAATGGATGATTCTCTCCTTTACCTCCTTCAAATGCAACACCGTCAACAAATCCTTCGAAATCGATGACTGCTGTATCACCGTTTGCTACTGGTCTGTCTGTTACAGTTACAGTTCTGGAGTTTTTCTGCTGCTCTTTCTCAAGTGCTGCTTCTACTTCTTCGTCTGTTACAGTTGTGTCAATCTTAGTTACCTGAACACCTTTGTATTTTCCAAGTGTTACTTCTGGTCTTACTGCTACTTCTGCTGTGAAGATGAAAGGTTTTCCAGATTCGATCTGAACAATGTCGATTGTTGGTCTGGAAACGATGTCCTCTTTGCTCTCTTCCATAGCTGCTGCATAATTATCCTGAATTAAGATGTTTGCTGCTTCTTCATAAAATACAGCTGCACCGTACATTTTCTCGATCATAGCTCTTGGAACTTTACCTTTACGGAAACCAGGGATGCTGATTTTGTTCTTCTCTTTCATGTAAGCAGCCTGTAAAGCTTTTTCTACTTCTTCTGCTGGTACTTCAACAGTAAGTTTTGCCATGTTTTTTTCTAATTTTTCAACCTGTACACTCATTATAATGATTTTCCTCCTTATATATATAAAATATCCATGTACATTTCACGCTTAATGCGCTAATCGAGCCACGTCCAAAGTCGCATAAACCCGCGGTTTTTCTGGCTCTGCCTAAAAATGGGCGTACTACGACTATCGCAGTCATTCTAGAATTATAGCACACACTTTTGCAAAATACCAGTGTTTTTTATGGTTTTACGAGGTTTTCTGCGATTTCTGCTCTTTTGCCATGCAATTTATCATATACGACATTACAAACCACTGTATAAAGAGAGGCAGTCACATTGATTCCAGACCGAAGCAGCAGTGCCATCGGCAGTCCGAATAATGAAGCTGCAATTGCAAGCGCTCCAAACGTGTTAAAAACCGTCTGCCATTTATATCCGGCAGAATAACCCACGCCGATCCCACCAATAATTCCGATCATACTTCTTCCTGACTCCGGCAGTATCAGATAAAGGACGAGAAACAGCGCACATCCGGCAATATTAAACACGCCCCTGTCCACCGCCCTCATTTTTCCATCCTCTGTAAATGGAAGGCAGACTGACATACATGCGATCCCTGCCCACATTGCTCTCGGAAGTCCAAGCAGCGAAACGATCAGCATTGCACTTGAGACGATCAGTGTCAGTTTCAGATACCATTGATTTCTCGCAGACCGGACATCAAATTCCCGGAATAAATCCTTAAATGTCCTGCGATAAGGTCTGTTTTTCTGATTTTTATAAAAAACCGCCATGCACACAAGCATTCCCGCCGTAAGTCCGATCACCCGCATCTCAAATGCTCTGCCACTCACATCATATCCATATAAGAGCAGATACCCGAGCACAAACGTAGAATGATTATGCATAATGACATTGTGGCACCCAAAAATCATAAGAAGCAGGATACAGACACAATTTATAAAAAATGCTCCCACCGGAGATGCCATATTTGCCAGTCGCGGGCCAGCCATCATAATCGTAAATATTCCCACAATGGACAACAATCCATGACTCGTCCGTATACCAAAATCAGCCTGTCTCAGCACAAGCAGTGCCAACAGGACCGTCACTCCTGCAACGCTGTTTTCCTGCCCCGTCAATTTTGTATACAATGTGACAACTGCCACACAAAACGCCATAACAAGATATACTTTAAAATTATAGATAAGAATATGACGCCATTTTTCCTTTTTGTCTGTCGTATTTTTGATCAACTGTTTTGAACCTGCAGAACTAAGCTGTAACTCCTGATAAAATGTCATTTTGTATTCTCCTCTCTTCTCTTTTGAATCAGCAAAGCGAAGAGTACTATACTTCAAAACAGAGTGTCTGGCAAGTATAAAACCTCATTTTAGAAAAATTTTGGAATGTTTACTGTTTTTTCATATAGAAATATTTTCCGAACAAACTTTATTTATGCTAAAATGTGATTATCCAGAAAGGTCTGTACAAATGAGGAGAGTAAGCTATGGCAATCACAAAATCCAACGAAAGAACAAAATATGAGCTGGCGGATGCCATGAAACGCTGTATGAAAACTGCACCTGTAGAAAAAATCACTGTGAAGGAAATTGTAGAGGCATGCGGTGTCACAAGACAGACTTTTTACCGCAACTTTCAGGATAAATACGATCTCATCAACTGGTATTTTGACAAAATTCTGTTGGAGTCCTTTGAACATATGGGAGAGGGAAAATCTGTCTATGAAAGTCTTGTAAATAAATTTAGAGTCTGTGAAAGTTTTTCTGTAAATAGGATTTTTAGGTCTTCTATGATAAAATA
>ERZ832317.5022-NODE-5022-length-12262-cov-2.659703_pt1 | contig 12262 bp, 7 predicted proteins | sample MGYA00519695_ERZ832317 | MGnify/ENA primary metagenome ERZ832317 (study PRJEB31850, sample SAMEA3708726) | human gut metagenome | biome: human gut; feature: human-associated habitat; material: faeces | place: China | collected 2014 ...
CATCTGCGAGGTCGCGGTGACGAGCGAGGCATAGACCTCGTAGCCGACGACCTCGGGATGGTTCATCAGCTTGCGCGTCTCCGCCTCGGAAACGATGTAGTACTCGTTGAGAAAGCTGCCGCCCTCGAGGCGGTAGCAGTCCACGCCCTGGTCGCAGAATTCCGGGACAATGTGGACGTCGTTCCAGTTTTCGATCATTTCATTTTCCTCCCACAAAAAAGGACCGGCTGCCGTTTTAGGGGCAGGGGGTCCTTGGTCATACAGGTCTGTTCAGGGAAACGGGCGGGTGTCCGCATGATGTGTATTCGTGCCGCATATCCGTGCGCCTCCCTTTTTTCGACTACTTTATTATACGGGACAGAGCGTGTGGTTATCAATAAGGGGGAGTGTATTATATCTATGGCAGCACCGCACAATGAAAACTGCGGCGGTATTTCCCTATCGTAAAGAAAAGAAGCCCGCGAGGGGCTTCCTTTGGAGCGGTGTTTACTTGGTAAATGCGATGGTCGGTTCAGCACCAAGGATGAAAGACCCCGGCATCGTAACGGTAAAGTTAATAGTCGAAGTACCATCGGAGATTACAAGCATACTCGTCTTGGTATCAAACATTTCGTACGGAATCTTCAGAGAAATGTTATTCTCTTCGATATAATATGCTCCGCCGTTATCAAGGTTATAGATAGAACCGGTTTTGTCATATGCTACATCATTTACAGTAACAGTTAAATTCTGCGCTAGCCACTTTTCTGCATTGGAAAATGTGAGCGTACAATATACGTTGCTGCCTTTGGTAATCGTCGGCAGTTCGGTCGGAACCTTTACTTCGCTCTCGCCCGGCTCAGTCGGGGTGGTCGGCTCGGTGGGGTCGGTCGAACCGCTGACTGTCAGTTCATAGGAAACATCAGCATAGTCCGGTGCGGTAAGCGTGATGGTGTAGGTGCCGGGCTGCTTGAACAGAGAGGCAAAGAGGTCGAGCCTGTCATAATCGCGCACAGCGCCGCCGTTCTCGCTGCCGGTAGAATACAGACGGAATTCCTTCTCGTCGAAGCTGAAACTGCTGATGTTCTTGGTCAGCGTGGTATCGTTTACCTTAACCGAGGTTACTGCATTCAGATACTCTTTCAGGTCGGTGGCGTTCAGTCCGTTGAAGCTGAAGCGATAAACCGGATACTGCGTTCCGTAGAAATCAGAAATGCTTTTCTGTTCATACGAGGAAATTTCCGGTGCAGTCTTGGTATCAGGCGTATCTACTTTTTCCATCGTAAACTCCGCCATCAAATTCTCGTAATACTCTGCCGACAGGGTGAGCTGATAGCTGCCCGGCTTGACGTTGTGCAGGATGAGGCTCTTGTTATCCTCCGCGATTTCGTAGTAAACCGCGTCGCTGCCTTCAACGCCCTTGCTGTAAACCGTATCGTCGCCGAGCTTTACGGATTTCAGATTTTTCAGGAAATCGCCCTCCGAGCCGTTGACGGTCAGGGTGACGGTCTGCGCATCCTGATCGACCTTTGCCAAGAGCGAGAGTTTTTCCTCGTTCACCTTGCTGTAAGTAAACTTCACAGTCTGCGGCTTATAGCCTGCGGACTCGATTTTCAGCGCGTTCTCGCCGACATGGAGCAGGTCCTTTTTCAGCGTGATGGTGTTACCGTCAATGCTGTAATACTCCTCGCCAAGCTCACGCCAGTCGCCGTTCAGGTAGAGCGCGGAAACCTTGCCGAGGTAATCCTCGCCGTTTGCGAAGGTCAGAACAACGTCCTCCCCCTGCTTGTTCTCCGAAACAGCCGGTGCGATGTAATCGAGCTTGCCGGACGCGGTGCTGTCCTGAATGTCGCCGAGCAGGCCGTCCTCAAGGATCGCCTTGGTGGCGTGCGGCGGGAATACGCTTGCCTCATGGCTCGACTGGAAATCTGCGTAGGACTTCCACAGCTTACCGTTACGGTCGGTCGAAACGTAGTCCGTGTAGTCCGTGCCGCTGAAATACTTGACGTCGCCCTTGTTGAATACGCTGTCCAGTGTGGAGGCGTTGTACTTCCAGTATTCGAGAACCGCAGTCGAGTCGGCAGTCGATTTGTTCAGCTTATCGAGCACGTTCGCGTTCGCGACAAGGTCGCTGTCGAACAGGAAATCGGTCGAAATCGCGTAGCCGCCGGACGAGCCGTCGCTGCTGCTGCCGCCGGAAGTGCTTCCGGTCGCGCGGCTGATGGCGTCATAGGTGATGGCGTTCTGTTTGGCCGGCTGTTCGCCCTCCGCTACCGTAAAGCTCTTGCTGAACTTCTTAAAGCCGTTCGCCTCGATGGTGAGCGTATATTCGCCCTTGTACGGCAGGTTGTTGCGGCCGTCCGTTGCCGAAACATCGTTATAGAGCACGAACAGGTCCTGACTGATGAGGTAGTAATCCTTGATTTTTTCGAGCGTCTTGGTTGCGCCGGTCGGGTCGGTGAGCGTTACCTTTTCAATCGGGTCCACGATGCCGTAAACCAGATTACTAACCGCGAAGTGCAGATTTACGCCCGACTGCGGTGTTTCCTTTACCCTGAGTTCGGGAGTTGCGTAATTCTGGACATGGATGGACGCGAGCGCCGTGGACTTGACGTTGTTGCCGTCGGTCGAGGTCACGCGGACGTAATAGCGGCCGTTGGAGCGGAAATTATCCTGGTTGAACGGAATGGTCAGCGTCGCGACCGTGCTGCCGTTGTGCTCCGCCGTGCCCTTCGTAAAGTTCAGATTGCGGTTCCACGTGTTCTTGTACTGGTCGTAGGCGACGAGCTGAACCGCGCTTTCGCTCGACGAAGCGTCATAGGACGCGATATTGTCGAACCACGCCTTGTCGGCTTCCGAGGTGTAGTTGAACATCACGACAACGCTGCCCTCGCCGTTCTCATTCAGAACGAGCGGCTCGGAATAGCTCGGGTGCTCGCTGCGGACAGCAGAAGTGCCGAAGGTGGTCTTGCTCGGCAGGACGCGCACGTTGCCTGCGTTATCATAGTTGGTGAGGTAGTAATCCCAGAGGTCGAGCGGACCGTGCTTAATGAAGTAATCCGGCAGGTAGTCCTCGCCGGTGTAGACCGCGCCCTCTGCGGCCGTGCCGAGAGAGATCGTCTGCGTCTTTGCGCCGCTTGTCAGCGTGACCGAACCCGGCTGCGCCACGAGCGGAATTTTCGCAACGGCGCCGTCATCGGTCACCTTGGAAACCGCATTCTTGACGTCCGCGCCGTCTACCGTAACGGTCGTGCCGCCGAGCGTGAAGCCGTCCTTGAAGCTGAGCGCGAGATATGCGCCGGTGTCGGTGGTGACGACCTTGGCGTCCGCGATTGCGGCCTGCGTCACCTGACTGCCGCCCGAAGTAGAGCCGCCGGACGAAGAACCGCCAGAGGACGAACCGCCGGAAGAACTGCCGCCGGAGGAGCCGCCCGAAGCGCCGCCGGAGGTCGAGGTGCTAACGGTCTCAGTCTTGCCTGCGTCAACCGCCTTGCTGCCGGCCTTGACGCCGAAAACGCCTGCGGCGGCGGAAACCTTGGTGCCGGTGGTGGAAACCGAAACGTTATTCGCGTGCGCCTGTACCGCGCCGACCTTGCCGGAGCCGGAGATTTTCGCGCCGTCCGCGATGACGGTAATGCTGTCAACCGTACCGGAAACCGCGATGTCGGTGTTTGCGGCGATGCCCTTGCCGGCCTTGGTGTTCGCGAAGTTTACGCCGCTCTCGCCGCCGCGCAGCAAAATGCGGCCGGTGACGGTGACGTTCGAGAGGTCGATCTGCGATACGCCGTCCGCGATGATCAGATCGCCGTTGATGGTCTTTCCTGCGAGCGATACGCTGTTGTCGCGCACGATGAGGCTGCCGTCCACGGTTTCGGGGAGCGATGCGCTTGCGTCCGCATAGGTGCTTGCCATATCGCTGATGATTTTGGCAAATTCCGCGCGGGTAATGTTGCTTTTCGGGTTCAGCGCGCCATTCGCGCCGTTTACATAGCCGTTTTCAACGAGCGCGGCCGCGCTGTCCGCCGCCCACGAAGAAACGCTTGCGCTGTCCGAGAAAACGTTCAGCGAAGCGGTGCTGCCGCTTTCGTGCGCAAACGCGCGTGCCAGTACGGTGAACGCCTCCTCGCGAGTGATGGGGCGTTCCGGGTTCAGCTGACCGTTCGCGCCCTGAAAGGTGCCCATGGCAACCGCTGCGGCGAGGTCGCTTCTGTACCACGCATCCGCGCTCACATCGTTGTAGCCGGAGAGGTCGGCGGTCTTTTTCGCGGCAAAGGCGCGGTTGATGATGGCGGCCATCTGCGCGCGGGTCAGCAGGCCCGCACCGTCAATCCGTCCGTTCGCACCGTTCAGCAGACCGTTGTCCACGGCGCGGCGCAGACCGGCGCGCTCGGCGTCCTGCTCCAGCTGCTGGCCCACCATATTCTCGTCGCTGCCAAGGATGTCCGACAGCAGCAGCTCGTTGCCGTCGCCGTCCACATTCAGCGGCTCGTCAAGGCTGGCCTCCTGGCGGCGGTTGGAGGTCTTGCGCAGGTACATCAGGATCTCGTTGCCGATGCAGCGGCTGGCGTAGGTGGCCAGCTTGATGCTGCGTTCCGGCGTGAAGGTGTTCACGGCCTTGATCAGCCCGATGGTGCCGATGCTGATCAGGTCCTCGGCGGGCACACCGCTGTTCTCGTACTTTTTGGCAAGGTACACCACCAGCCGCAGATTGTGCAGGATGAGCGCATCGCGGGCGTCTGCCTCTCCGGCGGCCATGCGGGCCAGCAGGGCTTTTTCCTCGGCGGGGGAGAGGGGAGAGGGCAGGCTGGCGGTGCCGGCCAGATACTGCACGCCGCCGCAAAACCGCAGCCGCGCACACAGGCGGTGCCAGAGCTGCCGCAAAAACTGGAACATGAGCAGTCCTCCCTATAATAAGTATTATAAGAGCAGCTGTGCCGCATCCTCGCCGTACAGCAGCTCCCATGCAGGGTCCGGCGGCGTGGGGCAGCAGAACGCCGCCAGCAGCCCGCCTGCGCGGTCTTTGCCCAACTGCAGGGCAGCGGGCAGGGCAGGCAGCATGCTCTGGCCGTGGATGCTGCGGCAGGGCACCAGATGCACCCCCAGCTCCGGCGGGGGCGGGGCTGTGCTGTGGGCAAACCAGCCATCGAGATACTGCCGAGCCGCCTGCGGCAGGCGGTGCCGTACCGCCGGGTACTGCACCAGAACCACGGCCTTGCCGCCCACGCGCAGGGGCTCGCCCTCCGACTCGGCGACCACACCCACAACCTTGCCGTCCTCAATGATAAGCTCGGTGGCCGGGGTCTCGGTGAAGATGTCCACACCGGCATGCTCCACGGCCGACAGCAGCAGCTCCTGCACGCGAGCGCCCAGGCCGTCGGGCAGATGGAAAGTCCACACCTCGTTGGGGTCGTCATAGGCGGCGATGGTCACCGTCTTGTATTCCACACCCAGATCCTTGAGGAAATCGATGGTATCGGCGGAGTTGTCCACGAAAGCGCGCACCACGTCGAAGTTTGCGCGATAGTGGCTGTACGAGTTGAACTTGTCGTAGCCCTCCTGCTTGGTGGGGAAATGACGATCGGGATGGGCCGGCTTCCCCAGCTTCTTCTGCTCGCTCGACTCGAAGGCAGCAGTGCCCTCGGCGAACATGGACAGGCCGCCCGTCTCGGGCATCTTCTCGAGGATGACCACGCTCTTGCCAGCGCGGGCCGCCTCGAGAGCCGCGGACTTCCCCGAAGCTCCGCCGCCAACGACGACCAGGTCGTACTCAGTATCGAACGCCATGCTCTTCTCCTTCTCTTTTCTTATGCGTCGGCACCCCCGGACGAGATGCCGTACTGCCCTGATTTAGGAAAGCGCCTCCGTGAGCGCAGGGACCACCTTGTTCAAGTCGCCGACGATGCCGTAGGCGCAAGCGCGGAAAATGGGCGCCTCGGGATCGTTGTTAATCGCGACGATGGTCTTGGCACCGCGCACGCCGGTCATATGCTGGGGCTGACCCGAAATACCCACCGATACGTAAAGGCGCGGAGCGATGCGCTGAGTCGAGGTACCCACCACACGGCCATGCTCGAACCAGCGGTAGTCGTCGCACAGCGAAAGGCTGCAGGCAATCTCGGCGCCCAGCGCCTCGGCCAACGCCTCGGCCAGGGCCAGCTGATCCTTGCCCGTCAGGCCACGGCCGACACCCACCACGCGGTTGGCGCTGGCGAGGGAGGCCCCACCCTCCTCGCCGGCGTGGGTCGCAGTGATCGTAAGGGGCGCGACAGCTCCTTCGGCGACGGCCTCAACCGGCGCGGCAGCCGTTGCTTCCACATCGTCGGAGCCGTCAGCCACCAGTGCCACCACCGGCGCGGTGGTCTCGATAGTTTCGACGGCGCGCTGCTCGGCCACCAGGCGATCAACGACTTTCACATCCCCCTCGAAGGCGACGTTGCTGACCGACGAAGCGACAGCGGCATCAAGCTCGGCGGCGACCGCTCCGGTGAGAACACGGGAGGCCGCGGCATTCGGCGCGAGCACGACACCCGGCTCCAAAGCCTTGACCGCCTCGGCCACCGTACCCGCAAAAGCCTCGGCAGGCGTTGCTTCCGGCACGTCAATCCAGGCTACCGACGCCACACCGCCAGCTGCCACCGTGTCGGCCAGGGCGCGAGAACCCGCGACGACAGCCTTCACATCGGTGCCAGCACGCTTGGCTACCGCGAGCAGCGTGCCCACCGGCACCTCGTCGGCAACGATAATTACCACGTTGTTGCTCATGAGAGAATCCTTTCTTGCGTTCAGTGCGACTAGAGCACGCCGTCGGCCTTAAGAGCGCTGACCAGCTGCTCCACGGCATCGGCAGGATCGGATCCATCGAACAGGCGCGACGAGGCCGCCTCGGGCAAGCGCGTGCCACGAGAAGAGAAAGACGAGCGCTCGCCCTCCACGGTCTTGGTGTCCGACGGCTTCTTGCGAGCGGCGAGCACCTGGCGCATACCGGGCTTCTCCTCCTCCTCGCGACGGGCCGCCACGTCGACCACGACCGGACCCGTTACCGCGATGTCCTGAGTGCCCATGCCGTGGCGGCGGGTCACAACCAGGCCACCGTCGGCGACAGCCACGCCATCCACAGCGGTCAGCAGAGGCCACCCCAGAAGAGCCGCCACCAGCGGGGCCACCATGGGATCCCAGTCGGCATCGCCCATAGCAACGAGCCCGACGCCTTCAATGCCCTTGATCTCCTCGGCCAAGGCGCGGGCCATGGTCATAGAGTCGGTGGGCACAGGGAAGCCCTCCAGCACCACCGTGCGCTCGGCGCCGCGAGCAGCTGCGAACGACGTGTCGCCACCGCCCACGCACAAACCGACTACCTCGTCACCGTCGGCGGCCGCCATGGCGCAGGCCATAGCCGCATGATCATCGTCGCCCACATCGTGACGGGCCGTGCTCCAATTCACCGTGCCATCGACACGCACCAGCGCGTCATCGGGATTCGGGGCCCATTTGAAAATTGCTACTGCCTTCATTGCTTTCCTCCGACGCGGTCGTTAAGCGTACAGGTCGATGCCCATATCGCGGGCCACCGCCTGACCGACCGGATCCTCATCGGGGAACTCATTGAGGGCCACCTCGATGTTGTGGGTCTTCGGCTGCGGGGGAATAATGCACTCCTTCATCAGGTTGTGCTCGAAGTACACGCCGAGCTCGACGCCCTTGGCCTTCAGCTCGTCCATAGCCTCCTGGATGTTATCCACGCGCAAAGCAATGCCCTTGATACCCTCGCCGTTAGCGGCCAGATACTGCGAAAAACCGATGGGGTCGTCAGCAGCCGTCGGAGAAGAGACCTCCATGCCTCCGCTGCGAGGCAGCGCCACCTTCAGCTTCACATGCTCGTCATCGAACGGCCCGTAGAACTCGACCCCGAACAGGTCGTTGAAATCCCTCATGGTCTCGGCCGCGTCATTGGCCACGACGCACACACGAATCAGCTTACCCTTCATGGTTTGGCTCCTTCCAAACGACTTGGTTGCTGCCCCCGGCGTTTTCGCCAGGCTTAACATGCCGTCATCATAGAAGGCCCGAGGGCTGGTTCCCTAGCCCCGAAGGTATAGGAGTTGGGCTATTTATTTCTTCACCGATAAGAGATAAAAGACACCCTTGACCTGCGGCGCAAGGGTATCAAATGGATATCCTTTTGGATACCTGAAAGACTAGTGGGGAAGATGGCGCGCCGCATACACAGCAGCCTGTACGCGATTCTGCACCTGCAGCTTGTCGATAATGCGGCTGACGTTCTTCTTCACGGTTGGTTCGCTAATGAACAAGCGCGCGGCCACCTCTTGATTTGACAGGCCGTCCATCAGCAGACAGAGAATTTCCTTCTCCCGCTGAGTAAGCAGCTTCAACAGTCCCTGTTCCTCGCCAGATGGCACCGGCGTCTTGCTGTCGGAAGCCAGCAGGGCTTCTTGCAAATGGGTGCGAATGGATCCGTCGAACACCACCTCCCCGCAGACCATACCCCAAATAGTGCCACGCAAGCGGTCGACTGAAAGTTCGTTGCGCACGCCATAGCCCATGGCGCCGGCGCGCAGAGCATCCAGCACTTCACGGGAATCGCCCGATGACGCCAACACCATGATGCAGACGCCAGGATCGGAAGCGAGGATATCGCGGATAACCGGCGCGCACGGCGTGTCGCCCACCCGAGCGCCCAGCAATACCACGGCGGGAAGATGCTCCTTGGCAGCCGCAAGGGCATCGTCGTAGGAATAGATCTTAGCCAGCAATTCGAATTCGTCCCATTGCCCAATAAGGGCCGCGATGCCCTCCACGAAGAGGCGATCCTTGTCGCAGATCATAATGCCCACCGTATCTTCGCGAGATTGCTCTCGATAGGCACGATGGCGAATGCCGTCAAGCGTGTCAGAGTGCTGGTCTAACGGTTCTCCAAGGTCGTCGGGAATTTCGCTATGCATGGTCATAATGGGCATTCTCCCCGATTGAATTCTGAATCCATTTGGATTCGATTGTAACAATGTTTTCTCTTCTTGGGACGGTATCTTTTCGTACCCTTTTCCCGTCACAGCAATCCGCGTCTCAAACAGCGAGGCCCCGCCGCAAGCTGCGGCGGAGCCTCATTCAGGGAGGGTAAGATTGACTCACCTTGTGATGCAAAGACCGCGAGACTTGCAATCGCTAGGCCTTAGCGGCCGTTTCGCCCGCGACGTAGCCGGCGACCATGGCCTGGGAGTTCGACATGCCCATGCCCGAGCTCTCGTAGGCGTAGCCGAAGCGGCGACCGACCGTGTTGCCCGCGGCGAACAGCCCGGGGATCACCTCGTGGTCGGCATTCAGCACCTGGAACTTGTCGTTGGTGTGCACGCCGGCGATAGAGCACACGAACACCCACTTCTCGTTGAAAGCGTAGAACGGGGGGTTCTTCACGGGGATGAGGTACTCGGGGCTCTTCATGAAGTCCTCGTCGACGCCCTTCTCGCACATCTCGTTGTAGCGCTCGACGGTGGCCGTGAAGGCGGCCGGATCCACATCGATGAGCTCGGCCAGCTCCTCCAGGGTGTCGGCCTGGTACACGCCGGTGCCGCTCTTGGCGATGGCGTCCAGCACGTTGGGGTCGATGCCGATGAAGCAGGGCATCAGCCTATCCTCGGTGGAGGAGATCTCCCACGTGAAGGCGCCGTTGGGCATGGAGGCCGCCGAGACCACCTGCTGCACCTGGTTCACGGGGAACAGCGCCTCGTTCATGTAGCGCATGCCGGCCTGGTCCACCTCTAAGTTCGGACAACCGATATGGCCGCCGTTCGGCCAGCCGAGAAAGCCGTGCGGGCCACCCTCCATCTCGGCGCCGGCCCAGCACATCATGCGGTGTCCGATGCCGTCGTCCATAGGTTCGGGGCTGGAGAGATCATCGCTTTCCATGTACATGGTGTACACGTTGCCCTCCTCCAGCAGCTTGGCGACCTTCTCCTGCTGGAACTTCTTCACCATGGCGGCGTTGCCGGCATAGCTGCCGGTGCACACGATGACGCCCTTCGCAGCATTGAACAGCGTGCGGGAGCCGTCCTCTGCCGTAGCAATAACGCCGGTCACGCGGCCGGCCTCGTCCTGCACGAGCACCTCAGCCTTGGTGTTGTAGCGAATGTCGGCGCCGTTATCGGCCAGATAGGAATGCATGCCGGAGAGGAACTCCTTGTAGTTGTCCTTCGTGGGATCGCCCAGCACCACGTTGATATCGAACACGCGGTTCAACCACAGCTCGGGCTCATCAGGCGCCGGAGAGCAGGTGAAGGGGATGTTTGCCGGGGCGAGCCCTTTCTCGATAAGGGTGTCCACCAGCTCGCCAGAACGATCGGCCCACACGCGCCACTGGCGAATGTCGCAGCGATTGGCGGTGTTGCCCACGATATGGTAGACGATCTCCTTCGGATCGTAAGTGGGCTTGCCAGACTGCTTCTGGAACTCAGAGTTCAGGAAGGAACCCTGGTTGCCGCCGTAATGGAAGATCTTGTTGCGCTCAAGCATGACGACTTTCGCGCCGTTCTCCAAGGCACCGAACGCGGAAAGCGAGCCGGCCACCGCAGAGCCGATGACCACCACATCGGCATCCACCACGTTGTCGCAGTCGGCCTCGGTCAGCACCGGTGCCTCGCCGAGCCAATCCTCTTCAGTTGCCGAGCCGGTCTCGGCCATCGACGTATCCTTCGGCGCCGGACTGCAACCTGCTAGGCCAGCTAAAGCCGCGGCTCCACCGAGCACAGCAGATCCAGTCAAAAAACTGCGACGCGAAATGCCTTTCATATCAGTCATTGTCTCTCTCCTTACGTAGATGCTTTTTCGGAAGCCGAAGGCCCCATCCTTCCACCTGCCGCGGTCCACGGCTCTCAGGTGATGCCGTTATCATGAATGAAACACCTGGTGAAAGCATCATCTAAACTAGTCGATACCCATCCTCTGAAGCAGTGGAAACCGGCTCTACTATCCCCTGGCACAGCCGCGACGAATGCAACAGCCTGTGGTAAGCTGAGCCTAGACGTTTGGGAGAGGACACCATGGGAGCAATAAAATCGGAGGCGCAATCACGGCAGCGACGGCTCGGGATCACGCTCGATCTAGGTATCTACTGGGGCTGGATGAGCCTCGTCTTTTTCTCGACAGCCCTCGCGGGCATCGGCGGCGTCGCCTCGGTAGAGCTGGCAAACTTCGTAGCGTTGACCGTAAGTACAGTCGTGGTAGGCATTTTGGCATTTCTTTCGCCCGCTCTGGCGCAGAAGATGGCCGAAAATCATCTGCTGCGAGCGACGACAACCTTGGCCGCATCGACTGGCACGTTGCTGGTGCTCTGGGGGTCGAACGGCGATGCGTTGCTTATTATCGGAGCCTGCTTGGTAGGCCTGCCCGAAGGATTTCTTCTCTATCTTTTCGTCAACCGAGCTATTCGTCAGTGTCACTCGGCGGAGGACGTCGTCGTGCTGTTCTCGTGGGCCCTCCTCATAGCAGCTGCTCTATATCTAACGGTGGCCTTTCTCGGAACCGCGGCAGGTTATATCTGCGCTTCGCTACCGCTGCTGTCGCTCGCGGGCCTCGCGACGGATGCTCATAAGAGATCCCCGCAGAACACCGAGGGATCGGATGCTGAAACGGCCAGAACGCGGCTTTCTTTTTGGGGTGCCGGCCAAAAGCTCCCCTGGAAGCTGCTGCTGGGCCTCGCCGTCTTCGGCATCGCCTTCGGCCTAATGCGCATTTCCGCCAGCAGCGAGTCTGTCGAGGTGTTCCAAGAGAGTTACCTGGCCCACACTCTCGCTCGAGCCGGCACGACCGTGGTCGCGCTGGTGCTTATCGGCAAGCTGAAGAAGGCCTATTGGGTGCTGAGCACCTTGCAGCTACTGGCCTTTACACTGGGTATTTGCAGCTACTGGCTACCCTTTGAGTCTACCGCCGCCCTCACGGTGGCTGCCACTACCGCAGGGTACACCTGCCTTGAACTCATGCTCTGGGCCGTACTCTTCGAGCTGTTCCTGGAAACAAACGTCGCCTTCAACACGCTGTATGGCATTGTGCGCGGGCTTGTCAGCTTGGCCACGTTGGTTGCCACCGGCTTCTCTCTTTTCGTCATGGCCTCCATGCCAGAAGAAATCGTACATATGGTGTTGCTCTTCTTCTTGCTGGCCATGATCCTCGTTTCGTCGCTTCTGTTCGGAAGCCGCAATGTAGCGTCGCTTTGGGGACTCGAGCGCTCAGCCATGGCGCCTGAGACTGTCAACAGTGAGCAGGTCACGCAAGC
>ERZ832317.5032-NODE-5032-length-12226-cov-3.126119_pt1 | contig 12226 bp, 10 predicted proteins | sample MGYA00519695_ERZ832317 | MGnify/ENA primary metagenome ERZ832317 (study PRJEB31850, sample SAMEA3708726) | human gut metagenome | biome: human gut; feature: human-associated habitat; material: faeces | place: China | collected 2014 ...
GTGACCACAGGGAAAAGGTGCGGGATACCATTCATACGAGTATTACACTTAGTCTTGTGTGCGGCGTATTTTTAAGTATCTTTGGTATGCTGACATCCCATCAACTCCTGGTCTGGATGGGATCGCCGGATGATGTTATCGGTCTGGCAACGACCTATCTGCAGATTTATTTCTTAGGTATGCCGGCGCTGCTTACCTACAACTTTGGCGCTGCCATCCTGCGCGCGATCGGCAATACCAGGACGCCACTGTATTTTTTGATGGCATCCGGCATTGTGAATGTGGTATTAAATCTGGTGCTTGTTATTGGATTTTCCATGGACGTTGCAGGCGTTGCAATCGCGACGGTCGTTTCCGAATACATTTCTGCGGCCCTGGTGCTTTACTATCTGCATAAGCAGAGCGATGTCATGCATTTTTCTTTCAAATATCTGGGGATCAAGACGGATGTTTTGGGACGAATCATCCGGATCGGACTTCCGGCGGGAATCCAGGGAACGGTATTTTCCCTGTCAAATGTTGTGATCCAGTCTGCCATCAATTCCTTTGGCAGTACGGTCATTGCGGGCAATTCCGCAGCCAGCAACATCGAGGGTTTTGTCTATATGGCAATGAATGCGGTATCGCAGACGGCAGTTACCTTTACCAGTCAGAACTTTGGCGCGGGCGACAAGGGACGTATCAAAAAGGTCATGTTCCTCTGTCTTGGTATCGTGGTTGCCGTAGGGCTTATCACTGGGGAGAGTGCTTATCTTTTCGGCAGACAACTTTTACATATTTATACCGATAGTCAGCCGGTCGTAGAGGCGGGACTGGTGCGTATGTCTTATATCTGTACCACTTATTTTTTGTGTGGTATGATGGATACCATGGTGGGATGTTTACGAGGCATCGGCAAATCCATTTTGCCTATGATCATGTCCATCGTTGGGGCTTGCGGGCTGCGTCTGGTCTGGATCGCAACGATCTTTCAGATACACCATACAGAGGGGATTTTATATATGGCGTATCCGATCACCTGGGCGATCACGCTCAGCGCACATATCATTACTTATGTGATCTGTTTTAAGCGGATACGGTATAAGAATTTCTAGGGGAAGACAGGCAGATAAGAGATAATTGGGAACGGTTTACAATGAAAAATAAAGCACAAAAGAATGGGTATAAACACACATTGCAAAAGCGGTTTCTGACACTTTTACTGGTCAGCATCATCTTGGCATCCGGCATGATCGGCGGTGCCGGGATCGCCAGTGCGCAGCGGGTCATCAATGAGGATTCTTCACAGATCATGAATCTGCTCTGCGAACAGAAGGCGAGCGAGATCAATCTGATGTTAAAAGAGATCGCCAGTTCGGTCGACATGGATTATTCTTATGTTTCCAGAAGGCTTTCACAGGATAGATCTATGTGGAACGATACGGAATACATGGAAGATTATATGCAGCATGTGCATGACGAACTGGATAATACGGCACGCAACACCTCTGCCGCAGTTTCTATTTATATGCGACTGAATCCGGATATTTTCCGGACAACGCAGGGTGTATTTCTGGTAAAGAATGCCATCGGAAAGTTTACGGAACGGGCCCCGACCGATATCCAGGCATACGATCCGACCGACCGTGAGCATGTGGGCTGGTACTATGAGCCGATCGAGCAGGGACAGGCGATCTGGATGGAGCCGTACTACAACCAGAATACTCGTGTCTATATGACATCCTATGTTATCCCTATTTACCGGGATGATACGCTGATCGGTGTGATCGGTATGGATATCAGCATGGAAAAATTACAGGATTCGGTCAAAAATCTTTCGGCTTATGATACCGGGTATGCCTTTTTGGTTTCCGATGACGGAGATCTGGTCTATCACAAGGACTATGAAAACGGGATCACGGTCGATCAGTTTGACGATAATCTGACGCAGGTTCACGACATCTTAGATACAGAGCGCATAGAGGGAAAGATCTATTCCTATACCTGGAAGGGAGCATCCAAGCGCCTGGTTTACAAAAAACTGACCAATAACATGTATCTGGTCTTATGTGCACCGGCATCGGAGATTGATGTTTCGCGCAATAGCCTTGCCATGCAGTGTCTGGTGATCCTCTTTGTCGTGCTTTTGATCGCGTCGATCGCGGGCATACATATGGTGCACCGCATCACAAAGCCTTTGCGTGGTCTGACAGAGGCTGCCAAACAGGTGGCAGGCGGCGATTGGAATGCCAAGATCGAGGCGGGCGGTCAGGATGAGGTCGGCGTGCTGGCAACGACCTTGCAGAATACTCTGGAGCAGTTGCGTCACAATGTGGAGGTTGCCAATTATATGGCAGATCGTGATACTTTGACGGGACTTTATAACCGCTATTATATGACGCAGTTCTGCGGCAAACATATGATGGAAGGAGAAAAAGAGGCAGGGGTCCTCTACTGTGACCTGAATGGGCTCAAATATATGAATGACCACTACGGACATGCAAGGGGCGATCAGATGATCATGGAGGCGGCAGATCAGATCCGCCAGTGTTTCCCGATCGACATGTGCTGTCGTATGGGCGGGGATGAGTTTGTAGTCTGTGTATTCGGACGCAGTGAAAAGGATTTTCGCAAGCAGGTGGAAGAATTGCGCAGCAAGATGTGCTTGGGTCAACTGGCATCAGCATCTATCGGCTGGTGCTGGTGTGAGGAGATAGAGGATTTTGATGCCATGATGACAGAGGCTGAAAATGCCATGTATCAGGAAAAACAAAAGTTTTATGAGCAGCATCCAAAGCAGAAGCGATAGGAGGAAAAGGAAATGGAAAAATTTGATCTGTTGACATTGGGAGAGGTCTTGCTTCGCCTTTCACCAAAGGAAAATAAAAGAATCGTAAGAAGCACAGAATTTGAAAGTCACGTGGGCGGCGCGGAATTAAATGTCGCATCCGGGGTTTCCCTCTTGGGACTGCATACCGGTATTATTTCTAAACTGCCGGCAAATGCGATCGGGGAACTGGCAAGAAGTAAGGTGCGTTCCATGAATGTCAGCGATGACTATCTGGTATGGGATCACACGGAGGATGCAAGACTTGGTGCTTATTTTTATGAGAGTGCTACCTTCCCTAGAAAACCGCAGGTGGTCTATGACCGAAAGCACAGTTCCATCACCAGGATCTCGATCGACGAGTTCCCGGAGGATATGTATAAGTTTACCCGGTGTTTCCATGTATCCGGCATCACCTTAGCACTTTGTCCGGAAGCAAGGACTTGTGCCATCGAAATGATCAAGCGTTTCAAGGAGGCAGGGGCCCTGATCTCCTTTGATGTCAACTTCCGACTCAACTTATGGACAGGAGCCGAGGCAAAGGCATGTATTGAGCAGATCCTGCCATATGTGGATATCTTTTTCTGCTCTGAGGATACGGCGCGCCTGACCTTTTTAAAGGAAGGATCCCTAGAAGACATCATGCGCTCCTTTACCGCTGAGTATCCGATCCAGATCGTGGCATCCACCCAGCGTGTGGTACACAGTCCAAAGCAGCACAGTTTTGGCTCTGTGATCTACGAGGCAAAGAGTGATACCTTCTATACCGAGCAGCCTTATGAGAAGATCGATGTAGTTGACCGCATCGGCAGTGGGGATGCTTATTGTGGCGGTATGCTATATGGCCTGCTTTCTTCCGATATGGATTGCAGGAAGGCACTTGCTTTTGGTAATGCCTGCAGTGCTATCAAAAATACCATTCCGGGAGATCTGCCGTCATCTGATCTGCATGAGGTGGAATATGTCATTGCAGACCACAACGCAAAAGGTCCTGTTTCGGAAATGAACAGATAAGAATATTTGAACAGACAAGGCTTTCGTACATGGGTGCGGAAGTCTTTTTCTTTCGCAAAAAATAAATAGTGTCCTCTTGACATATACCCTATGGGGGTATATAATCCAGACCGTAGGGACGTTCCTTTTGCCACATGGAGTGTCCATACGGTTTGCTACAATCCGAAGAAAGGAGAAAGAGATGGAAGAAAAGATGGAAAATACCTGTCCGCACTGCAGTTCTTGTAATAAAAAAGTGCGCGATGAGAAAGAATATAAAGATATGATGAACCGTTTGAGCCGTATTGAAGGTCAGGTGCGAGGGGTCAAAGGCATGGTGGAAAACGATGCCTATTGCGTGGATATTTTGACCCAGGTCAGCGCGATCACATCTGCTCTCAATAGTTTTAATAAAGTTTTGCTTGCCAACCATATCAAGACCTGTGTGGCAAATGATATCCGGGAAGGCAAGAATGAAAAGGTGGACGAACTGGTCGTTACCTTACAGAAATTGATGAAATAAGGAGGACAGACATGCAAAAATATGACGTAACGGGAATGTCCTGCGCGGCATGTTCGGCGCGCGTAGAAAAGGTCGTGCGAAATGTGGACGGCGTGACGGATGTAGCGGTCAACCTGTTGACCAATTCCATGAATGTGGAAGGACATGCGGATAGCGGAGCCATTATCGCAGCAGTCACAGAAGCCGGTTATGGTGCATCCTTAAAAGAAGATGGACAGGGAGGACAGGCGCAGGCTAAGAGTGGAGCAAGTGAAGCCGACCAGTTGGCGAGCACACAAAAGAAAGCCTTTCGTACTTTGCGCAACCGCCTGATCGCATCCCTTTGCTTTTTATTGCCGCTCATGTATGTTTCTATGGGACATATGATGTGGGGCTGGCCTTTGCCATCCTTTATGGCAGGCAATCATGTGGCAATGGGCTTGTATCAGTTGCTTTTGACGGTGGCGGTCATGGTCATCAATCAAAAGTTCTTCATCAGCGGCTTTACCAGCGCATGGCACAAGTCTCCCAATATGGATACCCTGGTAGCCATGGGAGCGGGCGCATCTTTTGGCTATAGTGTCTACGCCCTTTTCGCTATGACCGGGGCACAGATGGCAGGCGATATGGACGGCGTTATGAAGTATCTGGATTCTTTCTATTTTGAATCTGCAGCCATGATCCTGACCTTGATCACGGTCGGAAAGATGTTGGAGGCATATTCCAAGGGAAGGACGACCGATGCTCTGCGTGGGCTGATGGAACTGGCACCAAAACAGGCAACGATCCTTGTGGATGGTGCAGAGAAAAAGGTGCCGATCGATCAGGTCAAGGTGGATGATGTCTTTGTGGTACGTCCGGGCGAGAGCATTCCGGTGGATGGCGTGATCCTTTCGGGACAAAGCGCCATTGATGAATCCGCGATCTCCGGTGAGAGTATCCCGGTAGACAAAGAGGTGGGCGATGAAGTGACGGCTGCGACCATCAATGCTTCCGGTTTTATTACCGCAAAGGCTACGCGTGTCGGCTCGGATACCACACTTGCCAAGATCATTCACATGGTCAGTGATGCATCGGCAACCAAGGCACCGATCGCCAAGGTGGCAGACAAGATATCCGGTATTTTTGTCCCGGCAGTCTTAGGTATCGCTCTGGTGGCATTTTTGATTTGGCTTGCTGTCGGACAGACCTTTGGTTTTGCACTTTCCCGTGCCATTGCCGTACTGGTGATCTCCTGCCCGTGTGCGCTTGGACTGGCAACGCCGGTAGCGATCATGGTCGGCAACGGTGTCGGTGCCAAGAAGGGCATCCTCTTTAAGAATGCAACTTCTCTGGAACAGGCAGGTAAGACGACAACAGTTGTCTTAGATAAGACAGGTACGATCACTAAGGGTCAACCAAAGGTGACTGATATCGTACCGCAGGAAGGCATTTCGGCAGAGGAATTACTGGCACTGGCGGCATCCTTGGAAAGCAAGAGCGAACATCCGCTTGCCAAAGCAGTGATCGCCTACGGAGAGGCACAAAACATTGTCTCGGATCCGGTAGAGGGATTTGAGAGCATGGCAGGCAATGGTCTGTCGGGGCTGTGGCGTGGCAAACGCATTTACGGTGGCAAGGAAGAATTTATCGCACCGCTTGCCAAGGACTCTTTTTCTGCTTTTGCAAAGAGCCATGAGATCGAACTTTTGGCAAAGCAGGGAAAGACACCGCTCTTTTTCTCCAGCCAGGATCAATTTTACGGTATGATCTGTGTGGCAGATGAGATGAAAGAGGACAGTCCGCAGGCGATCGCAGAACTGAAAAATATGGGCGTGCATGTCGTCATGCTGACGGGTGATAGGGTAGAGACAGCCCAGGCGATCGGAGCGCGTGCAGGCGTAGACGAGGTCATCGCGGGGGTTCTACCGGATGGCAAAGAAGAAGTGGTCCGCCGCTTCTCTCAAGATGGTCACGTCATGATGGTAGGCGACGGTATCAATGATGCTCCTGCTCTGACGCGAGCGGATGTTGGTGTTGCCATTGGCGCAGGTACGGATATTGCCATAGATGCCGCTGATGTGGTGCTGGTCAACAGCCGTCTTACGGATGTGGCAGCCGCCATCCGCTTGAGCCGTAGAACGCTTCGGAATATCCACGAAAACCTCTTTTGGGCGTTTTTCTACAATGCCATTGGTATTCCGTTGGCAGCCGGACTATGGTATCCGTTTACCGGATGGGAGTTAAACCCGATGTTTGGTGCGGCGGCAATGAGCCTTTCCAGTTTCTGCGTCGTGACCAACGCCCTGCGTTTGAATTTTGTCGATATTTACAGTACCAAGCGGGATAAAAAAGTCAAAGGACAAAAAGCAAAATCGCACGTTACAGAAGCGCAAGATACTGTTATAATAGAAGACAAGACAAAGGCGGATCAAAAAGAAAAGATAGATAAGGAGAATTCTGACATGGAAGAAACATTAAAAGTTAAGGGAATGATGTGTGCACATTGCGAGGCACACGTAAAGGAAGCACTGGAGAAGATCGACGGTGTGACCGAGGCAAAGGCAGATCATGAGGCATGCGAGGTCGTGGTCAAGATGAGCGCACCGGTAGCCGAGGATGTGCTTGCTGCCGCAGTAAAAGATGCCGGATATGAATTTGAAGGAATAAAATAAAAAATGCCGCAGTCTTTGATCGGACTGCGGTTTTTTCATAAATTTTTACCGGAAAATATAGAAAGGAAAGATGTAAGAGATGATAAACGAAACTTACAAGGCGATGTTGGGCGGCAAATCCATCATCCGTGAATTGAGTGAATACGCGACAAAAAGGGGAGAGAAGATCGGGTATGACAATGTTTTTGACTACAGTCTGGGCAATCCCAGCGTGCCTTGTGCCGAGGATTATACCAAGGCGATCATTGACATGCATGAGACCATGAATCCCATGGAATTGCACGGTTACAGCCCATCTACCACCATTCCTTCGGTGCGCAAAGCGGTCGCAGAGAGCCTGAACCGGCGCTTTGGCATGCAGTACGGCATGGAACATATCTTTATGACGAGTGGTGCAGCAGGCGCATTGGCGCATGCCCTGCGTGCGGTTACCAAACCGGGCGACACGGTGCTGACCTTTGCACCATTTTTCCCGGAATATACACCTTATGTTGAAGGAACCGGGGCAAAGTTAGAGGTTGTGCCGGCACATACCAAGGATTTCCAGATCAATTTTGAGGCTTTTGAGGAAATGCTGACAGGGGACGTGATGGCGGTGCTCATCAATACACCAAACAATCCGTCCGGTATCGTCTATTCGGAGGAGACCATAGAGCATTTGGCAGATCTTTTGCGTCAAAAGGAAAAGGCATTCGGACATGAGATCTTTTTGGTCAGCGATGAACCATACCGCGAGATTGCCTTTGATGGAAAAAGCGTGCCGCTATTATGAAAACACGCTCTCCTGCTATTCTTTTTCCAAGAGTCTGAGTCTTCCGGGCGAGCGTATTGGCTATGTGGCAGTCAATCCAAAGGCGGTGGATGCAGATCTTTTAGTGCCGATCATGGCGCAGATCAGCCGTGGAACCGGACACAACTGTCCGTCATCTTCGGTGCAACTGGCTGTGGCACGCGTGTTGGATGAGACAAGTGATCTTTCCGTTTATGAGACCAATATGAATCTTTTGTATGATACCTTGGTAGACATGGGCTTTACGGTGGTGCGTCCGGGAGGTACCTTTTATATTTTCCCAAAGGCACTTGAGGAAGATGCTAATGTCTTTTGCCAGAAGGCAAAGGAATACGATCTGATCCTGGTGCCGTCTGATAATTTTGGTGTGCCGGGGTATTTCCGTATGGCTTACTGCATTGATACGGAAAAGGTCAAGAGGAGCATTCCGGTATTGCGCAGATTTGTAGAGGAGCAATATCCGGATCGTTAGAAGGAATTTTGCAATTATATGGTTTATGGTGGATAGACAAAAGATAGGAGCAGGCAGATGCAGGATACGACAATCAGTTTGTGCATGATCGTAAAAAATGAAGAAAAGGTGATGGCAAGGTGTCTGGATTCCGTCGCAGATCTTGTGGATGAGATCATTATTGTAGACACAGGATCGACGGATGCGACAAAGGAGATCGCCGCACGCTATACCGAGCAGATCTACGATTTTGTCTGGCAGGATGATTTTGCGGCAGCCCGTAATTTTTCCTTTTCTAAGGCAAGCATGGATTACATCTATGCGCCGGATGCGGACGAGGTCTTAGACGAGGAAAACCGGCGGGCTTTTCTGAAACTGAAAGCGGCACTCCTGCCGGAAGTTGAGATCGTGCAGATGAAGTATCATACGGTGACGGACTATAATACAGTCTTGAATGCCAAGATGGAATACCGTCCGAAACTCTTCAAACGCCTGCGGACATTTACATGGATCGATCCGGTGCATGAGACGGTGCGTCTGGATCCGGTCGTTTTTGACAGTGATATCGTGATCAGTCATATGCCGGAAAATCTACACAGTAAGCGGGATTTTTCTATTTTTACCAAGGCAATCGCAGGGGATGGCGGGCTGTCGGATAAGTTGCAGCGGATGTATGCCATGGAATTGTATAAGACCGGGGATATTCTTGATCTTATGGATGCATGTCCTTATTTTTTAAGGATCTATGAGACAGAGAGTCAGGCAGATAAACGCTCGCGCGCTGCTGCTATCCTGCTTCGGACATATCGCAGGCTGGGAGGGGAGCGGGACTTTTTCAAGATCGCCATCAAAGAGATGACAGATAAGCCATCCAGTGAGATCTGCGCAGAATTGGGTGATTACTATAGCGATGCCGGTGATGCGAAAGAGGCGGCTCTCTGGTACTACAATGCAGCCTATGAAGCCGAGGCAATCCTGGATGTGCATGCGGGCAGTGACCGTGCACTGGAGGGACTGGTAGCGTCATACGAGGAAGTGCTTGCGCAGGAACTTTCCGAGGAGGAGCGGGACTATTTCATGGAAGCCCTCTTGCAGGCGAAGCGGGCGCTGGAAGAAATAGAGGAATAAATGGACACCGGAGATGATCCGGTGTCTTTTCTTATACAAAAATATTGTAATTCGTGGCATAAGGTGGTAGTATAAAAGTATGGTAAATTTTTAACAATCTTGTGAGGAGGTTACGGAAATGGATTTTTCGCAGGAATATCAGAGCAAACTAAAAACGGCAGATGAGGCTGTTAAAGTTGTGCAGTCGGGGGACTGGGTAGATTATGGTTGGTGTACGGGAACACCGGATGCCCTGGATCGGGCATTGGCAAGACGTACGGATGAATTGCGTGATGTCAAGGTGCGCGGTGGTATCTTATTAAAGCCACTGGCTATCTTTGAACGAGAGGATGCAGGGGAGCATTTTTGCTGGAACTCATGGCATATGGGAGGTTTGGAGAGAAAACTCATTGCCAGAGGCTGCGCATACTATAGCCCGATTCGCTATTCTGAACTGCCACGTTATTATAGAGAGAACATTCAGCCGGATGACGTTGCTATGTTTGTTGTTGCACCAATGGATAAGCATGGTTACTTCAATTTCGGCCCGAATGCATCCCATTTGATGGCGATTTGCGAAACGGCAAAACATATCATCGTTGAGGTCAATGAGAACATGCCTCGTTGTCTTGGCGGCATGGAAGAAGGCATACATATTTCCCAGGTGGATGCGATCGTGGAAGGAGAAAACCCTGCAATCGGTGAACTCGGCGGTGGTGGTCCTGCCACCGATATTGATAAGGCAGTGGCAAAATTGATCGTGGATGAGATCCCGAACGGCGCTTGTCTACAACTTGGTATCGGTGGTATGCCGAACGCGGTTGGATCCCTGATCGCCGAATCGGATCTGAAGGACCTGGGCGTGCATACAGAAATGTATGTGGATGCTTTTGTCGATATTGCGCGTGCGGGCAAGATCAATGGATCCAAGAAGAATATTGACCGCTTCCGTCAGACATACGCATTTGGTGCCGGCACGAAAAAAATGTATGATTATCTGGACGAAAATCCGGAATTGATGAGCGCACCGGTAGATTATACGAACGATGTGAGAAACATTGCTAAACTGGATAATTTTATTTCAATCAACAATGCAGTTGATTTTGATCTGTTCGGACAGATCAACGCAGAGTCTGCGGGAACCAAGCATATCAGCGGTGCAGGCGGACAACTGGATTTCGTTATGGGTGCATATATGTCACATGGCGGTAAGAGTATCGTATGCTGTTCTTCCACCTTTACCAGAAAGGACGGCACCGTGGAATCCCGTATTCAGCCGACATTGGCACCGGGATCCATCGTTACAGATACCAGAGCCAACACGCACTATCTGGTAACCGAATATGGCAAGGTCTGCCTCAAGGGATTGTCGACATGGGAACGAACGGAGAAGATCATTTCCATTGCACATCCGGATTTCAGAGATTGGTTGATCGAAGAAGCCGACAAGATGCATATCTGGAGAAGAAGTAACAAGTAGAGACAATAATGGGACACCTCTTTTGCTAAGATGGAATCACAGGAAATGGATGACATCTGGTGAAAGGGGTGTTTTTTATGCAGAAAAATTTTATGATCGGCATATCCAGCCGTGCCTTGTTCGATTTGGAAGAGGAAAATGCGATCTTTGAAAGTCAGGGGGTGGAGGCTTATGTGCATTATCAGATCGCACATGAAAAAGAAGTTTTAGCACCGGGAGCGGCGTTTTCCTTAATTCAGGCTTTTCTTGCCTTGAACCGGGAGAGGGACAGCCGGCAGATCGAAGTAGTCATTATGTCTAAAAATAGTGCGGACGCGGCACTCCGCATTTTTCACTCGATCGAACATTATGGGCTGGATATCACGCGGGCAGCCTTGACCGGTGGGGGTGCCATTGCGCCCTATCTGCGTGCCTATGGCGTGGATCTGTATTTATCCTTTAATGCAGAGGAGGTCAAGAACGCCCTGCAATCAGGGATAGCCGCCGGTGTCTTACTGCCCAGAGGAGCGATGGAAAATGGGGGGCATGCTGTTTCGACAAGGACTTTCCCGGGAACCTATCGGCAAGCCTATATGCGGGGGCAGATCAGGCAGCCCTTGGAAATCCGCATAGCCTTTGATGGGGACGCAGTCTTATTTTCCGGGGAAGCAGAGCGTACGTTTCAAGAACAGGGAGTGGAGGCTTTTTGTGCACAGGAAAGAGAACTGGCAGATGTCCCGCTGCGTCCGGGACCTTTTGCCCATGTTTTGCAGTTGATCTCAGAATTGCAGCAGAGGACAGAAGAAATGCGGGAAGGCTGGAAAGAGGATGCCGGAATACCGCGGATCTGCACAGCCCTTGTCACGGCGCGGAGTGCTCCGGCACATGAACGCGTGATCCGTACCTTACGGGCATGGGGGATTCGGATCGATCAGGCCTTTTTTCTGGGAGGGATGGATAAGAGCCGGGTCTTGGAGGCATTTGGGGCACACATCTTTTTTGATGATAATGAGGAGAATGTGGAGAATGCTTCCGCGGTCGTGCTTTCCGCCAGAGTTCCCTGGGTGGAGGAGACGATGGAGCAGCAGGTAGGATAAAAGATGTGAAAGAAAAACAGCAGATCGACCCCGGCATATGCTATACTGTTAGGGTATGAGATCTTGGAATGAGAGAAGAGGGAGAGATATGATCTGGAATTGTTTTATGGTTGGTCTTGGAGGATTTGTAGGAAGTATTTTGCGCTATCTGGTTGGTCTGCTGCCGCTGGATACAGGAAATGGCTTTCCGATAAAGACATTTTTGATCAATCTTATCGGTGCTTTTCTGCTGGGCTTTCTTTCGGTATGCTTGGGAAAGCGTGTTGATCTGCCACCCCAGGTAGCATTGTTTTTAAAGGTAGGTTTGTGTGGTGGATTTACGACGTTTTCCACCTTTGCTTATGAGTCATCCTCTTTGGTATAGGAT
>ERZ832317.5035-NODE-5035-length-12222-cov-3.914276_pt1 | contig 12222 bp, 8 predicted proteins | sample MGYA00519695_ERZ832317 | MGnify/ENA primary metagenome ERZ832317 (study PRJEB31850, sample SAMEA3708726) | human gut metagenome | biome: human gut; feature: human-associated habitat; material: faeces | place: China | collected 2014 ...
TATCCCACAAATTGTGACGCACATCTTGCAGAAAGCCTTTTTCAGACACGCTCTAAAGCGTATGAAACATGCTCTGAAAGCACTCAAAGATAATGAGAGATGGGTACGTGAGATAGCACTTCTCAGGAAAGAATACGAGGAAAAATAAAGATGAAAACATTGATATTCAACGGTTCACCGCGAAAGAACGGTGAAACTGCATATATGATCCGGACTCTGCAGGAAAATCTTGGAGGGGATTTTAAGGTGGTTAATGCCTACAGGGCAGATATCCGACCGTGTATAGACTGCAGATGGTGTTTTGACCATGCAGGATGCGCAGTCAAAGATGAATGGCAGGAGGTTCTTTCGTACATTGAAGAATGTGACCATATTATTATGGCATCTCCTGTATATTTTGAGGAGGTTACGGGAATGCTTCTTGCTGTGATGAGCAGACTGCAGACCTATTTCAGTGCAAGATATATCCGTAAAGAAGAACCTGTTCCTAAGAAGAAAACAGGAGCAGTTCTGCTGACAGCAGGAAGTATCGGACCCAGAGAAAAAGCGGAAAGTACGGCAGAGATGCTGCTTCGTCAGATGAGCTGTGACAGTCTGGGGACTGTATATGTGAACCGTACAGACAAAGTGCCGGTCAGAGACAGAGAAGATATCATACAGGAAATAAAAGATCTGGCAGGCAGATTGAGAACAGCAGAATAAATATTATCTGAAAATGAAACACCATTTGTGTTATGTGGAACAGACGAAAGGATGATTAAAATGAAAAAAATAAAATACTTTATGATTACAGGAATGCTTCTGGCATCCATCGGTTTTGCCGGATGTGGGAAGAAGTCAGAAGATGATATTACAAATAAGGAAATTTATCAGGATGATCTTGAACCGCTGACAGAAGAAGAGCTGAATGAAATGGATGCAGATACTTCTGACGAGGATATGAAACAGATTGATGAGCCTGAGGAAGAAACCGCTGACATTACAGATACTACAGATGCAACAGAAACTACAGATAAAACGGAAAATACAGATAAAGCAGAAACTTCAGATTCTTCTGCAAAAAAATCTGCGGATAAAACTGAAACATCAGATTCTGCAGATACAACGAAATCAGAAACTAAAACGAAAACTGAAAAATAATCACAAGGGGGCTGTCGCTGGAATTATTATTGCGACAGCCCCCTGATCATATTTCTGTAATTATCAGGAAAGAACCTCGTTCTTCAGTTCGTTCCCATCCATAAATGCTTTCGCATTTTCGAGAGTAGTCTCGGCAATGTTAGTCAGTGCTTCTTTTGTAAAGAATCCCTGATGAGAAGTCATCACTACATTCGGGAAGGAAAGCAGGCGCTGGGTAATGGAGCTCTGCAGAATACGCTCGGACATATCCTCGAATACGAAATCAGTTTCTTCTTCATAAACATCCAGTCCTACTGCAAAGAACTTATGATCACGGATTCCGGAGATCAGGTCCTCTGTCTTGATCAGGCCGCCGCGGGAAGTGTTTACAAGAATTACACCATCTTTCATTTTGGCGATAGTTTCTTCATTGATGATGTGTTTGGTTTCTTCTGTAAGCGGGCAGTGAAGACTGATGAGATCACTGGTTGCCAGAAGCTCATCCAGAGATACATATTCCAGATAATCCAGGCTCTTATTCGGGAAAAGATCGTAAGCGATAACTCTCATACCAAAACCTTTGCAGATTTTTGCCATTGCCTGGCCAATTTTTCCGGTACCGATGATTCCGGCAGTTTTCTGATAGAAATTAAGTCCCATCAGACCGCTTAAAGAGAAGTTGTTCTCGCGGCATTTGATATACGCTTTATGTGTGTGGCGGTTTGCAGTAAGGGCAAGAGCCATTGCATGCTCAGCCACAGCTTCCGGAGAATATCCCGGAACACGAAGAACCTTCATTCCGAATTTGTGAGCAGTTTCCAGATCTACATTGTTATATCCTGCGCAGCGCATAAGGATCAGTTTAACACCCTGAGCATTCAGCTCTTCGATAACAGGAGTGCTCAGATCAGCGTTTACAAAAGCGCAGATTGCCTCATATCCTTTTGCAAGGGAAGCAGTTTCTTCGTGAATATTTGCTTCGGTAAATTTAATTGTAATTCCCGGATAGGAAGGAAGAAGCTTCTCGAAAAATTCCTCGTCGTAGTTTTTTGTGCCGTAAAATAAGATTTTCATAAATGTTAGCTCCTCTCTGGCCGTATACCTGTATGGTATACTCACCGTGAAAATTGTAATATCAGTTACGTAGAATAAATCAAAACAATGTTAAAATAATAACAATCTTCTGATGATTCACATTATAACCGATTTATCAGAAAAAGAAAAGGCTATTTTGGATAAAATTTCTCAAGTATCTATAAAAATACAATCTGAGAGAGTGTGCAGATACTGTAAAATAGGAACTGCTATATGTTTTATTATGAAAAGTATGTACAGAAAGACAAAAGATATGCAGGATAGCGACATATTATAGATAAAATTATGTGTTACTGTGACCTTCGCTCACAAAAAAAACATCTCGCGGGATATTACCGGTGAACAATAACAATTATGCTGCTGTCAACAATCGTAAAAAATGATATGTTGACAGCAGCATAATTATAAATGACAGTTATTATTTTCCGAGAGAGTACAGATCTTCATAGAATTCCGGATAGGAAATTTTAACGCAGTCTCCGTCTTTAATTGTAAGAGTACCTTCACAGATTGTACCTGCAACAGCAAAGGACATGGCAATACGGTGATCAAGATAAGAATTGATCTCGGCACCATGAAGTGGCTTTCCTCCATGGATGATCATTCCGTCATCAGTCGGCTGAATATCAGCTCCCATGCGTTTCAGTCCTTCTGTTACCACTGCGATACGGTCGGATTCTTTTACCTTCAGCTCCTGTGCGTCCCTGATAACAGTAGTCCCCTCTGCAAAAGCTGCCATTACAGCGATCATCGGGATTTCATCGATCAGTGTGGGGATGATCTCACCCTCAACAGTGGTTCCGTGAAGACTGCTTGTGCGGATCAGCAGGTCAGCGGTAGGCTCACCCTCTGTACTTGCATTCAGCAGAGTAATATCAGCCCCCATAGCCTTGCATACACGAAGCATTCCGTCTCTGGTTGGATTAATGCCTACATTTTTAAGAAGAATCTCACTTCCGGGAGTAAGAAGCCCTGCTGCGATAAAGTAAGCAGCAGAAGAAATATCTCCGGAAACTTTAATCTCGCGTCCGTTCAGCACAGGCTCAGGTTCAATAGAAGCAGTTGTTCCCTGGGAAGTCACATTTGCGCCGAAATAATTCAGCATGATCTCCGTATGATTTCTGGAAAGTACCGGCTCAGTAACGCTGGTAATCCCATCTGCATACATACCAGCCAGAAGCACGCAGGATTTTACCTGTGCGGAAGCAACCGGTGACTGATAATGAGCGGCATGTAAAGGCTTTCCTGTAATACGCAAAGGTGCGCATCCATTGCCTCTAAGACTCACGATATCAGCGCCCATAGACAGAAGAGGAGTCATAATCCTTTTCATTGGACGGGACTGAATGGAAGCGTCGCCGTTTAATTCGCTGGTAAAAGACTGTCCTGCCAGAATTCCGGAGATCAGTCTTGTGGTAGTCCCGCTGTTTCCCACATCCAGAGTTTCAGACGGAGCACTGAGTCCGTGAAGTCCCTTTCCATGAACGAGGATTTCGGAAGCATTTCTTTCAATATCGATTCCCATTTTCCGGAAACAGGAGATCGTAGAGAGACAGTCAGCTCCCTCAAGAAAATGTGTGATCTTTGTAGTACCCTGTGCAAGAGAACCGAACATAACTGCACGATGGGAAATGGATTTATCTCCGGGTACAGTGAGTTCTCCTCTGAGGTTTGTCTGTTTTTTTATTTCCATGTTTGATTCCTGCCTGTTTTTATAATATTTCTGTATTTCCCTGCAGCTGTTTATAGCAATCTGCTTTTGACAAAATATTTTTGAAATGAATGTCAAAGGGTGATCTGTTTAGCGTTCGTAGACAATATAATTTCTTTTTTTAAGGAGTGCGGCACCCTTTTCCATAGAGATTCCGTCGTAGAATTCAATTTTGAGGACACCCTCCTCGAATTCACGGTTGTGAATGATACCGATATTTTTAATGCTGATCTTCTCCATCGCAAGGATAGTGGCAATCGTAGCAATACCGCCGGCCTCATCCGCGATATCAAGATACAGGACATAAGCCTTTTTCAGCAGACCATTGTCTACCACATCAATAGAATCACGGTAATCCCTGGAACTTGCAAACATCTGATACAGACTCCTGGAGTCCTTGTTATCCACAAAACATTTGATCTGAACCAGCAGGCGGATGTAGTCATCCAGAACATTGGAGATATTCTGATTATTTTCCACACAGATCTGCTCCCACATAATTGGAGAAGAAGAAGCAATACGTGTGATATCACGGAAACCTCCGGCTGCAATCGTTTTCATGTATTCCTGATCACTGTCCAGCATATTGACAAGATTTACCAGTGCAGAAGCAATAATATGAGGCAGATGGCTGACTCCGGCAGTGATGAAATCGTGTTCTTCACTTGTAAGGACCATCGGGATCGCACCAAGGGAAGAAATCATCTCTGTGAAATCTGTCAGGCGTTCCAGTGCAACTTCACCGCCCGGAGTAATAATATAGTAAGCATTCTCAATCAGACGGTCACTGGAAGCTTCGAATCCGGTCTTCTCAGAACCGGCCATTGGATGACCTCCGATAAAACGGGATTCCATTCCAAGACGTTCTACTTCTTTATGGATAATGCCCTTGACACTTCCGACATCTGTGAGGATCGTGTCAGGACCGATATTGTCTTTGAAATATTCAAGATATTTTACATTAAATTCTACAGGAGCACACAGGAAAATATAATCGCAGCTCCTGAAACGTTCATCATGTTCTTCGCATACAGCATCGATCATATTGCTGCTTACTGCTGCAGCAAGTGTTTCCCGATCCTGATCATAAGCAAGAAGTCGGTAGTCTTCATGGTATTTTCGGATGGCCTTGGCAATTGATCCGCCAATCAGTCCGAGACCGATAAAACCGATAGTTTTCATAGTGGTTTTTGCATCCTTTCAGGTAACATTATTCGTAACTGTGAAAATACGGAACAGTTACATGATTTCATAATTTACTATTTTAAAGGATATGATTTGAAAAGTCAATTCATACGGCACTTTTATACATAAATAATTTAAAGCGGCAAAGCGAATGCCGTATCATATGAAGGTATCTTCTCTGTCTATCACACGCTGGTTACGAGGATTGCTATAGTCAGTAGCTGTACACTTAAGATAAAGTTCACAGTCGAAATCCGTAAAAATTACTGAAAATATATAAAATGCTTATCAATTTACAAGAAGTTCACAAAAAAAGATGTTAAAATTTCATAAAATACTTGAAAAATATAAAAAAATTTAGTAATATATAGCCATATCGTTGCTGCGGACGTTACAGGCGGCAATAACATAACAGACAAACAGGGAGGTACGCAACATGGATGTATTTAGAACTGACCGAATTAGAAATGTAGTCCTTTTAGGTCATGGGGGCGCTGGCAAAACTACACTGGCAGAAGCAATGGCTTACTTAGCAGGAATGACTAACCGTCTCGGAAGAGTAGAAGACGGAAATACTGTCAGCGATTATGACAAAGAAGAGATTAAGAGACATTTTTCCATTTCTACCACATTGATCCCGGTACCATGGGATAAGGTAAAGATCAATGTGCTGGATACTCCCGGATATTTCGATTTCGTAGGCGAAGTAGAAGAAGCAGTAAGCGCAGCAGATGCAGCGATCATTGTAGTTTCCGGTAAAGCAGGCGTTCAGGTTGGAACACAGAAGGCATGGAACTTATGTGAGAAATATAAACTTCCGAGAATGATCTTTGTCACAGATATGGACGTAGATGATGTCAGCTACCGTAAAGTAGTAGAACAGCTCACTGAACTCTACGGCAAGAAGATCGCACCGCTTCACTTCCCGATTCGTGAAGACGGTAAATTTGTAGGATATGTAAATGTTGTAAAACAGGCAGGACGTAAGTACATAGATAAAGGTAAGAAAGAGGAATGCCCGATTCCTGAATACCTAGATGAATATCTGGAGAAATATCACGATATCCTTATGGAATCTGTTGCAGAGACCAGCGAGGAATTCATGGACCGTTATTTTGAAGGTGATACATTCTCAGTAACAGAGGTTTCCGCAGCACTTGCAATGAACGTACAGGAAGCATCTATCGTACCTGTATGCATGGGCTCACCGATCAATCTTCGCGGTGTATCCAACTTACTGGATGATATCTGCGGATATTTCCCAAGCCCGGACAAACGCTCCTGCAACGGAATCGCTCAGAAGACAAATGAGATCTTTGAAGCAAACTACGACTTCACGAAAGTGAAATCCGCATATGTGTGGAAAACAATTGCAGACCCGTTCCTTGGCAAATATTCTCTTATTAAAGTATGCTCCGGTGTTATCAAATCCGATGACACTTTATTAAACGTAGAGAAAGGCGAAGAAGAACGTCTGAATAAATTATATGTACTTGAAGGATCCAAACCGATCGAGGTTCCGGAACTTCATGCCGGTGATATTGGTGCAATTGCCAAATTAAACAGCGTACAGACTGGTGACAGCCTTGCGACAAAAGCAAATCCGATTCTTTATCCGAAGGCACTCCTTTCCACACCATATACCTGTAAGAGATTTAAAGCAGTGAAGAAGGGTGATGAGGATAAGATTTCCCAGGCACTTGCGAAGATGATGAGTGAAGACAAGACACTTCGTGTAGTAAATGACAGTGCAAACCGTCAGAGCCTTATCTATGGTATCGGTGATCAGCATCTCGATATCGTTATGAATAAATTAAAAGAACGCTACAAAGTAGATGTTGAGCTGAGCAAACCGAAGGTTCCGTCCCGCGAGACGATCCGTAAGAATGCAGATGTAGAGGGTAAACATAAGAAACAGTCCGGTGGACATGGACAGTATGGACATGTTAAGATGCGTTTCGAGCCATCAGGCGATCTGGAGACACCTTATGAATTTGAACAGGTTGTAGTTGGTGGTGCAGTTCCGAAGAACTACTTCCCGGCAGTTGAGAAAGGTCTTCAGGAATGCGTATTAAAAGGACCTCTGGCTGCATATCCTGTAGTTGGTGTGAAAGCTACCTTATATGATGGATCTTATCATCCGGTAGACTCCTCAGAAATGGCATTCAAGATGGCAACGATTCTTGCATTTAAGAAAGGCTTTATGGATGCATCACCTGTACTCTTAGAGCCAATCGTATCTATGAAAGTAACTGTTCCGGATAAATTTACCGGTGATGTTATGGGCGACCTGAACAAACGTCGTGGCCGTGTTCTTGGTATGACTCCTGATCATCAGGGCAATACCATTATTGAGGCAGATGTTCCACAGCTTGAGATTTATGGATATTCCACAGATCTTCGTTCTATGACAGGTGGAAGCGGAGAATTCTCCTATGAATTTGCACGCTACGAGCAGGCTCCTGGAGATATTCAGGCAAAAGAAATTGAAGCCAGAGCAAGCAAAGTGGATAAATCTGAAGAATAATAAGAGGCTGGCGGTTACCGACAGAGAGGCAGCAGATAAATATATCAGCGCTATGAATTAGATGTAAGTATATAAGAAATAAAGAAGACAGGACATTTGACAGAAATGTGAGATGTCCTGTTTTTACTGTTCACTGGTAGTAACTATAAAATAGGTCCCATTTTTATCGTAAAAACAGCCAATACTGCGAAACGTTACATTGACAAACCGGCGCCATTGAATTAAAATGAATTTTTAGATATAGCAAAATGTTGGAGGAAGTATAGAGATGAAATACTTGTTTAAAAAGATTGAGCCTAAGTGGCAGGCAAAATGGGAAGAGGCCAAAGTCTTCGAAGCCAAAGATAACAGTGACAAACCTAAATTCTATGGTCTGGTAGAGTTCCCATATCCAAGCGGTGCCGGTATGCACGTAGGACATATCAAAGCATATTCCAGTCTGGAGGTTATTTCCAGAAAACGTCGTATGGAAGGATATAATGTGCTTTTTCCGATCGGATTTGATGCATTCGGTCTTCCTACCGAGAACTATGCAGTAAAGACAGGAACACATCCACGTATCATCACAGATGAGAACATCAAGAGATTCTCAAACCAGTTAAAGAAAGTTGGGTTTTCTTTTGACTGGAACCGTGTGATCGATACAACAGATGAAGACTACTACAAATGGACACAGTGGATTTTCCTGAAAATGTTCGAAAAAGGTCTTGTATTCAGAGACAGAACATTGGTTAATTACTGCCCGCACTGTAAAGTAGTCCTTTCCAATGAAGACAGCCAGGGCGGTAAATGTGATATCTGCCACAGCGATGTTGTTCAGAAATCAAAAGATGTATGGTATTTAAGAATCACCCAGTATGCAGATAAGCTTCTGGAAGGTCTGAAAGATGTAGACTATCCGGATAATGTAAAACAGCAGCAGATCCACTGGATCGGCAAATCAAAAGGTGCTTTCGTTAACTTCGATGTTGACGGAATCGATGAGAAACTTGAAATCTATACAACCAGACCGGATACTCTGTTTGGTGTAACATTCATGGTAATCGCACCGGAACATCCGATCATTGACAAATATGCAGATAAAATCACAAACATGGATGAGATCACTGCATATCGTAATGAGTGTGCAAAGAAAACAGAGTTTGAGAGAACTCAGCTTGTAAAAGATAAAACAGGTGTGAGAATCCAGGGACTTGAGGGAATCAACCCGGTTAACGGTAAGAAAATCCCGATCTACATTGCTGACTATGTAATGATGGGATATGGTACAGGTGCTATCATGGCAGTACCTGCTCACGACCAGCGTGACTATGATTTCGCGAAGAAATTCGGCATCGACATTATCGAAGTTATCAAAGGCGGAGATATTTCCAAAGAAGCCTATACAGGCGACGGCGAAATGGTAAACTCCGATTTCCTGAACGGATATGCAAAGAAGAAAGATTCTATTGAGCGTATGTTGGAAGAACTGGAGAAAAAAGGAATCGGTAAAGCCGGTGTTCAGTATAAGATGAAAGACTGGGCATTCAACCGCCAGAGATACTGGGGTGAGCCAATCCCGCTTATCCACTGCCCGAACTGCGGTGTTGTGGCAGTTCCGGAGAACGAACTTCCGCTGCGTCTGCCGGATGTAAAGGACTTCGAGCCGGGTGAAGACGGACAGTCCCCACTTGCAAAGATTGATTCTTTCGTAAACTGCACATGCCCGAAATGTGGTGCTGCAGCGAAGCGTGAGACAGATACTATGCCTCAGTGGGCAGGATCTTCCTGGTATTTCTTAAGATATACAGATCCGCACAATGCAAATGCACTGGCAGATATGGACAAACTGAAATACTGGATGCCTGTTGACTGGTACAATGGTGGTATGGAACACGTTACCAGACATATGATCTACTCCAGATTCTGGCATCATTTCCTGTATGATCTTGGCGTAGTAAATACACCGGAACCATACGCAAAACGTTCCATCCAGGGATTGATCCTCGGACCGGACGGAGATAAAATGAGTAAATCCAAGGGCAACGTAGTTGACCCGCTGGATATTGTAGAAGAATACGGTGCAGATACTCTTCGTACCTATGTGCTGTTTATGGGTGACTATGGCGCAGCTACACCATGGAGCGAGAACTCTGTAAAGGGCTGTAAGAAGTTCCTGGACCGTGTTGCAGGGCTGACAGATATCCTTTCTGAAGAATCCGTATCTGATGAACTGGAGATGAAACTCCACCGTACCATCAAGAAAGTTTCTTCTGATATCGAGAACCTGAAATTCAATACAGCGATCGCCAGCCTGATGACACTCATTAATGAGATCACAGCAGAAGGACACTTAAGCAAAGATGACCTTACCATCTTTATCAAACTGCTTAGCCCGTTCGCACCGCATATCTGCGAAGAAATCTGGGAATTCATCGGAGGAGAAGGCTTACTGGCAGTTTCCGAATGGCCGAAATACGATGAAGGCAAAACAATTGCCAAGACCGTTGAGATCGGTGTACAGGTAAACGGTAAAGTAAGAGGAACAATCGTAATCCCTAACGGATGTGAAAAAGAAAAAGCATTCGAGATCGCCAAAGCAGACGAGAGAATTGCTTCCTTCCTGGAAGGCAAGAACCTTATCAAAGAGATTTATGTACCGAACAAGATCGTAAACTTTGTTGCGAAATAATAGAAACAGTAAAAAGAGGACTGACAGAAATTTTTCTGAACAGTCCTCTTTTGAGTTTGCCAGCTGTATTAAGAAACCTTTAGACCTTTTCAGGCAACCGCCTGCTGATATGCCGGAATGTCAGTGTAAACACGATTCCCTTCACGATAGAAGAGATTGTAAGCGCCCACCATACACCATTTAATCCCATTCCCGCATGTGTCAGGATCAATGCCAGCGGGATTCGTGAGCCTGTCAGGATCACACTGATCGTACTGGATAATCTGGTGCGTCCAAGTCCTGATAATGCGCCCACTGTCATCAGCTCAATGGACATAAAGACTTCACTGAATCCGATAATGACCAGATAATTGACAGCAGTATCCAGAGCTTCTTTTTCGTGGAAAAATAACCTGGCAATTGGTTCCGGAAGAAAGACAAAAGCTGCAGTGACAAACAGGCCCCAAATTGTGAGAACGCGAAATGACAGACTGTAACCTTTACGGATACGGTCTTTTTTTCGTGCACCGTAGTTTTGGGCAATAAAAGCATTCAGTGCTGAAGCAAAACCATCAGCAGTATTCCAGGATACGGATTCAATCTGTCCGCCAACACGCTGCGTTGCAATAGCGGCAGCACCATAACCGGAAACCATACGGGTCAGAATCATGGAGATGAAACAGTAAATGCTTCCCTGTATAGCTGTGGGAAACCCGATCCTGAAAATGTGCTTATAATATTCTTTTGGAAAAACAGACAGCAGATTCAGATGCTGTAAAACATTGGGCTCCAGTCTGGAATGCCGGATACGCAGAACCATCACCACAAAAACCAGAATCTGTGAACTTACTGTCGCAATAGCGGCTCCGGCAACCTCTAGCCTCGGGAAAGGTCCGATGCCAAGGATCAGCAGCGGATCCAGAATCATATTTCCTGCAAGCCCGATAAAGTTTGCAAGCAGGGGAGTGCGGGAATCTCCCTGCGCAGTAGAGAGTCCGGTCAACGTCAGATTCAGATAAGAAAAAAGGATCAGTCCACAGGTGATCAATGTATAAGATCTGGCAGCAGTATAAGTTTCTGCGTCGGTCAGATTAAAAAATCCCAGCAGAGGCTGTATGAAAATAACACAGACAGCAGCAAACAAAATGCCGGACAGTGCAGTGAGCTGCAGAGAACCGGCAGCATAGGAACGTGCCTGGTCATAATCTTTGCGCCCGCATGCCTGAGCTGTATTTACCTGTCCGCCCATTCTTGACAGGGATGCAAGCCCCTGGGAGAGCCAGACATACATTCCGCCTACTCCCACGCCTGCAACCGCCTTTGCACCAAGCAGTCCGATCCATGCCATATCCATAATACTGTATGCTGTTCCCAGCATGGAAGAAATCATGATAGGCAGAGCCAGCTCTGCCAGAGTTTTCAGGATCGGACCGGAAGTCAGATCCACAGTTTTTGATTTACTCATTTGTAATAACCCTTCATGTACCAATTATTATAATACTTTTGTAGTCCATTTACTGCAGTCCCATACCTGAGAAACCACATCGCGGTAAAACTCCGGTTCATGGCAGATCAGGAGAATGCTTCCCTTATATTCGATCAATGCCTGCTTCAAAGCTTCTTTTGCATCCACATCCAGATGATTGGTAGGCTCGTCCAGAAGCAGAATGTTCGTTTCTTTATTCACCAGCTTACACAGACGCACCTTCGCCTGTTCCCCGCCACTCAGTACACGTACCTGACTTTCAATATGCTTGGTAGTCAGACCGCATTTGGCGAGAGCAGACCGCACCTCATACTGAGTATAAGACGGGAACTCCGCCCAGATCTCATCAATACAGGTAGTCTTGTTATCACCCTTTACTTCCTGCTCAAAATATCCAATCTGAAGATTCTCCCCAAGTTCGCAGGAACCCTTCAGAGACGGGATCAACC
>ERZ832317.5037-NODE-5037-length-12219-cov-5.357859_pt1 | contig 12219 bp, 9 predicted proteins | sample MGYA00519695_ERZ832317 | MGnify/ENA primary metagenome ERZ832317 (study PRJEB31850, sample SAMEA3708726) | human gut metagenome | biome: human gut; feature: human-associated habitat; material: faeces | place: China | collected 2014 ...
AATCGCATTTTCCAGCAACGGTTGAATGATCAGCTTCGGACACAGACAATCCGCCAGAGTTTCATCCCAATCCACCGTAAAGGTAAATTTATCCTGAAACCGCACATTTTGAATCGAAAGATAGCTGACAGCATGTTCCATTTCCTTTTTCAGCGGAATAATATCTTTTCCCTGACTCAGGGAAATACGAAAAAATTTCGCCAGCAGAGAAACCATATTGCCTGCTCCCTCATATTTTTTGCTTTGAATCATCCAGATGATAGAATCCAACGTATTGTATAGGAAGTGCGGATTGATTTGAGATTGCAGCAATTTTCGTTCGGTGATCTGTTTTTCTTTTTCCTCTTTCAAAAGCCGTTCCATCAGCTGATTGGTCTTATCTGCCATGTCATTAAATCCATGGGCGAGGACTTTGATTTCTCCGCACCCTTCAACATTGGCACGCACCTGTAAATTACCATGTCCGAATTGTTTCATTGTTTCAGAAAGCTTTGAAACAGGTGCAATCATCAGCCGCTGAATCAAAAGATCCAATATTGCAGAAATCAATGCCATAAATAAAATGATCACCGCAATTCCCATGCGAAGTTCCGTGCTGTTCTGTAGTTCTGCTGTCAGGGAAGCAACTGCAATCAATTTCCATCCGGTATAGCCGATGGTTTGCTGTTGAATCAGCCATTTATGCTGTTCTTTTATAACTACTTGATTTTTGGGTGCTGACAGTGTCCATTCTGTTCGGATGCCGCTTTCTCGTCTTTTTTCAAAAGGATCGCAGATGAACTGTTCGTTCTCATCAATGAGATAATAATAATCTGTCTGTGAGGATGGATAGATGTTCCATTGTTCTTCCAGATTGTCCATACAAACATCCAACCGCAATATACCAGAACGATTTTTTCCATCGTCCTGAAGTTCCACATAACGGGAAACCGGCATTGCTTTTTGAAAACCGGTTTCTGTTTGAACGTAACGAGGAATATCAAAGGCAACAATATCAATTTGTTCGGTCGCTCTTTGAAACCATGCAGCATTCTGAACAGATTCTTTCGGGCGGCAGTCTGTACTCTGCCAAAGCAGTGTTCCCTCCAAGTCATAGATGGCTGCATACAAAATTTTGTTTTTGTGCAGCTGGCAGAAGTCAGATAAAAGCTGTTCCGAGAAAAGATCCTGCAATTCCCTGCTTTTGATGATTTGATAATATGCCGTGTTGGCAAGTTCAATGGTATCTTCAATTTCTTCTTCCATGCTAAAACTCATCCGACGAAGTTGCTGCACATTCTTTTCCTGCAAAAAACTGGTGATCTGTGCTTTGGTAGATTTGGAATAAAGCGAGAGAATCAGCATGGTAAAAAGGCTGATTGTCAGAAAAAAAGAAATAGAAAAGAGCAGGCGAATACTTTTTCCGTCTATTTTCTTTTTCAACCAGCTCCGGATGTTTTTCATATTTTTTCTCCTATTCCGTGTTCTTTCCGAAATTTTGCCGGCGATATGCCAAGATTTTTCTTAAAAACATAACTAAAATAATTGGGTTCGGGATAACCAACCATTTCACCAATCACTCTGCTTTTTTCATCTGTTGTTTTTAGCAGGCGAACGGCTTCATCCATTCGCTTTTTCGTCAAGAATGCCAGAAAGCTCATGCCGGTTTCTTTTCGGAAAAGATTAGAAAAATGAGAGGTGCTAACATGCAGATAGGCACAAACTTCATCTACAGACAATTCTGCATTGTCATAATGCTGCTGGACATATTCCATGGCTTTTTGTGCAAGCAAACTATTTCGATCTACTTTTCTTTGATGAATTGCACAGATAATATAATTACAGTAATTCAACAGCCATGCATTCAGCTGTTCTCCTGTTTCCAATGACAAAACCTTTATGGTCATACGCTTGGCATCGGAAAAAATGGTATCATCTAACATATGATACTGCCGAAAAATACCAGAGAGAGAAAAAATAATCTCTAAAATGGCAGACTGATAGGCATTAAACGGATAATGGCTTTCTTCCAGCTGTGCAATCAATTTTTCCACTTCCTGTTGTACTTTTTTCTGGTCTTCCAATTTGATTGCCAATTCCAGTTCTTCTGTAGAAATTGAAAGATACACTGGATTTTCATACAGTTCCACATCCTGATAAGCTGTCACCGATTCTTCGGCAGATACCAGACTATATTCCAAAGCTTCCATTGCCTGTGAAAACGAAAGCGGCAGATTTTCCAACTTGTCACAGATGCCGCCGATTCCGCAGGAAAATGTTACTTGATTATAGTGCTTGGAGATATGTGATGCCTCATTCAACGCTTTCTGAATCCGCAGCATTTCCGACGGCACAGAAAGCAGCAGCAGATAAAGAATTTTATCAAGGTATCGAAATGTCCGAAACGGACAAACCTGTTCGAGCATTTCATTAACAGATTCTGTCACGGAGAATTGCGACAAATAGTCATCATTTTCCGCTGTTGTTTTCATGCTGACCACACAAAAATGATTGGCATCGAATGAAATAGATAAATTTTTTTGTTGCCGCTGAACCTGCTCTGGCGTGAGAGAGCCTTTGACCAACTGTATCATAAATTGCTCCTGCAACAGCGGCAGACTGTTTTGATAGATTTCTGCAAAGCGTTCCTGATTTTGCCGCTGTTCCAACTCCGTTTCCAATTCCAGGTGAATTTTTTTCAACAGGTTTTGCATTTCCTGAAAATCAATGGGTTTCAGCACATATTCAGATACACCATACCGGATGGCAAGCTGGGCATATTCAAAATCATCCCATCCGGAAAAGAGAACTATTTTAATATGCAATAGATTTTCATGCAAAATTTTTGCCACTTCCAATCCATCCAGAAAGGGCATTTTAATATCACTGATGACCAAATCAGGGCGGAGCGTTTCCGTCAGTTCCAGAAGTTCTTTTCCGTTCAGTGCGGTTGCAACAACATGAAATCCCAATGCTTCCCATTCCACAGAATCCCGAATGCCTTCCAAAATCTGTGGCTCATCATCTGCTAATATTACTGTAAAACGCATGATTATTCCTCCATTCGCTGTTCCTATCCGTATGATTATAGCATATTTTTTTGAAGTTGACAATGTGAAACCGTAAAACGGTATAACAAAAGCGACCGAGATGGTTACTCAGTCGCTTTGCAGAAAGATGAACATAGGGCGTTTAATGTATACCAACCTCTACATCAAATCAAGCACGTATTACTGTCTAAACACTGAAAATTGAAAGTAAGTAGTGACGAAAGTTCATCCTGGAAATGCAAGTGTATATTGGCAAGGAAATCATGAATGGAATCAAAGAAGTTGCGGAATGAGCTGTAGTATTTATTTGCAAGGATTTTACTGCGAAGGAATTTCCAAAGACGTTCAATCAAATTCAAATTCGGGGAATACGGAGGCAAGAAAATAAGATGGATATTCCTAGCGGCAGCGAAGTCTTTTACTTTTTTACAGTGCTGATATGTTGCATTATCAAGGATCACATAGAGCCAATCATCAAGATTTTGTTCTCTCAGAAGCTTTAAGCCCTTGCAAACGCTGTCCGCATTTAAATAGGAATCGTTCATAACTGTTTCCACTTTATGCGAAACAGCGTCTAAAAAGCCAAGACAGTTGACTCGTTTTCTGCCGTATGCTGATTTTACATAAACCCTGTTTTTACACCAGTATTTTCCTCCCTCATATCCATAGATCAAATGAACGCCATCGTAGAAATACACCTTAACAAGGCGATTTACAGCCATATCCAGTAAAGGAAGAAGAAGATTGTTGAGAAAATAGAGTTGTGCGTTCAAGTTTGCTTTTGCAGGAATCGGTTTTGACTTGAGATAACGAAGCCCCTTTTTCTAAGCCAATATCTTACAGGTGTATCCGTTATTTCAATGCCGTAATCCCTTTTTATGCGGGATACTGCCTCAGGGATGGATGCTGGAGGATTTTTCGCAAAATTCTCCAGCAGTTCGCTTTCTATCGCATCCAATCTGCTCTTCTTTTTCCCTCTGCTGCACTCATATATGTAGTCAATTCCTTTTTCCTCATAACCGTCAGTAGGCTGGATATAGTCTCTGTTTATTCCAGGGATCTCACTGAGTTCCTTGATACTTTCAGCACCTTTTGATGCATAGTATATTACCTTCGCTCTTTTTTGAATGGTTTTATTTCGTCCAAGTGTCTTTTCTGCATACAGCAACGCATCATCGTTTTCATTCAATTCTATCTTGATTGCTTTTTTTGCCATCTTTATCACCCTGCTACATTATATCATTTTTATACGCAATTTGCAAGAGAGGAGAGTATAAAAATAATTTGTGATACTGATCAATTCAATATGACAAATTGCTGTTGTAATTGCACCAACTGTATGTTATAATAGAAATAACAAAAATCAAACAGTGAATATGAGGTGAAACTATGAACCGCTACTTTAACATTACCGGCTGCTGTAATCCACAGGAACACTATATGGTGAATTTGGACAGCCGTCTTGCACAAATTAAAAAAATGGTGGATAGAGGACAGTATTTCTCGATTAACAAAGGCAGACAATACGGAAAGACTACCATCCTGAAAGCACTACGAGAATATCTGAAAAATGACTATGTTGTTATCAGTATGGACTTTCAGTTTGTCAGTACATCAGAATTTGCAACAGAAAACAGTTTTGTCAAGGCATTTGCACGGCTACTTTGGAGTCGTTACCACAGAGAAATGCCCAATGAAATTGAAGAACAAATCAAGCAAATGAAGTTGAGCCTGAATTATGTTGAAGCGGACTTGTTTGTTACGCTGAGCGAGTGGTGCGAAATGTCGTCTAAACCAATTGTGCTGATGATTGACGAGGTGGACAGTGCCAGCAATAATCAAGTATTTTTAGACTTTTTGGCACAACTGAGAGGATATTATCTGGAACGCACGGAGTTCCCTACGTTTCAATCCGTCATTCTGGCAGGTGTTCATGACATCCGAAACCTTCGCCAGAAAATACGCCCAGATGCAGAACACAAGCACAACAGTCCGTGGAATATTGCATCAAACTTTGATATTGATATGAGTTTTAGCGTGAGCGACATTGCTGGAATGCTCACGGAGTATGAAAACGACCACCATACTGGCATGAACATTGCAAAACTGTCCCAACTGATTTATGACTATACTTCTGGTTATCCGGTGCTGGTTTCTTCGATTTGTAAGTACATGGATGAGAATCAAAAGAACTGGACATCAGAAAATTTAGTATCTGCTGTAAAAGTAATCATCGTTTCTAGAATACCATTGTTTGAATCCTTGATTAACAAGCTGGAAGACGATCAACAGCTATGTAATCTGCTGTATCGGTTGCTGTTTCAAGGTGAAAAATTCTTGTTCAGTGCCTATGATTCGGCGATTCAAAGTGCTGTCATGTATGGATTTGTGAAAAATCAGAATGGTTCGTTGGAGATTGCCAATCGCATTTTTGAAACGGTCATTTATGATTGGTTTATCTCCTCAGCATCGACAAACAGTCCAATTTTTTCTGAAGGTGTCAATGACAAAAACCAATTTATTCAAAACGGTCAGCTGAACATGGAAAAGATTCTGGAGAAGTTTATTCTTCACTTCAATGACATCTACGGCAGCCAGCCAGATAAATTCAAGGAGGAAGATGGAAGAAAACTATTCTTGCTGTATCTTCGCCCGATTATCAATGGTACAGGCAACTACTATATTGAAGCACAGACGCGTGACCAGAAACGAACCGATGTCATTGTAGACTATCTTGGAAAACAGTATATCATAGAGTTGAAAATCTGGCGTGGTGAAGAATACAACACGGAAGGCGAAAAACAGATTGCGGAATATCTGAATTACTATCACCTTGAGAAAGGTTATCTGCTTAGTTTCAACTTCAACAAGAATAAGAAATCGGGTATGAAAACCATTCAGGTGAATGGAAAAACGGTGATTGAAGCGGTGGTATGATGGATTATTGTTGTCCATTCTTGCCATGAAAATTGTGATGCGTATACGAAAAAGCTCATCATTTCGTACCCTTACACATACCCTTACGAGAATGGGAAACAATAAAAATAACGGAATATATCAAAGAAATGGCATGAAAAAACGCTGTTTTTCCTTATTTTCTGTCGTGAAAAAGAACGAAAAGCAGCATTTTCTGAATCTCATAACCCGAAGGTCGTCAGTTCAAATCTGGCTCCCGCAACCATAACCGCACTGCACAAATGATACAATTGTGCAGTGCTTTCTTTTTGGAAAAATGCCGAAAATGCGTACTTTTTTCGGATTTATCAAGCAAAAACAGCCTGCTGTGGAGCGTTTTCCCAGCAGGCTGTTTGCATTTCTGAAACAACAAAAAAACGATAGGGTAAAATAAAACGGTAGGTCTGGACTATCGTTTTTTTGTTAAAAGCAATATTTTGATAGAAACACAACAGATTAATGCAGCTTAAATTATCGAAAAATTCAAAAATAGTATTGCTATTTACGAAAAGATGCTGTATACTTATATTAGATGCTAAATTTTCCATAAAGGGAGAGAAAAATGAGTTACAAATTATTTTTAAGTCATTCTTCTAAAGATGAGAAAGTCGTTAAGGCATTCGTTTCGTTTATGTATAAAATTGGGCTTACAGAGAAAGATATTGTTTGTTCTTCTGTACCAGAAACAAAAATTGCAATAGGAAATGATATTTATGCATATCTAAATCAGCTGATTTCTGATGAAAATATATATGCGATTTACTTTTTGTCTGATAATTATTACGCAAGCCCTGTATGTCTAAATGAAATGGGAGCTGTTTGGTTACGGAAGGCAGATAGTTTAAGTATTTTGCTTCCAGGATTTGATTTTAATGATGTACAAGGCGTTGTAGAAAGAAATAAAGTTGGAATAAAACTAGGAACTTGTGATAACATGACAAAAGCAGCTTTTAATGAGTTTCTTAAGATATTAAATGACAAATTTGGTATTCATCCTAATCAGACGCATTGGGAGAATGCTAGAGATGAGTTTTTGAATTTGACTTTAGAAAATAATCGAAAATTTAATATGGCTTTTGCAAGAAGTTATTGTATTGATGATTTGGAGAATGATGGTTGTAAGATCATTAAAAAGGAATCTAATCAAGAAAAAATAACTGCTATAATAAATTTTGAAAAAACAGAAAGTAAATTATGTAGCATTGTTGTATTTGCTGAAAAACGAAATTTTACAAATTATATTGCAAATGATAGAAACTTGTGCTTTGAAGCTTATATATCTGAAGGAATAACTTTTTTGGACATTGAAATTTGCCTTAATGGCATTGACGTTTCCTACGAGATTTATTTAAATGAGGATTTGAGAGAATTCAAAATTCCGCTTGCTCAATTCCAAAGTACTTTTATGTTTTGGAAAGATGTTTCTGAATTGAAATTTGTGTTTCATAGGAAAAACTTTAGTGGTGAAAGAAAAGTTATAATTGAAAATCTTCGTATCGAATAAACAAATAATTGAATTAATCTTATAAAAATGATCTGCTATGAAAGTGTTTCTAACAGGTCGTTTTTGTATATAATATTATAAGTAGTATATTTTTGATAAAGTTTGGATTCGACAAAATAAAAAATATGTTTTTATTTTAGAATTTCTGATTGAAAAGCTTTTAGTCCCCTTGCTTTTTAAGATTTTTTATGGTATTATGGAAGCAAAGGGGTGATTACATGATTCGAATTGCAATTATAGATGATGCTGTCGAAATAGGAACACAACTCGAAACGATTTTGATTGAAATTACAACCAATAAAGGCATTGCAATTGATATCGATATCTATTACAGCGGGAAAGAACTATGTGAGCATCTACAAAACGGTGAATTCTACGATTTGATTTTTCTGGATATTGAAATGCCTGAATTTACTGGTATTGATGTTAGTAAAATGATTCGAGACAACTTAAAAAACGATGCCACACAAATTGCGTATATCTCAGGAAATAAGGAGTATGCCATTGAAATTTTTGAATATGATCCACTTTATTTTGTGCATAAACCGATTAACAAAGAAAAAATTGAAAAGGTATTTGAACGCTTGATTCATCGATTGCATTTACAAGCCGATGCATTTACATACAAAACAGGACATAACATTGTGAAAATACCGATCAAAGATATTATATATTTTGAGAGTGAGGATCACCAGATCATCATACACTACTACACTCAGAACGAATATCATAAAGATAGCTTTTATGGCTTGTTGGATCATGTGCAAAAACAATTAAAATCTTTTCAGTTTTTACGTATTCACAAAACATATCTAGTTCATCACTTATATGTGCGTAAATATGCCTATGATAAAGTATATCTATCTACAGGAATTGAACTGCCAATCGCACAGTCAAAACGAAAAGAGATCAGAGCAGAACAATTTGCTATCAATCGAAAGGAGTCCGTATGAGTTTATCCAACTACGATATTGTATACGCTTGTTCGGAATTATTTTCCATCTATATTATTTATTATTTTTTGTTTATTAGAAAAACAAAACGCGATTATAAAATACCAAGTGAAGCTCAATATTTAATAGCTCTTTATAAACTAGATACCAAGTTATTTAGTTATCAGAGATTTGTTAGGATTGTGGGAATGGTTACTAGTTTTGATATCGCATTAGTTGCTACTATGGTTGCAAATATTGATGGTTCTATTTGGCAAATTTTATTTGGATTTGTGATAGTGGTACCAGTTATGGTAATTAGCTTTATGCTTTTGGGTAAATTTTATCAAAAGAAAGAGATAAAAGATAATAGTAAAGAATTAGAGAAAGAAAAGAAATATTTAGAAAAAAGAGAAAAGAAAGATAAGAAAAAGAACAGTAAAAAGAAGAAGCAAAAAAGTAAAAATGGAAAAAAGAAAAGAGGAGAATAATTATGGATAAAATACAGAACGTAGAAAAGAAATGGCAAGAGTATTGGAAAAATCATCATACTTTTGAAGCACATATTGATAAGAGTAAGGAAAAGTATTATTACTTAGTAGAGTTTCCTTACCCAAGTGGAGCAGGACTTCATGTAGGTCATGTTAGAAGTTATACTGCTCTTGATACATTAGCTAGAAAGAAAAGATTAATGGGTTATAATGTTTTATTTCCTATGGGATGGGATGCTTTTGGAGCTCCTGCAGAACAGTATGCTATTAAGAATCATATTCATCCTAGTATAGCTGTTAAAGAAAATATTAAAACTTTTAAGAGTCAGATTGAAAAACTTGGTATTTCTTTTGACTGGTCTAGAGAGTTTGCAACAACTGATCCTGAATATTATAAATGGACACAATGGCAATTCTTACAGTTTTTTAAACATGGTATGGCTTATAAGGCTAAGAAAAATATAAATTGGTGTCCTAAATGTAAAATGGGTTTATCAAATGAAGATTCTAGCGGTGGTGTCTGTGAAAGATGTGGAACACAGGTTGTGCAAAAAGAAAAAGAGCAGTGGATGCTTAGAATGAGCGATTATGCTGAAGATTTAATTGATGGATTAAATGATACTGACTTCCAAGAAAGAACGAAAGTAGCGCAAATTAATTGGATTGGAAAATCTACTGGAGCAGAAGTTGATTTTAAATTAAAACAGGTAAATGAAAAACTTACTGTTTATACTACTCGACCTGATACTTTATATGGAGTAACTTTTATGGTAATCGCACCAGAACACCCATATGTTGATTTGTATAGCGGTTTAATTAAAAATATGAACGAAGTTATTGATTACCGTGAACAGACAAATAAGAAAACAGAATTTGAAAGAACGCAGTTAGTAAAAGATAAAACGGGTATTAAATTAGAGGGCCTTAGTGCTATTAATCCTATTAATAATAAGGAAATTCCTATTTATATATCTGACTATGTTATGATGAATTATGGAACAGGAGCTATTATGGCTGTTCCAGCACATGATACTAGAGATTATGATTTTGCAAAGAAGTTTGGAATTGATATTATTCAAGTTTTGGAAGAAGAAACTGGTACTCCACATAGTGATGAAAGTAAGAAAAATTCTATTGTCGCTATCGTTTATGATGAAAAACAAGATAAGTATTTAACGATTAATTGGGGTAACAATGGTGGTAGATTATTTGTAGGTGGAACGATTAAAGAAAATGAATCTAGTTTAGAATGCGCTATTCGTGAAATAGCTGAAGAAACTGGCTATACAGATATTTCTTTAGTGAAAACAGCTTTTAAAATTAATCATCATTATTATGCTTATAATAAAGATAAATATTTTAATATTCAAGCAACTCCATTCTTATTTACATTAAATAGTGATAAAATGGTTAGTCAAAATTTAGATGATGATGAAAAATTCAAAGTTGAATGGGTTTCTAAAGATATTATTCAAAAGGAAATAGTTGATGAACTTCATAAAAAATCATTTGAATATACGGTTAATGAAACTGCTATGGTTGGAGATGGAATTCATATTAATTCAGATGTTTTAGATGGCTTACATAAAGAAGAAGCAATTTCTAAAATGATTAGTTATTTAGAAGAAAAAGGTATTGGAAGAAAGAAAACAAATTATAAACTTCAAGATTGGATTTTTACGCGTCAAAGATTCTGGGGTGAGCCTATTCCTCTTATTTATTGTGATGATTGTGGTTGGGTAGCTGTACCTGATGAAGATTTACCGGTGCTTTTACCTAATGTTGCTGAATATGAACCTACAGATGATGGAGAAAGTCCACTTGCTAGAATAGAGGAATTTGTAAATACTACTTGTCCTCATTGTGGAAAACCTGCTAAAAGAGAAACCGATACTATGCCAAATTGGGCTGGCTCTAGTTGGTATTGGTTACGCTATATGGATCCTCATAATGATAAAGAGTTTGCTTCTCGTGAAGCTCTTGAATATTGGGGAAAAGTTGATTGGTACAATGGCGGTATGGAACACGCAACTCGTCATTTACTTTATGCAAGATTTTGGAATCAATTTTTATATAATATTGGCTTAGTTCCTAATAAAGAACCATTTAAAGTTCGTGCTAGTCATGGTATGATTTTGGGTGAAGGCGGAGTTAAGATGAGTAAGAGTCTTGGTAATGTTATTAATCCAGATGATATCGTAGCTGAATATGGTGCTGATACTTTGCGTACTTATGAAATGTTTATTGGTGATTATGAAAAAGAAGCTACTTGGAGTGAACAAGGCTTAAATGGTTGTAAGAGATACTTAGATAGAGTTATTCGTTTAGGTGAAAAAGTAAATGATAGTTTAGAATATTCTAGTGAACTTGAAAAAGATATTCATAAAACGATTAAAAAGGTTACCGAAGATATTGATGCTCTTAAATTTAATACTGCTGTTTCTTCTTTGATGATTTTACTAAATAAGATGGAAAAAATGGATTCTATTTCTAAGAAGGATTATCGTACTTATTTAACCTTATTAAATCCAATTGCTCCTCATATTACTGAAGAATTAAATGAAGAATATCAATTAGGTAGTGCTATTTGTGAATCTAGTTGGCCTAGTTATGAAGAAGATAAACTAGTTGATAGTGAAAAAGAAATTGCGGTACAAGTTAATGGTAAGGTAAGAGCTACTATTTTGGTACATATCGATGATACTGATGATATTATCAAAGAAAAAGCACTTAGTGAAGATAATGTTAAGAAACATATTGAAGGAAAAGAAATCGTTAAGATAATTGTTATTAAGGGAAAAATTGTTAATATTGTTGTGAAATAAAAAAGAAAGTCTATTGGCTTTCTTTTTTCTATATATTAATTGGTTGTTTTGTATGATTTTTAGGATATGGTGTTTTAACAGTAGTTAAACCTAAAATATAATCTGTTGAAGTATGATAAAATTTTGCTAAAGCTATGAGTACTTCAATAGGTAAATTTCTAGTTTCTGTTTCATAACCTGAGTAAGTTCTTTCTGTTATATTTAGTATTTTTGCTACATCTTTTTGTAGTAAATCATTATCTTCTCTTAAATCTTTTAAACGCATATTATCACCAATATTATTTTTACACAGCTCAATTTGCACTATTGACTGATAGCTCAAATTGCACTATAATTTTTAATATATTATAAATATATAAAAATAGGAAAGACTATTTATTGAGGTGCTAAGATGAAAAATAAGAAGAAGCAAATAATTATTACATTAGTAGCTATTATTAGTTTAATAGTAATAACAGTAGGAGTAACTTATGCATTCTTTAA
>ERZ832317.5048-NODE-5048-length-12204-cov-3.150136_pt1 | contig 12204 bp, 12 predicted proteins | sample MGYA00519695_ERZ832317 | MGnify/ENA primary metagenome ERZ832317 (study PRJEB31850, sample SAMEA3708726) | human gut metagenome | biome: human gut; feature: human-associated habitat; material: faeces | place: China | collected 2014 ...
CCGTATCCCCCTCTGGAGCCGGTCTTTCCAGGGCCGGCTGGTCCATATGGCAGTGGATCATGGTCAGTCTCCGGTGGTTCATGTCCCGGATCTCCTGGACTGTCAGCTTCAGAGGCTCCTCCTTACCCCTACAGACCAGGAAAAATGGGGAACGCTGGTCCTGGGACCTTTTCGCAATGCCGTCCAGCTCCGGTACCGCCTCCTTAAGGAGCGTACCCACCAGGTGGGATCTGGGAATATCCAGGGCCTCCTTAAACTGCTTATTGATCATCTGGATCTTCCCCTCATCGTCTATGATACAGATGCCCGTATCAATGTTGCTGATGATGCTCTGGGTAATGAACTTCGTGTTAGTGGCCTGGCTCAGCTGGTGATTGGATATTTTCAAAAGCTGCACAAACTGGTTGATATAATTTAAGGACACCACATCCGCCAGGCTTAAAGGCAGATGGAAAAATGAGGCGATCTCCGAGATCGTCGAAATATCGGCGATCCGGATCCCGATGTCCACCAGCGTCTGGACGTTCCTGGGAGCCAGCTTATTTTCTCCCACCGTCACCGCATACTGGATCCTGGGATCCGTCTCCGGACAGTCCGGATAGTATGGAATGAAACGGTATTGGGTGATCCCAAGTGTGTATAGAAGCTGTATGCTGTCCTTTGCCGAGCATTCCGAATCATTGACCAGATACACCTCCGAATTGGACGGGATCGAAAGGATCCTGTTTAAATACGTATGGTTAAAGGTCCGGATACAGATCAGATACCGGATCTTCGGCGTCATGAGAGGCTCTGCCATCCTGGCCGCGGATCTGGAGCTGAACAGTACCAGATCCGCCTTTTCCATCCGTTCCGTATCCACATCTGCCGCAAGGCAGGTTTCCAGATGGATATATTTACTAAATATATGATTTAAATAGGACCGCATTCCTACATTTGTCGTTGAGCTCTGAGATACGATCAGCATTGTGGGCTTTTCCACCTTATACCCCCCCCCCTGTATTTTTCATTCAATTCCATTATAGTCGCTCATATACAGAAAAACAACCAGATCTCCCAGTCCTATATATTTTTTTGTTTTTCCTCCCTATGTTCCATAATTTCTTTGACATTTTCACAAAAAATTTGTACAATAGTACTGATTTAGAGCTATGATCTAAGAAAGGAGCGTGCTTTTCAATTGCTGCTGATCAAAAATGGAAATTTAATCACCATGGCCGGTATGTATGAGCAGACCGGCGATATCCTGATCGACGACGGAAAGATCGTAAAGGTCGGCCAGGTGGGAGAGGTGCCGGAGGACTGCCAGATCATCGATGCCGCCGGACGCACCGTCACTCCCGGTCTTGTGGACCCCCACTGCCATGCAGGTCTATGGGGAACCGCCTGCCGCGAGGAAATGGACGGAAATGAGTATACGGAGCCGGTCCTTCCGGGACTGCGGGGCTTAGATGCCATCAACCCAGAGGATGCCACCTTTGACGCGGCTCTCCGCCAGGGGATCACCACCGTTGTGACCGGTCCCGGAAGCTCCAACATCGTCGGCGGAACCTTCTTAGCCATCAAGACCGCCGGCGAAGATATGGAGTCCCGTGTCATCTGCCCGGAGCTGGCCATGAAAATGGCTCTGGGAGAGAACCCAAAGATGACCTTCGGAAACCGTGGAAAGGCTCCCAGAACACGGATGATGAGCGCCGCCCTTATGCGGGAGGAGCTTTTTAAGGCAAAGGAATATTATGAAAACTATAAGCTCCATGGCCAGGAGCCGGATTTCCCGTTCGACTTCCACCTGCACTCCTTAATGCGGGTATTTGAAGGAATGCGGGTCAAGATCCATGCCCATCAGGCGGACGATATCCAGACTGCTGTCCGCGTGGCCAATGAATTCGGCCTTCATTACTCCATCGAGCATTGTACCGAAGGATGGATGATCCCGGAATTCTTAAAGAAAAACAACGCCGAGTGCCTGCTGGGCCCCACCGTCGGCGGCAAGAGCAAGATCGAATGCCAGAACCGCTCCTATGAAGCCGGACGGATCCTGGAGGAGGCCGGAGTCACCTTCGCCCTGATCACCGACGCTCCCTTCGTTCCCATTGAGGACCAGCTGCTCCAGGTCATCCTTTATGTGAAAAACGGAATGTCCAGGGAAATGGGAATCCGCAGCGTGACCTTAAACGCTGCAAAGATCACAGATATCGACTCCAGAGTCGGAAGCATCGAGCCCGGTAAGGACGCTGACATCGTCATCTGGGATGTGGAACCGTTAGACACCATGTACCAGGCCGGTATCGTCCTCATCGACGGAAAGATCGCATATGAAAGAAAGGCAGGTGAACGCAATGTTGATTATCAAAAACTGTAATCTGATCAACATGGCCGGAATCTACAAAGAGAAAAAGGATCTGGTGGTAAAGGACGGAAAGGTCCTTGATATCTGTGACGACGCCTGCCAGAAATACGGCCAGGGCAACGTGATCATCGACGCCTGCGGAAACTATGTGACTCCCGGTATCGTCGAGCCCCACTGCTCCCTTGGCGTCAAAGAAGAGGTCTTCCGGTTTGAGGGCAACGACGCCGACGAGACCACCAATCCCATTGTACCCCAGGTGCGGGCCATGGACGCCATCAATCCCAGGGACGAGGGCTTTAAAATGGCTCTGGCCGGAGGCGTGACCACAGCCGTTACCTGTCCGGGCAACGCAAACCCCATCGGCGGAACCTGCGCAGCCATCAAAACCACTGGCAATACGGTGGAGGAAATGGTCATGGTGCCTGAGATCGCCATTAAAATGTGCCTCACTGACGGAGTGAAAAATACATACGGCGGAAAGAGATCGCCCATGACAAGACTTGGCACGGCAGCCCTGATCCGCGAGGCTCTGATGAAGGCGAAACGCTATCATGACCAGTGGACCGCTTCCCAGAAGGATCCGGCAAATAAGCCGCCGAAATTCGATATGAAGCTCCACTCCCTGATGCGCGTATTCGACGGAATGCCCGTAAAATTCATCGCCAAGCGCGGCCATGACATGATGACTGCCGTGCGCATCGCCGAGGAATTCGGCTTCACCTATACAGTAGAGAACTGTGTGGATGCCTGGAGGATCACAAAGGATCTGAAGAAGCACAACGTCCGCTGCGTGCTGGGACCGGTCTACGGAGAAAAGAACAGTGAAAACCGTTACCGGGATCCCATTGCAGGCTCTGTTCTGGAAGAAAACGGCATCGAATTTGCCGCCACCACCGGCCATCCGGAAATGAACGTGGAGCTCTCCATGGTCCAGATGACGCTGATGGTGAAAAAGGGATTAAATCCCATGACAGCCCTGGAGGCCGTGACCATCAACGCAGCCCGCGCCTGCGGCCTGGAGGACCGGGTGGGAAGCTTAGAGCCCGGTAAGGACGCCGACATCGTCATCTGGGACGGCGATCCCTTTAACTTCTATACATCGGCTGCCACAGTCCTCATTGAAGGAAATGTGGTCTACCAGAAACAGCAGTAAAATTTCCATAAAAAGCGCTCCGGGATCTGGCTACCCTTGCGGCGCCTTTGTCCCGGAGCGTTCTTCTTTTTTATAGATCCCTGGCCGCCGGAAAACCATAGGCCGTCTCCGCACTCATAACAGCCCGGAGAATGGCTTCCGACATGACCTGAGCCGCCAGAGTACCCACCATGTCCAGATCCGCCTCCAGCGTCCCTGTGGACAGGGCGTAGATACTGTCACCATCTGCCGTCGTATGGACCGGGCGGATGGAGCGGGCATAGCCGTTGTGGGTCATGGACGCGATCTTACAAAGCTGGGTCTTGTGGAAGGCCGCATTGGTGATGACCGCGCCGATGGTGGTGTTGGCCACAAACTTATTTTTTACCACCTCATAGCTCTTATAGACCTCGTCCTCGGTACAAAGGAAGGATTTTTTATCCTTTGCCAGAAGTCCGGCAACCTTCTTACCATTTTTCCAGTCATAAATATCTCCCAAAGCGTTGACCGCCACAATGGCTCCCACCTGCAGTTCTCCGATCTGTACCGCGTAGCTTCCGATCCCCGACTTCATACAGAACTCCGGTCCGTAAAACTTTCCCACAGTGGCTCCGGTCCCGGCACCGAAATTCCCGTCCCGGTAATTGCCCTTTTCCGCATTCTCACAGGCCGCATAGCCCATAGCCTTGTCCGGCCGGACCCGGTGATCTCCCACCATCAGATCGAACAGGCAGGATTCGCACACCAGGGGAACCTTTGTGATCCCCACATCGAAGCCGATATTCCGCTCCTCCAGATACTCCATTACGCCTCCGGCCGCATCCAACCCAAAGGCGCTGCCTCCGGACAGCAGCACCGCATGGATCGACTCTGCCGCCGCTGTGGGCTTCAAGAGCTCCGTTTCCCGGGACGCCGGACCGCCTCCCCGGACATCCAGCCCCGCTGCCATGCCCTGCTCACAGAGGATCACCGTGCAGCCGGTGGCGGCGTCTTTGTTTTCTGCGCTTCCGATCTTTATGTTTTCCAGCTCCTGGATCTTTATTTCTTTCATTTGGGGGACTCCTTTCCTAGCGAATGATGCTGCACAAACTCAGCCTATTCCATCTCTCCCAGCATCTTCTCCGCATCATCCGCTGCCTTTACCTTATCGTTGGCGCGGATGATGATGCCGTCCTCATCGATGAGATAGGTGGTGCGGACCACGCCCATGGACACCTTCCCGTAATTCTTCTTTTCCTTCCACACATCATAGGCCTCGATGACCGTCCGCTCCGGATCGGAAAGCAGCGTGAACGCAAGGCCGTATTTCTCCTCAAACCTTTTATGGGAGGCCACAGAGTCCTTGCTGACTCCCAGTATCACCGCGCCCTTCTCCATAAACTGCGGATAGCGCTCCGAATAGCCGCAGGCCTGCTTCGTACATCCCGGAGTATTGTCCTTGGGATAAAAATACAGGATCACCTTTTTTCCTTTGTAATCCTCCAGTCTGTGCATGACTCCGTTCTGGTCCGGCAGCTCAAACGCCGGCGCTTTTGTTCCTGTTTCCAGCATTGCAGATCCCTCCTTGTGATTTCTCTTATCCACTATTTTAAATCATAACCGGCAGTTTTTCCACCGTTTTAAAGCAAACTTTCCTCCAGTCCCCGCCGGATCGTATCACAGAAGCGTTCTTCAATAACTGTACATTTCTTCCAGCATTTGGTATAATGCTCTTTAAACCTTTGAGAAATGAGATGATACCTTGCCTGTATAAGCCTGAACACAGAAAATTACATTCAAAGAGGTGTCGTATGATCACAGAAAAGAAAGAAAAACAGATTTTAATGATGTCCTTTTTTTCGGGACTCCTGTTTGCCATCGCAGAATTTATTTTTGCCATATACAGCCATTCCCAGTCTGCACTGACGGACGCTGTATATGATGCGTCGGAGCTGGTCTTCATTGCCCTGCTCCTATTCCTGACGCCCCTGTTCCATAAGCCCGTATCGGAAAAGCATCCCTATGGGTATTTCCAGCTGGAATCCATATTTGTCATAATCAAGGGCGTTATGATGCTGTCCGTGACCATGGGCGTGTCCGCCGAGGTTCTGGATTCCGCTTTATCCGGCGGTAATCCCATAAACAATGCCCAGGTCTCCCTTTTCCAGTTCTGCCTCGGCGCAGCCAGCATCATCATTTTTCTTCTGATGAAGCGGCTGAACCGGAACCTGTCCTCGCCCACCATCACCGCAGAGCTTCTGGGATGGAAACTGGATATTGTATACAGTCTGGGCATGTCCCTGGCCTTTTTCCTGTCCCGTTATCTGGAAAAAACTCCCCTGGGATTTATCACCCCATATTTTGACCAGATCGTGGCCGTCCTTGTTATGGTATTCATGCTTCCAGAAAGCATCAAGGTTCTCTGGAGCGCCGTCCGGGATATATTCCTGTTCTCGCCGGATGAGGAATTTATAAATGAGGTCAAGGCCCTCTGCGGACCAGTATCGCTTCTCCCCGGTTTTCTTCGATATCACACGGACCGGACGGCACCTGTGGGTCGCCGTATATTTTAAGATCGACACCGGCAGCCTGAAGGTCCAGGACCTGTCCGACGCCCTGGATTCCTTAAATGAAAAGGCCCGGGAAAAATTCCAGGAATGCACCTGTGAGCTGATCCTGGTTCCTTAAATCAAAAAATATTCAAAATCCCCCTTGACTATACTGTTACTGTACGGTTTATGATAAAAACATACCGTAACATGCAAGGAGGATTTTTATTTATGTCCGGTGAAAATGCATATCGACAGCCCGTTACCCTGAAAAACGTGCTGATGTTTTCCGTCCCTACCATCGTTATGACCGTGTTCATGTCCTTTTATACCATGGTGGACGGCCTGTTTGTATCTAACCTCATAGGAACCGATGCCTTATCCGCCGTCAATCTGACAGCGCCTGTGATCTCACTGGTCACAGCCATCTCCACCATGCTGGCCACTGGAGGGAGCGCCGTCATCATGCGGAAGGCCGGACAGCAGAAAGCCCAGGAAGCCAACGAAGACTTCACTTTTCTGATCGCTGTAAACGTGGCGGTGGGACTCATCATGTCCGGCCTGGGATATCTGATCATGGACCGCCTTTTTGAACGCATGAGCCTGTCCCCTGCCGTGGCCGGCTACTGCCGTATCTATCTGAGCCGTTATCTGATCTTTACGGTTCCGATCCTTCTGATGAACAATTTCACCTTGTACATGATCGCCGCCGGAAAGTCCGCTCTTTCCATGGTCTGTTCCATTACGGGAGGAATTTTGAATATAGTCCTGGACTATGTCTTCATCTCCATATTGGATATGGGGATCGCCGGGGCAGCCATTGCCACAGGGCTGGGGTACTCCGTGACAGCAGTGGCCGGTCTTGTGATCTTTTCCAAAAAAGACTGCCTGCTCCATTTTGTAAAGCCCGTGTGCAGGATCCGGACCCTGGTAAGCGCTGCTTCCAACGGAAGCTCGGAAATGGCAGCAGCTCTGGTGACTGGCATCGTCACCATGATGTTCAACTGGACCATGCTGAAATATGTGGGAGAAAACGGTGTGGCGGCCATAACCATCATCATGTATGTCCTGATGTTCGCCACATCCCTGTATACCGGCTATTCCTATGGCGTAGCACCCATGATCAGCTTCTATTATGGCGAGCAGAACCAGGATAAATTAAAGAAGCTGATCCGTCTCAGCATGAAGATCATCGGTTTCATTGGAGCGGCTGCTCTGATGGTCTCCCTGGCGGTCACAGAGCCCCTGGTGGCCATCTTCGCCCGGCCGGACAATCCTGTTTATGATCTGGCGGTAACAGGAAACCGCATCTGCTCCTCCGCTCTGGTCTTCATCGGCTTTAACGTATTTGCCAGCGGCATGTTCACGGCCCTGTCCAACGGCCTGGTTTCCGCAGTCCTGGCCTTTTCCCGCTCCTTTGTGTTCATGGTGGCCGCCATGCTGATCCTTCCGGCCATACTCGGTGTCACAGGCGCATGGCTGGCGACTCCGGCTGCTGAAGCCGCGGCGTTCTTACTGTCCGCTGTTATGTTTATAAAATACAGGAAAAAGTATCAGTATTAGGAAATGAGGCTGCCAGCAGGCCGGGGATCCTAAGTCAGGGTCCTGGCCTGCCGGAAGCCTCTCATGTCCAGAAAACTGTATTATGTACAATATTTTTTATATGCTTTCATTATTTCCCACTGGATCTCATCTCTAAAACGCTTTGGTCCAATGATCTCACACCTGTTAATATGGCTCATTCCTGATATATCTTTCCAGATGCCCACTGTATCGAATATATATTAGTATATGCAAAACTTGCTTACTATGCTAAAACTGACATCCGCGCTTTCAGTAAAATTGTATTTAAGGCAAACATCCTGTGTCATTAATATAGCAGCCTATAATACAGCCTGGGATGAAATTTAAGTGCTTTCAGCCCAGGAGTAAGAATAACTGCACTCTTTTTCATAGGTAATTGAGAGTTATTTTCCATCTATTTCAGTATTCTATTGTTCCAAATTACTCAGGCTCTTTTTGCTGATTTTACAAATAATTCCACGATCTGTTATCAATACTACCTTTGCCTTTGCTGTATCGCCAATTTTATCATAGATTCTTCCGGCACTCATACTCTCACCAATAACCGTATATGTACTATTTGCCACATAACCAATCTTTCCGAGACCTTCATATGTCACTTTGATTGCTTCCTTGTCGTATTCATTATCCGGTTCTTTTTCTAATCTGATCTTCATACCTTTTTCCAGAAAATCATTTCCGAAGTAGTGTTTTGTTCCTGTCAGGGTGATAAATATTTTTGCCATTGTGTGTGCTCCTTTCGCGCTTAAAAAACGTGTTCATCTGAATTTGATTTGTTGTCTTATAATTACTCTTATCTCTCGGAATTCTGTTTTATTCCCTTTGATATGTATAGTATAATTCAGTTGATGGGGTATAATATTCTCACCTTATTTTTTATTTCCATGCATCAAAAAAGGAAATCAACCACAGTCAATTTCCTCTTCTCATCATCAGTCATACAACCTTTTCAACACTTCCAGATCAACCTCAAGCTCCCTGTCACCATCTCTTACCTTAGCAATCACCGGTACTCCCGTTAATCTCTCGATCATTTTCTCATTATCTTCCTGCATCGCCCCACCCGAGTAATGATTCAGAATGATTCCTTTTGCATCCATTCCGTGATTCCGGATGTATTCTACCGTCAGGACAACCGCATTGATCGTGCCAAGTCCGGCATCTGCGATCACCAGAGTATTCAGATGCAGCATTTTCACAATATCTTCCAGCAGGATCTCATGTTCTTCATCCCAGCGGATCGGACATACAATACCGCCGCTTCCTTCTACCGTGACATAATCGAACGCTTTCTTTACCCTGTCAAAATCTGCTTTTACCGTTTCCGGATCAACCGGATTCCCTTCTATTCTGGCAGCCAGATGCGGAGACACTGCGTTTTGATACAGATATGACAGTAAGCTGCTGTCTTCCTGTGTGATACCGGCAATCTTCTTTACATAGCCTGCGTCACTTTCTTCTATGGACTCTGCGCCTGATAAGGCGGCCTTATAATAGCCTGCATGGATTCCTGCATCCGCCAGCTTTTTCACGATTAATGCTGTAACATACGTCTTTCCTACATCTGTGCCGGTGCCCGTCACAAATATTCCTTTTGCCATAATCTCATGCCCCTTTTTTTATTAACTCAGATAAAATCCGCTTTTTCGCATTCTAAGTCCCACACCGGCTGCCAGCAGACATAATACAAAATCTCCAGGCATATCTAATGGGAAGCAGGACAAAAAGATCACGCCCAGCGTTGCCGGTGTATGTGCATAAAAGTTCAAGATTATGAATTTATACACGATTCCGATTGCATATGTCACAACAAATCCTGCAAGACAGGCAAGCAGATAGTTCTTGTAACTTGCTTTCAGCTTTTCGCATACTTTTCCGGTTACATATGCGCTTACAATGAATCCGACCAGATAACCAAAGCTTGGCCGGAATATGTATCCGATTCCTCCGCCTGCTGCAAAGATTGGTACTCCGACAAGTCCCAGTAATACATAACATCCTACAGATATTGCTCCCTTATCAGCCCCCAGAATCAATCCTGCAAGCAGTACGAAAAAGAACTGAAGTGTGAAATAATCCATATATGGAACCGGGATCTGGATAAATGCTCCTATGGCAACCAGCGCCGCGAACATTCCGCATAATACCATACTTACGGTGGATAATTTTTTTGTTTTTGTGTTCATTAAATTGTTAACCTTCCTTTCAGATTATTGGTAACAATTTATCGTATTTCGCTTTGATTGTCAACTTATTTTTCTCGCAAGTTTACAATCGTGTTCTTGTTTTGCTAATTCAGAATCCATTTCCTACTCCCCATACTGCTCCATAAGCCTCCGGGCCTCTCCCCGCATCTGCTCCACAACCTCATCCGGTCCAATGATCTTAACTGCCTCCCCCAGCGAGAATACCCATCCCAGGAACTGTTTGCTCACATGCACGTCCACATTCACCCGGAAATGATCCTCATCTTCCGGAATCATCATCACATCTTTCCCGAACCGGTCAATGATCACGCCCGCAAGGCTGTTATTTACCAGCATCTTTACAGACGTTTCCTTTCCCCTGAACATTCCGAAACTCTTCTTGGCATAATCCGCCATATCCAGCTTCTTAAAGTGTTCTTTTCCCTCACGGGATTCATCCGACATCCGGATATGCAGCATCTTGTCCACCCGATAATGCTTGATCAGCTGCGCCTCTGCATCATATCCGATCATATAATAATTCTCATCATCCCAGGACAATCCCCACGGGCTGATATGATACCATGCTCCTCCGTGACGCAGTTCCATCTCTTTCTTCACATTCCACTGGAAATACTGGAACTTGATCTTCTTATTTTCAGAAATCGCATTGTGGATTGCATCGACAGTATAATAGATGCTTTCATTCATCGTCTTAATTCTTCCGGATACATACACCTGTCGCTGCAGCCTCTGTGCATCGTATTTGCTGACCAGCTTTTCCAGCTTTTTTATCAGTGTGTTGGTCTTCTTCTCTGTGATGAATTTGGAAGACTGGATGGAATCTACCAGAAGCTTTAATTCCGGCAGTTCGAACGGGCGGTTGACTACGCGGTAATGATAGCGGTTGCCGATGGGTTCGCCCTCTACCTCGATCCCGAGTACAGACAGATCACGCAGATCTGCATAGATTGTTTTGCGATCTGCGGTCACTTCGTATTTTCCCAGTTCTTCCATGATTTCCGGCATGGTAATATAGTGTTCGTCATCTGTATTTTCCAGCATGATCTGTGCGAGACGGTATAATTTTAGCTTTTGATTTGTTCCTTTTGGTATATAAGTATTCCCCTTTTCGTGATATGAGTAAAGTATAGCACACATGGGAATTTTCTTTACACATTTTAAGCACCATTAATCACATCTCTAATCATTCACATAATCATAATAATCCGCTTCGCTGGCAAATAAGATATATTCACCATCTACCATTCCCATATAACCGTCACCTGTGTTAAAACCTTTCATTGCCAGTTCCTCCATTTCTTTGAAAATAAATGATCTGTTTTCCCTTTTATGTCTATAGTTTATAACATTAGGTGGGGTATAAAATTACCTTCTGTTCTCTGCGCATTAAATCATATGCCGCAAGACGAAAATAAGGGCAAAAAATTCTTTAAGCGAATTTTTTGCCCTTATTATTCTATCTCTGTATGTTGCCTGACTTATTTTAAATACCGCATCCATGCTCGCCACATGTATGCCCTTCCTCTACATCGTAAATCTTAAATACAACTCTTCTTAAGTGCCACATAGGAAATCAGAAAATTTGCAAACCAGCCAGCCGGTACAGCAAGCCAGACAAATGCTATGCCAAACCGGGGCGCAAAAATCAAAGCAACCGCCAGGCGGATTGCAAGGTTTACCATATTGGCGATGAGAAACGGGCGCATGATTCCAAGTCCACGAAGTACTCCATCGGTTGCCATCTTGATACCCATGAAAATGAAAAAGTAACCGAGCCATCTCATATAATCCCCTGACACCTGATATGCCAAGGCGGATCCATCTTTACCCAGAAATAACGAAGAAATCTGCGTATGCAGTGTTTCAATGACTATAAAAGCAAGAACTGCAAAACACAGATCTAACACCAGTGCCGCGTGATATCCCTTTTTGATACGATCCATTTTCTTTGCGCCAAGATTCTGGGAAACATACGGTGAGACTGCATTTCCGATAGATACAAATATCAAGGAAAAAACATTCTCTACTCTCATCGTTGCCGCATAACCTGCAAGTGCCTGTGTACCGAATGGATTTACAACTGCCTGTACGATCATCATACCGATGGACACTGTAGACTGCTGCAGAACCGAAGGCAATCCGCAGCATGGAATACAATTCATGCCTGTCAAACCAGTCAAAATGACTTTGATACCGGTGCATCCGGCTAAAGAAAATCAAAAGTGAAAACACGGCTGAAATCCCCTGTGCGATGAGCGTTGCAAGTGCTGCACCAAACACTCCCAAACCAAGTCCCGCCACCATCCAGAGATCCATAAAAATGTTCAAAACAGAAGAAAATATCAAAAGTCCCAATGGAATCTTTGATTCACCGATCGAAGTGAACATTGTTGAAAGGAT
>ERZ832317.5052-NODE-5052-length-12188-cov-4.143411_pt1 | contig 12188 bp, 7 predicted proteins | sample MGYA00519695_ERZ832317 | MGnify/ENA primary metagenome ERZ832317 (study PRJEB31850, sample SAMEA3708726) | human gut metagenome | biome: human gut; feature: human-associated habitat; material: faeces | place: China | collected 2014 ...
CATCTTTTTCATCCAGATTGCTGTCCTTATAGCAATCTGCATTTGCCATCTGAACGTCGGAGAACTGTATGATATTTGCGAGATACTTGTTCAGTACGATTGTATCTCTTAAATCTACGACGTTATCGGTGTTCACATCACCATATGCAACCGTTTCTTCAGATGTATCATCACTCTTTGCGATAGTGGTTTCATACGTTCCGTCTCCATCGGTATCGACTGCAACACCAATGGTTTCTTCATTGATTTCGTAAAGCAAAACATCGGTGTAATCCGTTGAGAAAGTAACTTTTGCTGTTGCATTGTCATTGTATGCCTGTGCAGTGACATTGTTCAAACTATCTGCATGGAGTATGTAACCGTTTTCCGTCTGCTTCATGTTGGCAGCGTCTACATGATTGCCATCGACTTGGAACGAATACCAATCGGTTGTATGGTATCCAGTATTATAAATCATGTTGAAATTATAGGTCGTATCGCTACCCTCTAAAGATACATAACCGGATGGGTCAAATACTGCAATGTTGCCATTCGAACCGGTCACATCGAAGATGCTGTTTTCATACCGCATAGACAAATCGACTGCTTCTGTCGTTGCCAATTTCAACGCATAACCCTTGCTTGCATCTTTCATGGCAAATTTCAGGTTTTGAGGATTTTCATTATCATCGAAAAGATCAGAATATTCTTTGATTTCATCTGGATTCGTTGCACTGAATACATAACCATCGTTGGAATCCAAGTCGATTTTTGTAACGGAATAATCCGATTTCAATGAATCAGATTGCAGGCTTGCAATAAAGGAATCCGTAGATTCTACTGGAGCATTAGAACCGTTGATATAACCATGATGATTAATCAAATTGATATCATCGCTGACCAGTATTAATTTATTTGCATTACTGTAATGCGGTATACACCATGTACCCTTAGAAGAATTGAAATACAAACAATAAGCATCGCCAAATGTTTTGTCATTGTTATCATAAATCAATACTTTTCCATTATAAGCGTTCCCTTTTATACTATACGTTCCATACTGCAAGTCATAAGCAACAACCGCATGTCCGGTGTTATAGAAAGCAAGTAATGTCGGAGAATCATCCTCCAGGCAATCAATTAAAACTTGCAGTTTTTCTTTCTCTGTTAAATAAAGGAAGTTCTTTATTTTATTTTGAATCACGTCTGTGACTTGCAACGCCATGTAATAATTGATTAGCGATTCTACATCCTGACTCGGTGGCCCATCAATGTCACTCAAGAAGTTTGCACCATCCTGCCAATCAGACGGATTTAAAATATCATCTGCTGCCAAAATAGAAGTGGCTGCCATACCATAGCAAGAGCCGCCCCAAGGTAATTCTAATAATTCATTTACATTTTCCTTTTCGACAATGGTTAATCCATCCATCAGTTTATCATAATAAGAGTCTAAAATGAAATAGTTGGGATGTTTAAAATTAAAATCATTATTCAAGAAACCCCAGTTGTCTGCTCCCGGTGTGAAGGTATATGCTGCGGTAGTCGTTGTTGTCACAGTTGTTGTGGTTATAATTGGTATTGTGGTTGTAGTAGTTGTCGTCGTTGTAGTAGTAGGTTTTGTTGTCGTGGTTGTCGTAGTCGTTGGTTTTGTCGTCGTTGTGGTGGTTGGTTTTGTTGTCGTGGTTGTCGTAGTCGTTGGTTTTGTCGTCGTTGTGGTTGGTTTTGTTGTCGTCGTTGTGGTAGTTGTTGGTTTTGTCGTCGTCGTTGTAGTCGTAGTTGTGGTTGTTGTAGTCGTGGTAGTAGTCGTTGTGGTGGTAGCTGGTGCAACAATTTTGATATAACCTTGAGAAGGAGCCTCCTTTTTTTGGTACGAACCATGCATAATCAGTGAATATTCATCGCCATTGAAAGATTTCTCCAAGCCATTAATATAGTAAATATCACCTGGCTGTGCATTTTTATTTACATCAAAATATAAATAAGAAATTGCACCATTTCCTTTTACGTAGTTTGGACCATCTGCAGAGGGTGTTGATACGTATTCAATACAACAACCAGTGCCAGCTGGATTCAAATCAAAACAAATCTCCCCAACTTCGATGCCTTGAAGAAAAGCATCCATAACTACACTTCCCCTGCCAAGCCTAGAACAAACAATTTCACTTATATTCCATTCTGCCCAAAGTGCAATTGCATTCCAACCATCATCATTATTATTGATGTTAATCGGAACCCTTACCTCATAATCATTTGCCTTTAATTCATCCAAAGTAACTTCGACTTTTGCAATTTCTACATTGCCAATAGTAGGAGATTCATAATGAATGGTAGCATTGGATGGAATTTCAGAACTATCAATAGGAATTTGATTCCACTCTGATTCTGTTCCTTTGTAATAAATGTCAGTTAAGTTATCACAATAAGAAAATACTGACCATCCAATTCTCGTTATACTTTTAGGAATAGTAACACTTTCTAAATTGCTACAATTATAGAATGTATTATCACTAATACTCGTCATGCTTTTTGGAATCGTTATATTTTTCAAACTTGTACAACCTTGAAATGCACATCTTCCAATGTCTTCTATATTGTCAGAAAGCGTAACTGTTTTCAAGCTGCTACAGTTATAAAATGTACTGCTACTAATGTATTTTACATTTTCAGGAATGGTAATACTTATTAAACTATTGCATTCAAAAAATGCCCATGCTCCAATATCTGTAACACTTTCTGGAATTGTTACATTTTTTAAATTTGTACAATTATAAAATGCAGCATCTCCAATATTCGTCACATTTTTTGAAATCGTCACATTTGTTAAGCTTGTACAACCATAAAATGCAGAATTTGCAATGCTTGTGACTGGTTTTCCATCAATCACAGATGGCAATTCGATGTCTGTCGAAGAGGAACTTACAAATTTTGTAATCTCTATCGTTCCATCACTCAAATAATCATACTTTAACTGTAGCCCATAGGCAGCCTCAATATACGTGCTTTCCTCTGCTTCTGCCGTTAGCTGCAATTGCGGCAGAGAATCCCGAGCAAGACCAATCGTTCCCCCTGCGAATAGGCAGGCGGCAGCTGTGAGAACCGCCATTGATTTTTGATACCATTTTCTCATGATGATCACCCTCCTTTCTCTTATTATACACACTATGTACTTTTTTGTCAACTAATTTTTGGTGTTTCTAACAAAAAATAGTTTTTAATCGTCTTGACCGATCAATCCAAAAATCAACTTCAAAAATATATAAATTCATATCGCATAAAATGAAAAAAAAGTTTCCTCTTTGATTGCAGCAACTTAACGAATATTGTGCTTCCAGATAGCGTAACAAGCATTAAAGGTGTAACCGGTATTGGAATTGGTGCATTTTGTTATTCAAATGAACTAACCACTTTGGGCAGCTTGGCAATTAGAAAAGTGGAAGTTACAATGGACGAACTGCAAGAAAATAATTATCAGATAACTGTTCCAGTCGATATACAGTTACAACCTCTGTCGATACTACCACAACGAATGCCATAACCACGACAGTTTCCTCTGAAACGAACACATATGGTGATGTGAATTTGGATAATATTGTAGATTTAAAAAATACTATTGTCATAAATAAGTATCTTGCAAATTTGATTCAGTTTTCTGATATGCAACAAGTAAATGCAGATTGTTATCAAGATGGCACTGTCAATGAACAAGATACAACTACTCTGATGCAATTTGTAATCTTTTTGATTGACGATCTCCCAGTTCCTTCTACAGAATAAATCAACAACATTTATAATCATAAACAGTCGCTTTTCTGTGCTCTTATGTGTCACAAAAAGCGACTGTTTTTTCATATCCACTTCTTGATAACTTTTGCAATCATGAGTAGAATCCATTTTGCTGATATGCCTTGTTCCTCAAGCCCACTCTTTAAAAGTAAATGCTGTTTGCCGGACAAGAACCATAAAAATTGTTGTAATTACAGCAATAATATGATATAATGATAATCAGTATTTTGGTATCCATCAAGGACAACTGTGCGGAACATGATATGGGACATACTACAAAGAATCATCACACAGTAATTTCTAGATTTTCATGTACATTTTGCCGCTTTTATCGCATCAATTAGAAATAAATATGGTTTATTCTTGACAAACGCCTAGTGGAATTATTGAAAAAATTACTCATTATGGTATAATAAAATCAGTCAAATTGCCGTAAAAGCGGGAATCGAACGTCAACAACAAGGAGTAAAAACGTGATAGAAAAGCATTACAATGGAGGCTTGACTCGAGAGCAGTTTCTATTTTTTGAAATTCGGATTGTTTCTTCCCTAGTGCTGCAAGGAAAGAGCCGGGATGAAATCGAGCAAGAGATTTTCTCTGAAAATTTATTTCAATTTCCAACAGAAAAAATGATTAAAAGCATTACAAAAACCTGTTTCAAACGAATGGATGCCCTCCATGCACCAGAACTAGTATACCATCTTGCCAACGCTTCGCTTGATATCGCAAAACAAATCAATCTTTATGCGATTATGTGCGAAAACCGCATTGTATATGACTTCCTGACGGAGGTAATTGGTGAAAAATATCGGTCACAGGATTTTACGGTTTCCTCCAAGGATGTCGCAATCTTTTTCATGGAACTTTCTGAAAAAGTGCCTGCTGTTCATACATGGAGTGCTTCTACACTAAAGAAGCTGAAACAAGTTCTGGTACGCTTTTTAATCGAGTGTGATTATCTGGAAAACACAAGGTCGCAAACTCTGTTGCCGGTGTATCTCTATCCAGAATTAGAAGAAGTAATTCGGCAAAAAGGCGATCTGGATGCACTTCCAGCATTTAATTGTTTTCATTGAGGGAGAAACCATGAGTAATATTATAGATCAATTGAACGAAGTAAAGAAACGATTTTCGGATGAGGTATTTTTAAGCAATAAAGGATTATCGAACGAAGTTGGTATTCATGTGTTTTGTTATGACCCAAGAGAAGAGATGCTTGTTTCCAGTTTCTTTTCTGATTTAATCCAGTCTGAGAATCAGGCGTTTCATCTGAAAGAATGCGACCTATACCGAATTTTCTTACAGATTTGTGAGGAAAAACGAATCTTGAACAGCATTCCAGCCATGGAAAAAAAGAAGGGTTCAGATTATCTTTTGAAGCAACTGCAAAAGGCAATTTCACCAGAAGACTTTGTGAAAAAAATGGAATATGAACCGCATACACACGGAGATATTTTGCTGATAACGGGCGTTGGAAAAGTTTATCCGTTCATGCGTTCTCACAATATTCTGGATAATCTTCAGCATATCTTTTCGGATATTCCAGTGGTGATGCTTTATCCTGGTACATACAATGGACAAGCACTTTCCCTTTTTGATGAATTTCAAGATGGAAACTATTACCGTGCATTCAACATGATTTAAGAGAGGACTTTTTTATGCAATTACGAGACATATACAAATCGGATATTAACCGTGACATCAACGGTGTCATTAAAGTTGCACAAGATGATGAACATTCCATCGTTCAGGAACTGTCGGAATATGTGATTACAAAAGAACTGCGTCGTCACTTTAACACTTTTTTGAATCACTATGAACGCTCTCTGGAACAGCCAACAGATAAAATCGGTGTTTGGATTTCTGGTTTCTTTGGAAGCGGTAAATCTCATTTTTTGAAGATGCTCTCGTACTTGCTTTCCAATCGAACCGTTGGCGGAAAAAAAGCAGTGGCGTATTTTGCCGACAAATTTGACGACCCGATGATGTATGCACAACTGGAAAACTGTGTAAAAGTTCCGACGGAAACAATTCTTTTCAATATCGATTCGAAAAGCCCTTTGACAAAAGATAAAACAGCCATTTTGCGGATTTTTGCAAAGGTATTTTATGAACATCAGGGATTTTACGGCAACGATTTGAAAATTGCTAAATTGGAACAGTTTATTGCAAAATCCGGAAAGACAGAACCGTTCCAAAAGCGTTTTGAACGTATCAATGGCGGCTCGTGGGAAAGTTCACGGAATTCTTTTTCTTTCTTTGAAGATGACATTGTAGCGGCAATGTGTGAAGCACTTGGCATGAGTGAAACCGCTGCCCGTAATTGGTTCAATGGCGAAGAAGAAATTGAACTGAGCATTGAACAACTTGTGAGTGAAATCAAAGAATACGTGGAAAGCAAAGGAAAAGACAACCGCCTGTTGTTTATGATTGACGAAGTTGGTCAATACATCGGCTCAGATTCTGACCTTATGCTGAACCTGCAAACCATTGTGGAAGAAATCGGAACGAAATGCGGCGGCAGAGTTTGGGTCATGGTAACTTCTCAGGAGGCAATTGACAGCATTACCAAAATCAGCGGCGATGATTTTTCTAAGATTCAGGGACGATTCAATATACGGTTGAGTTTGAGTTCTTCTTCCGTGGATGAAGTCATCAAAAAGCGAATCCTCGCTAAAACAGAAATTGCAGAACAACTGCTCAAGCAGCAATATGAAAAGAATCATCAAGTACTGAAAAATCTGTTTACATTCAGCCATGCGATACTTGATTTAAAGGGCTACGCCGGCGAGGGTGAATTTGTAGAAACTTATCCGTTTGTTCCCTATCAGTTCCGCTTGATGCAGAATGTCCTTGCAGAAATCAGAAAGCATGGGAACTCTGGAAAGCATCTCTCCAACGGAGAACGCTCCATGCTTTCCAGCTTTCAGGAAGCAGCACAAGCAATCCAAAACAAAGATGAATTTGCACTCGTTCCATTCTATCTATTCTATGATACCCTTCACACGTTCCTGGACAGCTCCATTCGCCGTGTCATTGACCGTTGTCAAGATGCAGCGGATCATCATGATGGCATTGAACAATATGATATCAATATCTTGAAGCTTTTATATCTTGTACGCTATGTAGACGATATCAAGGCAAATGTAGACAATATCAGCATTCTCATGGCGGAAGATATTCGTACGGATAAGATTTCCACCCGTCTTGAAATACAACAGTCCTTGGATAGACTGGTATCGCAAAACTATGTTTCCAGAGCAGGCGATACTTATACTTTTCTGACAGACGATGAACAGGATATTGCCCGTGAAATTCGGAACACCCCTGTAGATAGTGCCATTATTACAAAAGCAATTTCGGATATTATCTTCGGAAAACTGTTTGTCAGCAAAAAATTTCGGTATGGAAAATACGATTTCCCCTATGATGAACGAATTGATGAAACCGTCATTGGTCAGCTGACCGGCTCTATCGCATTGCATTTCATCACCGTTGCTTCGGAAATTTATACCATGGATGATTCCGTTTTCCGGATGAAATCCGCTAACGACAATGAAGTCATCATTGTTCTGGCAGAGAGCCAGCCTTATTTCAAAGAACTGGAAGATGCCATGAAGATTCGTCGTTATGTCAAGAGCAAAAATGTGACACAGCTTCCGGAAATGATTCAAACTATTATCCGAGCAAGACAAAATCAGGCTTCCGCACATGAAAAGCGTGCAGAGGAATTGATTTCTGCTGCCATCGTTGCAGGTCGAATTTATGTTGCAGGCGATAAGCTGATGATGAAAGTTTCTTCAGTGAAAGACTGCGTGGAACGGGCAATGAGCGTTCTTGTAGAAAGCGTTTATACGAAGCTGGGATATATCCGGAAAAATTATGACAGTGATGCGGATCTTCTGCAAATCCTGAACGGCAGCAAGCAAATGACTCTTGCAGGAACAGAATCGCCAAACGCTGAAGCAAGCAAAGAACTGCTGCAATATCTGGAAATTCAGAAAGAACGACAGCTGCCGACCTCTATGGGCGACCTGCAAAAACGGTATCAGGCAATCCCCTATGGCTGGCGTGAAATTGACATTGCAGCAATTGTTGCAGAATTGATTGCAGCACAAAAGTTGGTGTTGAAATATGGCGGTACAATTATTTCGCCGAGCGATAAAAAAATCATAGATTACCTGCGGAAAAAAACAGAAATTGACAAGGCAATCATTGCGTTTAAAGTTGCTCCACCGACCGCATTGATTAAGAAATGTCGGGAATTTCTCAGCGAATATCATAACTGCACATTGGGTGCAATTCCGGATGATGAAGCAGGGCTGATTCGCTATATCACAGAAAAATTTGATACGGAGCGTGCAGTTCTTCAGGGACGGATTGCAAAAGAATACGCTTTCTCCGCATATCCCGGAAAAAATGTCGTTGAAAATGGCATCAAACTCTGTGAGAAACTGCTTGCACAGAAAAATGACAGCATTGCACTGCTGAAAAAAGCGGTAGAACTACAAGATGATTTCCTGGACTTTTCAGAAGATATTTCCGATGTAGACACCTTCTTCCGCATACAAAGAGAAATTTTCGACCGTGCAAAAGCACAAACAGAACTCGTAAACACAGAAAAAGAATATTTCCAGACGGAAAGCGATGCGATTGCTGCAATTGCCAAAATCAAGGAAATTCTTGCAATGCCAAAGCCGTACAAACGAATCAGCGAACTGCCGGAACTGGTGCAGACGATTCAGAACGGATATGCAAAGCTGCTTGTGCAAAAACGAGAAGAAGTAATCGGCGAGATTCAAGCAGCCATGGGTGAAATTCATCAGACTGCGGATGTGAAACAGAGCGACATTGTTCAGCGTGCAGATGCAGCATTCATCGAAAAGCGAACCGCTGCCGAACACGCAGAAAAACTGACCACCCTCGATGCGATGAAAATTCAAATCGGTAACATTCGGCAACAGTATCTGCAAAAGTTGCTTGTTGTTGCAGAACCGAACATTGACACGGTAACCATGAACCGTAGCACAATTTGTCACACGATGCAGTTAAAAAGCGAAGCCGATATTGATCAGTACGTTGCAGAAATCAAGAAAATATTACTGCAAAAGCTCGACGGACATGATGTACTCCATATCATTTGAGGTGAGAATATGAACAAGATTGCAATCAAAAAATTTGCTGTTTCGGCAAGAATCACGCTGATTCAGGCAGTCACGCAAAAGGCATTTGAATATGAAGTCACAGAGAACGGAAAAAATGGCCCATCACAGGCAGCGGTCAACGGGCAATCTTTAACCTCTGCGGAGCAAAGCCAACGTGCCCAGCTCATCGCACAAATTCAGACGAAAGGCTTCGCTTCCACCATGGAAGAAGCTGCCTATACATGGTTTAACCGATTCATTGCTTTGCGATTCATGGAGGTGAACAATTACCTCCCGTCGCACACTCGCATTTTCTCGGATGAAGACGGCAATTTCAAGCCGGAAGTGCTGACCGATGCCGTGAATCTGGAAATCGACGGATTGGACAAAGAACTCGTACTGGAACTTCTGGAGCAGCAGAAGAACGAGCAGCTGTACCAATACATCATCATCACGCAGTGCAATGCCCTGAACGAGGGCTTGCCGGAAATGTTCGAGCGAATCGGCGGATGGACAGAACTGCTATTCCCGAAGAACTTGCTGCGGGAAGATAGCGTCATTGCCCATATGGTGAAAGATATTCCGGAATCGGACTGGAACGACCAGGTGCAGATTATCGGCTGGCTGTATCAATATTACAACTCTGAGCCGAAAGATAAAGTTTTTGCCAATCTCAAGAAAAATGTCAAAATCAGTGCGGCAGATATTCCAGCAGCTACGCAGCTTTTCACGCCGGATTGGATTGTACGGTACATGGTGGAAAATTCGCTGGGCAGACTTTGGACAGAGGGGCACGGTAAGCCAGAACATGCCGACTGGAAATACTATCTGGAAGAGGTGGAACAGGAAGACGCTGTAAAATCGGAACTAGAGAACCTGCGTGCTGCATATCGAGAAATGCAGCCGGAACAAATCAAAATCATTGACCCATGCATGGGCAGCGGTCACATCCTTGTCTATGCGTTCGATGTGCTGATGGACATCTACACCGCCTGCGGTTGGTCGGAGCGAGATGCAGCAAAGTCTATTTTACGGAACAATCTCTACGGGCTGGACATCGACCGCCGTGCCTATCAGCTGGCATATTTTGCGGTGATGATGAAGGCACGGCAATACAACCGCCGCATTCTATCGGCGGAAAATCAGCCAAATCTTGCGAATTTTGCGGATGTGATGCATGTAGACATTTCCCTGCTGAGCGGCAGCCTGCGAAAGTTTGCAGAGCAGTTCCAGTTCGCTGACACCTACGGCTCGCTGATGACGGTGACGAAACCGGCTGGGTTAGACGAAGCGGTTTCTGCATTCCTGCCGACGTTCGGAATGAATGAACGACAACTGGAAATGATGATGCGAATTGCTCAGATTCTGACGCAGAAATATGATGTGGTCTGCACCAATCCGCCGTATATGGGCGGCTCTGGCATGAATGCAACGCTGTCAGACTTCATCAAGAAAAATTATCCAGATTATAAATCCGATTTGTTTTCTGCTTTTGTTATTAAGTGTATGGAAATGGCAAAATCAGAGGGTTATCTTGGTTTCTTAACGCCATATGTATGGATGTTTATTCAAAGCTATGAAAAAATGCGAAATTACATTTATCATACACGAACGATTGAAACCTTGATTCAAATTGAATACTCCGCATTTGAAGAAGCAACTGTGCCGATTTGTACATTTGTCCTGAAAAATAGCAAAGTATGCAAAAACGGTGCTTATGTGAGATTGGCAGAATTTCATGGCGGAATGGAATTGCAAAGACAAAAAACATTGGAGGCAATTGCAGACCATAAATGCGGTTTTTACTACGAGCGTAATACCGAAAACTTCTCCAAAATTCCCGGTTCTCCGGTTGCTTATTGGGTGAGCGAGAATTTTATGAGAGCGTTTGAAAGCAAGCAATTAGGAGATATTGGAAAAGCACGAAGCGGCTTACAGACCGGTAATAATGATTTGTTTTTGAAATATTGGTATGAAGTAGCGCATCATAACATTTCTTTTCAGATGAAAAGCAAAATGGAATATTTGAAAACAAAGAGAAAATGGGTTCCGCAAATAAAAGGCGGAGAATATCGAAAATGGTATGGGAATTTCGATTATGTGGTCAACTGGGAAAATGACGGTGCTGAAATCAAAAAATGTAAAGGATGCCGCTTAAATGCAATGGCAAATGAAGCACTATTTTTTGCAGAGGGGCTGACATGGTCACATACAACTTCCAGCGGATATGGTGCTCGATTTTTGCCGGTTGGCCATCTATTCAATGTAGAAGCCCCCACTTATTTTCCAGATAAAGATAATATCTATTATATTCTTGCGTTTTTGAATTCGTCAATTACACAGGATTATTTAAATATCATAAATCCTACTGTGCATTATTTGGTTGGGAATATTATGTCATTGCCAATTGTGGAAAATTATAATAAAAAGGAACAGATAGATACACTTGTACAAGAAAATATTGAATTAAGTAAAGCCGATTGGGATGCTTTTGAAACCTCTTGGGACTTTGAGGGGCATCCGTTAGTGTGAAAGGAGAAAAATAAGAGACATAGATATGAAAGAAAAAAATTTTAAAATAGCGGGTAATCCATTAATAAAATTCCAAAGTTCCGATAGAATAAAACAATTAAAGCAAGGAAAAATTTATGCTAATTGTTTAAAATATTATCGTGAATTGGAACAAGAAACTGGCGATGCCGATATAGGAGACAAATTTGAAGCAATGCTTCATATAAATGATGGATATTTATTTAATCCAATAACAAATGAAAAGATAGAATGAAAAGATAGAATTAAAAGATGTATTACTTTCAACTGACAATTCCAATGATTATGTATTTTGCATGTTTGGAATTGGTTTAAATCAAAGTAATTTTTCTTTTACAGATCAACAAAAAGAAAAAATGCTTACATTTGGAGATACTGCATTAGTAATTACAGATTACAAAAAATTTATATCCCGTGTAAAAAAAGCTGCAAATAAGCAAAGATTGCAAATGTATTTTGGTGCTGTTCATTATTTTAATCCGAATGAAGATAATGCAAATCTTATTATATCATTACTTAAAGGAATGTGGAACATTGCATTTTGGAAACGAGACAGATATTCATATCAACAAGAAGTGAGATTTGTATTCGTTTCTGATAATAAAAATTTAGATCATATAGAATTAAATATTGGCGATATAAGTGATATTTCTGTTACGATGTCGACTAATCAAATATTAAATTCTATATGTATAAAATCTGACAATAGTAAAACAACAAATTAAATAT
>ERZ832317.5054-NODE-5054-length-12186-cov-11.751463_pt1 | contig 12186 bp, 14 predicted proteins | sample MGYA00519695_ERZ832317 | MGnify/ENA primary metagenome ERZ832317 (study PRJEB31850, sample SAMEA3708726) | human gut metagenome | biome: human gut; feature: human-associated habitat; material: faeces | place: China | collected 2014 ...
CAACATAATAAGCGTCATGGTCATGGATAAAAATTTTTTCATGAAAATACGCTCCTTTCACTGCATGCATAATTCAGTTGGTTAAAATGGAATGTATCATCTTGAGTGATAAATCCAAAGTCAAGATTGGCTGTTCTTGGTGAATATGTGCAATTTATTGTAACAATCTCGTCTGCCTCCAAAGAGTATGCTGTATCTGCTTTCATAACCGTATCAGGAGAAATGTTCCACTCGATTCGACTGGTTGCTCGAGTCATGCTCGGAATGGACATAGAGTCAACTACTTCCACAGAAAGTTCTTCAAAGGACATTACTTTCGTTCCGATATCAGTTGTTAATAGTAGCTTCCAGAAATAGTAAGCAATCTCAAAGTAGAAAAACAGTTTTCTTTTTGCATCGTTAGAATTACGGTAATATGTGCTTATTTTGATTACTCATTTGCCAGCAAGGACAATACTTCCTGTAGGGCTTCTTCTGATAGAACCGCGCTAACCCCGCTGATGCCAAAAATCTGTCCCGATTGCGAGTTCATATGGTATGATTGTCCATCTACGATAAAAACGAGATCAACAGGAAAACTTGCATCTTCAATGTCATATTTTTGTGTCTTAATTATCTGTGAAATACTTGTTGAAGCAGCTTCATCAAGTACCACCGTCTTAACTACATCTTGTCCGTCAGGTGTCATTTCACCAAGATATTTAACATAAACTGTGCCTTTTACCCAGTTTGTCTGATTCAAGCTATTGTCGGTAAGCCAGTCTGAAAGAAGAATTTTTATTTGTGGTATGCTGTCATACAAAGAAAGGTACTCATCGGCAATTTTGGCATTCCCAGAATCATATTGTACATCAGATGCCAATACCAAACGAAATGTATGCGTGGCCGTTGTGGCAATCGTATACCCTGGTTGAGCATAGGAAAAATCCATCGGGAATTGTCCATCAATACATTCAACCCAAAATAGAGAGCCCTTTAAATTCGTTCCGTTATCAGTTTCTTCCTCTCTCGCTGCAAGGCTATATACTTCAATATCACCATCATCGAAAATATCATAGCCGTATTTTCCAGCCCATTCGTCAGGTAATATCAGCGAAATTCCAAAATCACTAATATCAATGCTCTCTTGGCTTTTTTCAACATAGATTTTCTCAGCAAAGGCCAATGCGCCTACGCTAAAGCTGCAAACCATTAGAGCGATAACGGCAGCAATCGTTGCAAGCTGCCGGATACTTCTTCTCCGGTGTCCCCGTCTATAATTTGGTATCTGTTCAGCTTGCCGGATCAGTTTATCGTTCACATTTCCGATTCTGTCAGAAAACTGCTTTTCATTCATAGGTCAACACCCTCGCTTTCTAAATAGCTTCGCAACTTTTTCCGTATGTTGAACAGCATAGATTTAATTTTACTCTGGCTATACCCTGTGCATCTGCAAATCTCCTCAATCGAATCAAAATACCAGTATCGGCATAAAAAAATGTTGCGCTTTTCTTCCCCTATCTGACAAAGGAATGTGTCGATAAGCTGCTCGATGCGCCGATTTTCTGCTTCACTTTCAACATACTCCTTGCCAGAAACACAGTCACCAAGTTCTTCAAATGAACAAATCGCCTCTGGCTTTCGCTTTTCTGCGGAGAGGTATTCATACTTTTTCAGGGCAAGATTTCTGGTAATTCTACTTGCGAATACGGAAAACGGTGACGGCCTTTCTTTGGGAATGGCATTCCATAAGCCTAAATATGTATCGTTCACACATTCCTCGCTGTCCTCATGGTTTAGTAGGATATTGCTGGCAATGCGAAAAAAGAGCTTTCCGTATTTTGAGGAGGTTTCTGTAATGGCATCCTCGTTCCTCTCCCAATATAGCCCAATGATTTTTTCATCTTCCATAGGCGTCCTCCATTGTGGTACCGCGGTCTAAAAGCGCTTTCACTATATAACTACGGATAACTCCGAATTGGTTGCAAATATTCTATCATGTCTCCGATTGATATTGCTCAAACTTGCAGGTTTAACTTGAAACATAATAAGCCATATCTCATCTACTTTATAAATGCATTTGAACCGCGATTTCTCACATTGTTTTCAAATATTTTTAGAAAAATTTTTTTAAGCTGTTGCCAGTATAACATGGTGTGCCCCAAATCTCTACATTCCCATGTTGCCATGTTACAATATGAGGCATCCGATAAGTACGTGTATATTTCATCGTTAAAGGGGGACGCGGCTCAAATCGAGCCGCGTCCCCCTTTAGTTATAATGGCCTTTACTAATTGAGCAATTAAAGAAAAAACAGGAATAATATTTGCCACATACTACATCATCAATGATATTGATTTACTAATAGTCAAAGCAGCGTCATTCTTTGCGTGGTGGTTAAACAGCAAAAAAAAGATGAAAATGACAAGAGATAAACTAAGTGGAAATACACAAATTATATCCTTAGATTCGGAAAATGTAAATATTGTCCCCAAAAGCAAAGTAAATAGTATTATCTTTACAACTTTCATATGCGGAGAATCCACAAATGTAATTTCTAAGCTTTTCTGCTTTGGGGAACTTTTTATTACTCCCAAAATAACAGGAGTGAAAAAATTCTTTCCATATATTAATGGCACTATTTTGAAAGAATCTTTATTTACTAATCCATAGAATAATTTTCCAACATATCGTCCTGATGAGCTTTCAATCCATGTCAGGTACTTAAATTTTTCTTGAATCACTACCGTTCGCACGAGATATTCAAAAAAATCATCTACAGACTTATCGGAATTGAGTGGAAGATTTAATTTCATTATAACTCACCTAAAATTATTTATATAAATAGAGAGGAGAGCAGAGTACACGGAAATAGACTCCGCTCCCCTCCCAATCTTAATTAGAATGCCATCCCCATCTTTGTGCTAAGGGCAGTTTTAGTAGTGCAATCCAAACGATTATAATAATCTCTCACATAATTATATAGTCTATTGTATAGCCAAGGCAAATTTATAGATGGTGTTACATAGGAACCACTATATAGATTGGCATGTAGTTCTGCCGGAATAGGGCCAACACCTACCGAAAAGCTTGCACCATAAATTGTTTTTCCATTTCGATCACTACCTGTCATGAACTCGACTCCGGCAGCTACAACTAGTCCTGCAGATCCGCCTGCGTTAAGACTTACCCCTCTTCCTGATAAATCATGTACGGTATCTGCACTTGTAAAGGTAAGAACTCCCCCACCAGATAAATTCGGTGTCCCCGCTCCGGCTGCTCCGCTAAAGATAAGTGCAACATTTTTTTGTCATCGAAAATAAGTTGCGCAGACGCAGATATGCTAAGTCCGAATGCTGCTGCCGCAGTTGGACCGATTGCAACAGTCCAATATCCATCTCGGTCAATCCAATTAATGGAATTATTCCTGACATACAGATACTGCACCAGCATCATAGGATCGCTGACATAATTGCTAATGCTATACTCAGCCGGATTAAGGATGGGATCAACAGCTGCGAAGCGGCGATTGTCCGCGTCATAGAACCGGGCCTTGGCGTAGTACATGTTCAGCACGGCGTCAAAATCGTGGGTGGCGTACTCCTTCACCAGATCCAGCTCCCGCTGGCCGCATTTCAGGACGGCGTTGTGGGTGATCTCGCCCCACTCGCTGTAGCTGGTCCAGGAGATGACCTTGCTGTTGACCGCGCTGGTCAGATAATCCGTGGTGCCCAGATAATCACAGTGATAGTAGGCGTGCAACTCACCGGCGTCATCCAGCAGGCTGGCGGAGCCGTTCTCAATGCCCTGAACCACGACAGACAGACGGGCCTTGTCGCTATACACATAGCGGTAATTCAGGCCGTTCACCTCATGCTCCATCAGAGGCTTGTAGGTCTCGGAGCTGAAGTCCACCACGAACTGCTTGACCACCGTGCTGGTCTTCTTCACATCGCTGCCGGTGGGCTTGTCCTGATTCCCGTTGCCGTTACCGCTGTTGCCGTTGTTGCCGTTGGCCGCGTTGCCGTAGGTTACCAGCGTGGCAGTCAGAGTGTTGGCGTCAGCAGAGGTCTCAGTGATATCAGTTTCCGCAGAAGCGACCTCATCGGTTTCCGCCGCAGCGTTGGCAGCCTCCAGTTCTTCAGGGGTCAGCCGCACCTTCTGCTGCCGCTTGCCGGTCACGGAGTCCAAAACGACCTCGCCATTCACCACAGCGGTGGCGGAAACATCATGGTAGCCATAGCCGTTCTTAGCGATGATCTAGGTCTGCTCCATCAGAGCGCCCAGACCGTTGTAGGTATAGATGCTCTCCTCAGCGTTGCCATTGACGCCCCGGACCATCTTATTGGTCTCGTCATAGGTGTACGCGCCGGCAGTGGTGACCTTCTTGTTCTTGATGTACTCCTCCAGAATCAGGTTGCCCCGCTTGTCGTAGGCGCTGGTAGTGTGGGACTTCCAGTTGTCGGAGGAGCGGTCGATCTGCTGGTTCAGGTTGTTGTAGATGTAATCGCAGTTATGGCTGCCAACGCCCGTCTCATAGGTCAGATTGCCCAGACTGTCATAGGTGTAGGTGCGGGTGGAGTTGCCGTAGTTGTCATGGGCGGTGATGAGCCGGTTCAGCGCGTCATAGGTGTAAAGGGTCTCGTTCTTGGCCTGGCCGACGCCGTTGCCCCGCATATACTCATAGGTCATGTTGCCGTTGGCATCATACGCATAAGTATGCTTCTGGGTCTTAGCGGGCTTCTCGCTGGGATGGGTGTCGTCTACCGCCAGAAGGCGGCCCATCTTGTCGTAGGTATAATACTCCACCCAGCCGTTGGGATACCGCATCTCCGTGACACGGCACATGCCGTCATAGGCGTAAGAAGTCTCGCTGCCGTCGGTCTCCGTCACCTTCGTCTGGTTATGGACCAGGTCATAGTCATAGGTGGCGGTGGTGCCGTCCGGATAGGCGATGGAGGTCTGGTTGCCCACGCCGTCGTAGGTGTACTCTACCCGCTTGCCGGCGTGATCCGTGGCAGCGGTCAGCTGATGCAGCAGGTCCAGCTCAAAGGTAGTCGTGCCCAGCCAGTCGGTCATGGAGATCAGATCGCCGGTCTTGTTGTACCTGTAAGAGACTTCCTTGGCATCATTGTAGTTAATCTTTGTTACTAAATCAAGTGCGTTGTAGGTATATTCCGTGGTATATCCGTCGGGATCGGTCTTGGACACCAGATTGCCGTTGCCGTCGTAGGCGTAGGTAGTCACGTTACCCAGAGCGTCCACCTGCTTGGTGGTCAGGCCCCGACCGTCGAACTCGTACAGAGTGACTTCCCACTCGTCCACGTTGTCCTGGGTATCCACCCGGTGGAGTCTGGTCTTGACCAGATTGCGCATGGAGTCATACTCAAAAAAGGCGGAGGTCCCCAGAGCGTCGATGGTCTCCACCACATTGCCCACGCCGTCATACTTATACTGGGTGGTATTGCCGTTGGCGTCAGTGGAGCTGGTGATGTTGCCCACGCCGTCGTAGGTCATGGACGTGCTCTCACCGTCAGGCGTGGTGGTCTTGATGAGGCGGTCCAGAGGATCGTACTCATAGATGGTATCACCATCCACAGTGGTCATCTTGACGCAGTTGCCGTTGCCGTCATACTCGTAAGAGGTGGCATAGCCCTCAGCATCGGTCTTGGTGGCCACCTCGCCGCGGTCCGTGTAGGTGTAGCGGGTCACGCCACCCTTGGCATCGGTGATGGTCACCACACGGTCCATGGCGTCATAGGTGAAGGTGGTGGAATAGCCCTCGGTGTCAGTCATGGAGATCAGGCGATCATCCTCTGCTTATTGTCCAAAATGAGATTTGTAATTGCTGATAAATTAAATTTTCTGCAAAAAGATGTCAGCTTTTCTCAAATGCGGGAATATGTGAGTATAAGCATAGTTTCTCAAATATGTAAATTTGTGCGGGAAAAAGTGAAATTAATATTGGAGGTATAGTTATGAAAAAGGGCATTCGACAAATTCTTTGTATCATGACGGTAGTTATTTCCCTACTGACAACTTCTGCACTTGCTTTATCTGCGGACTATACTTTTATTACGAGGAGTCATACGGAATACAAACGCGTTAGCACCGCTGATAAAGGAACTTATGCTGATGTTGATATCCATGTAACAGACGATGTGAACGGAGACATGGGCGTATATTTTTGGGTTTCCTCAAGCCGAAATGGCAACGAAGACGATGATTTTTGCACTTCAAGCATATATGCGCAGGGATGTGGAGAGTATAAGGCGTCTTATTCACCAAACACGTTAGGAACGAAGCACCTGTTTGCTAGGGCCGCAACTGCTAGTGGAGCTGCCGCAGGGGTTACAATGGAAGGTTATTGGGTCCCCTAACATAAACTAGTTCATTTTGGAACCAAAAAATGACACAAGCTGCCCGCACAGCTTGTTTATTTATTATTCGGCAATATACCAAAAAACTATATGTTGTAACAAATGGGTACACTATTGGGATATATTATATATTCCTTATTAAAAAGCTGGCTGCGAGGAGGTATGTATGAAGCGTTTTTTTGCAATGTTACTTTTTTTATCCATTACTTTCCTGGGAGGATGTACACAAACCGCAACAAAGATAAGTGAAAATTCAGACGAGACTATCCAGCCGTCAGTCGAATTGTCATTCTCTGATGACATGCTTTCTCATAACAATAATGCCTCCGATGCAATCTGCTATGATTGGCTGGAAGCTCAAATTCATCAGTTCAGTATAGATGATGTAAAAAACGCTTTTTTTGCAGATGATCCTATCATATCGGACGAAAACAGCGATTATGGAAGCTATAGCTTCTATGTAGCTTTAGGATTATCTGGTGCCTATCTCCAGATGGAATATAACAGCACGACCAGACAGACGATATTTTATAAGACACCATGGTATGATCCTAAAGTGCATTTGCTTGTAAAAGACTATCCTGCGGATATTGATTCGTTTAACAAGAACAACATAGACAAGTTGCCACAGGGAGAAGATTTGGCGTTTGCAACAGTCCAAGAAGCAGAAGATTCCGTAAGAAAGGTACTGGAACTATTGGGCTGTGAAAACGTGGGGACAGCAGAAGTATATTCATTAAGTCCAGAAATCCTGACCTCACTGGATGAGAGTATACGCAGAGTAGACGATGATGGAAATGACATGCCGATGCAGACTTGGACTGACGAGGACGCCTGCTACTACATCGTGTTTCGGGAGGAATATGATGGCCTTGTATTTTCCCGAGAGGGTATCCAATGGGAAGGAACCAACATCGTTGCATATTACTCTGCCAGAGGAATCGAATACATGTCTATCCGCACACCTCTTGAAGTAACAGCGACAGGACAGCAAATTGAAGTTCCATCCGTGGAAGATGCCAAAGCAATGATCACCGATAAGTATAATAGTATCATCATGACAGCTCCAGCGACCGTAGAGGAAATATCACTGGAATATATTATGACAGTCGACCAAGGCACCTTGGTTCCATCCTGGCGGATCATTGTTGATGAAAGTACTGCACAAATTCCCTATAAATGTTGTGTACGATTTGACGCCCTGACTGGAAAGGAACTTACATGGTGATCCAAAAAAGTGAAAGCGTCATGAACGGCTTTTTTCAGGCCTTTCGGATGGAAGTTCTGCGCGCTATTCAAAATTCCTTTTTTCCAACAACATATTTTGCAATTCTGATTACGCTTTTCCTGAATATTTACCTCTATACTACAACAGATAGTTATGTTTCTGTAGCGTATTTACTGGAGTATTCCTTTATTGGATCCTTGACGATGCTCTTCTATGTTTGGGGTGTTTTGCCGCATGGTCTTTCTTATTGTGTAGACAAACGAAGTGGTTTTTTGCGACAAATTGGGAATCGATGCCCTGTCAGGAATTACTGCATTGCAAAATGCTGTGCGGCTTTTTTGACATCCGCCTTGACTATGGCTATGTCGATAAGCACTTTCCTGTGGCTCCTTTCCTTTTTTCGCCCGTTAGATAACGATGTTTACTTAGACGCTTCAGGCTATCGACTGTGGTATCCAAACCACCCTCTTTTTTACTTTATAATCGCTGCTACAATTCTCTCTTTGGGCAGCGGACTGTTTAGTATAGTTGCTCTTTGGATTTCCAGTTATATTCAAAACAGTTTCGCCATTATGGCTTCGCCGCTGTTGCTCTATTATACCCAAAGCATCATATTTAATAAATTGGGACTCAATGGACTGCGGTTTCTTAGCTTTTCCTCAGTTTTTCATTTCACTCCAGGCTTTTCATCCCCAGCGGCAAATTTCTTCTATACATGCGGCTATTTGCTGACATTGGCAGTTTTTTTTGGATGGCTATTTATCAAAAGCGTGGAAAAGAGGTGGCAGTATGATTAGTATAAAATGCGGCTTAAACACATTTTTGAAATGGAAAGGGAATCCCAAGATATGGGTAGTTGGCTTATTCCTGATTTTCTATGTCTACAATCTTACCGCTCCAATTGTGAAATTTTGCAAGGAAGTAAATTATGCAGTGAGTCCGTGGCTTTTCCCATATTTCTTTTCCAATCCAACAACTCTCCTGCTTTTTATGCTGGCATTTGTGCTTTATCTATGTGATGCCCCTTTTTGGGATCAGCAACAGGTTTTTGTTCTGCTTCGGACGGGACGACAAAAGTGGACAGTAGGCCAGCTTCTGTATATTGCGGCTGCTTCTTTCGCTTTTTTTCTGGCCATTTTTTTCCTATCACTTATATTTACCTGGCCGCATCTTCAATTTATGAACGATTGGGGAAAAATTATTGGCACCCTCACTCAAACAAATGCGGGACAAAGCTATGGAATAATGACTCTTTCATTCAACCTCATGAACAACTATGCGCCCATTGCTGCCATGCTGCTATCCTTTACCCTAATGTGTGGCATTGGTATATTGCTGGGGAATTTCATGTTCTTTGTTAATCTGTGGGGGAATAGGTCCTTGGGCGTTGGAGGTGCCACCGCACTTGTTCTATTGCCGGCTTTGCTTCATTTTGAGGGGTTTTATAAATTTTCCTACCTATCACCAGTTTCATGGGGGAATCTGTCTCTTATGGCAAGCGGTCTTGCGACACGGCTTACGCCCCCTTATGCATACAAAGCGCTTTTACTTTGTAATATGGTACTGATAGCTGCGATTTTTACGACGATCCATAAGAGTGATCTCACAGTTGAGGAGGTTGTGCGATGAGCGATTGCATCATTGTCGTGGACCATGCCGAAAAACGTTTCGGTGAGCAGGTCGCTTTACGGGATGTGTCGGTTTCTTTTGAAGCCGGTAAAATACATGGCATTATTGGCAGAAATGGCTCTGGAAAAACGGTGCTTTTCAAATGTATTGTTGGATTGATGCCACTGACCAGTGGGAGTATTCAAGTAAATGGCCGGCACATAGAAACTGGCAAGACTGTCCCAGATGATATTGGCGCAATTATTGAAACACCTGGATTTCTCCCCAACTACTCCGGTTTTCGCAACCTGAAGTTTTTGGCTACTCTGCGGGGGCGTATTAAAGATGCAGAGATCCGAAAAGCTATGCAACAAGTTGGATTGGATCCTGAAAGCCGCAAGCATGTTGGAAAATATTCCCTTGGTATGCGGCAGCGTCTGGGTATTGCACAGGCAATTATGGAGCATCCGAAACTTTTGGTATTGGACGAGCCGATGAATGGATTAGATAATAATGGCGTTCGCGAAATGAGAGAACTATTTATAGCTTTAAAAAAAGAGGGAACAACAATTTTAATGGCAACGCATAGTTCTGACGATGTGAGGGAACTGTGTGATACAGTCCATGAGATGGATTGCGGAGTAATCAGTAAACGGGATGACCTTAATTCATTTCCAACAACTTAGGCGGAAGATATGCCACACAATATGTAAAATAGCATTGCCCACCGTTTTTCTGACAGAAAAATACGCCCTACGCTGAACAAGCCCTACGCCTTATAAGGCGCAGGGCTTGCTACTGCTTTTTTGAGATGAATCTGCAAAAGTAACCAAACTGTTACTTTGCCGTCAGAGTGACGGTTTTAGAACGGGAGTCGGAATCTCCGCCTGCATCTTCCGCAAAAACGCTAACTTCGACCCGATACCGTGTGCCGGTTTCGCCATCGAAATAAATTGTATTCGCATAAGAAGTAGCGTTTTTCTTAGACATTCCAGAATCATCTTTATTAAGACTTTCCACAAGTGTGGTTCCATTTTCGTAAATTTTGATTTTCTCAACGCCGATTTGTTTCATCAATCCGTTGCCTGTAACAGAAACCTCAATTGCGATTTCGCCGCCCTTATTTGCTGTGATATCTATTGAATGTTTGAGAATTTGACTACTGGCTTTGGTAGCGGCAAACGCCGAACTTGCCAGCAGCAGAGAAAATGTCAGGATCAACGCTACCATGCGCCCTAATTTTTCATTATGTTTACTCCTCATAAATAGAATCAATTGCCTTTGTGAGATCCGATTTAGGAAGCGAGGTGCTTATCGAACATTCAAGATCATCAATGCACCACGCCGCTGTGTACACACTGAGATTTGAAAATATGTAATGCTCAATACCATTAGTCGTATAGACTTCCACGTTGCCCTCATCTTTTTCGTAGAGAGTACTATATATTTGGCTTTTATGCCTGATAACCGAATATGATATAAAATCTGTTCCGTCCGAATATGCAGCATCTACTTGAAGGTTTCCTGAAGAACCAAATTCATAAACGGAAATTTCATCCAACAGCTTGAAGCCATCTGGCATCCATTTGGGGATGACGTTTTCCTTAATTCCATTCTGGACTAAAATATCCCTTATATCGTTTCCAGAAGTAATAACCGGGCCAGGGGAGGGATACATCAAAGAGCTGGATTCCACAGGAGTTTCCGGTGTAAAGCCAAACTGCTCCGCCGACCACTGCCCCACCATCTGGAAAAGATTTGCGTATCCGGCCACGGGAATCGTTAAAGCAGCAATCAGACAAATAATGGTTGCTGCGACCAGCAGACTCCTGCGGAGAAACGGCCTTTTATGGATTGATTTTTTACAAATGCTATTCAGAACTGGAGCGGCATCATTTTCTATGGGGTAAAGCGATATATCAGCAGCTTCCGGGGTGTTGTATAGTTCGTTAAACTCTTTCCAGCTTTTTCCTAGATCGGGAAATGGACTAGAGGGGTGGGCCTGTTCTCTGCTCTCAATCACCTCCAGAATATAGAATATCGCCTCATCGTCACCGTTTACAGGAGAATCAATATCGGCACACAATAGCTGCCGCAATTCTTCTGTACTCAATTGGTCCAGATAGGCGTATTTATTTTTTTCATCATGGTTAGCCATAGCCTGAACCCCCTCAATTATGTATTCCCGCAAAATGAGAAAGCGGACATCCTTTTAATAAAAATTATCCTTAAAATTTTCACGCAGCTTCTCTCGAATCCGCTGTACCCGCTTTTGGCAAGTCCAAATCGTGATCCCGAGTTCTGCTGCTGCATCTTTATATGGAACTTTTTCAAGAGCGATCTTACGAAGCAAGTCCCATTCGTCCGCAGATAGAGTTTGACGAATTTTTTCTATGATTTCAAATACGCTGGGGGCATGTGCATCTTCACTTGCCAAAACTGCATCCTCAAAGGGGATGTCAGTATCAAGAGAAATGAAGCGAATGATATACCGATTAAAAGACCGCTCCGCGTGCTTGACCTTGTTTTTTACAGTATTTTTCATCCAGCCTCTGGGATTTTCATGAGACATCAGCTTTTCTATATTTCTGATCGCTTCAAGAAACGCATCCTGAACGACTTCCTGGGCTAAGGCGGGATTATTGAGCTTGGACATGGCATATGTCCATAAAAGCTGGAAAGTATCCAGATATAGTCTTTTTATAAATTTATCTTCCTCTGGGCGCACGATATCCCCCCTCTCTACACAACCTATTCGTATCTTAACACAAGTCTTAATTAATGTCTTGTTTTGACACAAAATTTTCCATGCAGGCACGGACTAAATCAATTCAATTTCCCAATCTATCCAATTACTCTCCTTCATGTGCGGAGAAATAATTAATGTCCACTGAACAAGTGCCCAATTTTTGTTCTGAGCCAGAATCTCCAGAAGGTATCATGTCTCCGATTGATATTGCTCAAACTTGCAGGTTTAACTTGAAACATAAT
>ERZ832317.5064-NODE-5064-length-12163-cov-4.743145_pt1 | contig 12163 bp, 9 predicted proteins | sample MGYA00519695_ERZ832317 | MGnify/ENA primary metagenome ERZ832317 (study PRJEB31850, sample SAMEA3708726) | human gut metagenome | biome: human gut; feature: human-associated habitat; material: faeces | place: China | collected 2014 ...
GAAAGTGTTTCGCTAATCCTTACCGAGGAATCTGGAAAATTCAAGTGCGAAGAGGATGGTGCGTAGACGCTCACGTCATGTTGGTTTATACTCGTTCTGGGTATGACCGATATGGGCGTGGGCTGTTTACGCTTATTCGTCGCACGGGCATTCCAGAGCCTCCTGACCGGGTAAGTAGTTAAGCAGCCTCACGCTTTTTTTCTAATAAACCCGCCGGATTCGAGGCTATCAGGCACAAAAACTTTATTAAATGAAAAGATTTTTCATCTTGGCATTGGTAGCCCTCATTGGCTTTGCCATGCCCGCTGCTGCACAGCAGTATCAGGAGGTCGTCTATCTGAAGAACGGTAGCGTAATCAAAGGGACCGTAATCGAGCAGATTCCCGGTCAAAGCGTTAAGGTTCAAACACAAGACGGTAGTGTGTGTCTATACGATGGACGAAGTAGAAAAGGTCGTAAAGGAAATGAAGAGTAACTACGTCAGAAAGCCAGCATTTAATTGGAAAACTAGAGGATATCGCCCTACCGGATATGCTTGGTTCATAGACGCAGAATATACGTCTGGAAAAGAGTTTTTGCGGTCTCAATATATAGGACTTGGGACCACACATGGCTATCAGTTCAATCCGTATATCTTCGTAGGCGTAGGTGCTGAATTTCAAGTTGCATTAGACGTTGCATGGAGCAACGATGCTCCGGTAGGAAAACCTGAGGTGATTAATGACGGAAAGAAAGAAATCAACTCGTTTTTACAAAGCACTGAAATTTCCGGAAATGACTTCGGAGCTGTAGTCTACGGTAATATCCGCCTATTCCTATTCGATAACAAATATTCGCCTTACCTTGATTTACGAGCTGGTTACTCGACATCCGCAAAAGGTTGCTATTTCTCACCGATGATCGGAGTAAGTATAGGTCGTTTCGATATTGGAATAGGTGGTGTATTTCAAGATGTCGAGCTATACGATACCTATTGTGACTATATCTGGAAATACAACGCCAATTCAAATGTACGCGATTATATGTGGGTTGAAGAAAATGTTAGGACTTCATCGACAAACAAACTCCGAGGTGGATTCAATGTTAGAATCGGTGTGAATTTCTAATGCCGAGCAGTCCCGCGTAAATTCAAGCGCGGGATTGCTTTTCACCAACATATCATCATCAGAATCCGATTTTTCATTTAATAGACTATTAAAATGAAGTAACCAATTATTGCAACAAAATAAGTTCATATACCAAACGGCCGAACAAAAAAGTTGCATTTCAAACCTTCAAAAGTTCCTTAAAAAGCCCCCCCAAAACCTGAAATATGTTCGAGAGCAGGATATTCCTCGTCCCACCTTGTGGTCCCGACTAACTTCCGGATTCTGACGGGACAACACATTTCCTGCAAACACGTTCTATTTACCTTTAATTCGGGACATCGGAGAGCCGAAAGAGAAATCGCAACCAAACGCGCGGGGCAATCCGCCGGAACTATTTGCCCTTGCGGCCCTTCCGACCGGTGCCGATGTCGAGGGGATGAGCGAAGATGAAACGCGCACCGCCCGTATAGGTCGGGTCTACCCAGATGCGCCCCCCGATGATCACGGCGATCTGGCGGCAGATGGCCAAACCCAAACCCGTACCCTTCTTCTTGTTGCCCTCGAGCTTCTCGAAACGGTTGAAGACCATCTCCTGCTTGTCGGGCGGGATGCCCGGACCGGTATCGGTCACCGAGAAAAGCACCTCGCCGTGCTCCTTGTCGATCTCGACGCCCAGCGTGATGCTGCCTTCGGAGGTGAATTTTCCGGCGTTGGTCAGCAGGTTGATCAGAATCTGAGACAGACGGTGAGCGTCGGTGGTCAGCATGAACGAATCGACAGCGCATTCGAAACGCCCCTCGACCCCCTCCTGACGTGTATGGGCCGTGGTCATCAGCGCGTGCTGGCAGATCTGCACGATCTCCTCCGAGGCGTAGTTGAACCGTATCTTGCCGCATTCGAGCGACGAAATGTCGAGAATGTCGTTCAGCAGCGTGAGCAGCATCTCGGAGTTGCTGACCACGATGGCGCAGTACTCGGCGCGCTCCTCCTGCGAAAGCTCCTCGCTCTGCATCAGCGAAGAGAAGCCCACGATGGCGTTGAGCGGCGTGCGGATTTCGTGGCTCATGTTGGCCAGGAACGCCGACTTGAGCATGTCCGACTCCTCGGCCTTCTCCCGGGCGACGACCAGCTGGCCCTCGCGCTCCTCAAGCGTGAGCTTGAGCCGCCGCATGCGCAGCAGCAGCCACGTCACGAAGAGCAGCAGCAGCACCAGCAGCAGGATGCCCGCCACCAGCAGTTCGATGTAGTGGGAGTATTTCGACAGCTTGGCCGCCATCGTATCCTCGATGACGCTGCCCTTGGGCAGGGCGTATTCGGCGATTTTCCACTCCTTGAGCTTGCGCGAATCGAACAGATAGAGACTTTTGCTCGTATGGAAATGAGCGTCTTCGATGTCGTCCGTGTCGTAATATTTCCGGATCTGGTTCGCAATGACCTCCGCGCCGTTCTCGTATTCGGGCACGTAACCGCCGATCGCCGTGTCGCCGATGCCCGTACCGGTCACCGAGAAGACCGGAACGCGGGGGTTGTTCTGCACCAGGTCGTTCAGCGACCGCTGCATGAAGAATTCGCCGTCGCTGCCCACACGCCACGTGCCGAGCATCACGGCCGAACGGGGCGGCAGCGTCGCATAGGTCCGGAACGCCGTCTCCTCCCCCTCGCGGCTGTCCACCAGCACGAGATTCAGGTCGGGGTAGTTCTCCCACTCCGCGCGCACGAGCGCCTGCAACGAAATGCCGCCGTAGGTATTGTCGGTCACCAGAGCGATGTTCTCCACCTGGGGATAAAGCGAACGGATCAGGTCGATGTTGCGCCGGATGTCGTAGCGGTTGAGCATGCCGCCCACCCTGTTCAGGCTGTCGCACATCACCCGGTAGTCGATCGCACGGGGTCTCCACGTCTGCAACGAATCGGGCGGCGCGGGCAGCATGACGCCGTTCTCGCTGGCGAAGCAGCTGAAGCACATCACCCCTTCGGGAATGCAGCCCAGCGATACGAAGGAGGCCCACGCCTCCTGCCCCAGCAGCACGACGGCGCGCAGCGAGCGGTCCTCGTAGCGGGAAATCAGGTTGTCGATCTGGGAAATCCACTGCGCCGCGTCGGCGATGCCCTTGCATTCGAGCGTCTCGACGTAAATGTCGCACGGAATGTCCGAGCCGACGATGCGCTGTTCGAATTCGGTGATGAAACTCGACATGCGGCGCGTGTCGGGATTGTACGACGAAATGATCAGAATGCCCTCGCGCCCCGCGGACTCATGCGCCCGGACGAACGCAGGCAGCAACAGGATGCAGCAACAGGATGCAGCAACAGAGCAGCAGCCAGCCCGGTTTTATCGCGTGTCCCTTTCTCATATCTCCTCCTTTGCCGCCAACATGGCGGCCACCCGTGCGCGAAGTTCGTCCGCACGGAAGGGTTTTGCCAGAAAATCGTCGAAACCGGCACCGAACATCCGCCGCCGGTCGGTCTCGAAAGCATAGGCCGTCAGCGCGATGACGGGAACGGCGGGCGACAGTTCCCGGATCAGCCGTAACGCCTCGTAACCGTCCACGACGGGCATGTTGATGTCCATCAGCACCAGGTCTGCGCCCTGCGCCCGGAAAAGCTTGACGGCTTCCGCGCCGTTCACCGCATGGGCGAGGTCATAATCCCGTCGGAGCAGCACCTCGACGAGTTTATAGTTACTGGGATTGTCCTCTGCGACAAGGACCCGGGGCCGCAACGCAGCGCCGCCGTCTTCACACACCATAGGCTGTGGAAATTTAAGATTCCCGGAGTTGCATCGGGAACAGCATCAATCACAAAGGTAACAAATGTTTTGAATATCCACTGCAATTCGTTCGGGAAATTGGGTTTCAGACCCAAAAAAGCGGATTAAAAACGAGCGTTTTTGATAAGTTATTTACCCGAAATAGCATGCATTTCATCTTTTTTACCGATATTTGTATGCTAAATTCGGATTAATGTCCTTATATTTACGTTTAATTATGCAACATCCCCGGCCGGACCGGGAAACGGGATAAACCAAAGTTACAATGAGCAAGAAAAAGATACTGATCGTCGACGATAAAGATCAGATCGCCAAAATCCTTTACGTATACCTCCAGGGGGACTACGACTGTTATTACAAGCCAAACCCCCTCGCCGCGATCCAATGGCTCCTCGAAGGCAGCATGCCGGACCTGATCATTTCGGACATCCGCATGCCCGAAATGCGCGGCGACGAATTCCTCGCCTACCTCAAACGCAACGAACTGCTGCGGGGAATCCCGGTCATCATGCTTTCGAGCGAGGACAGCACGTCGGAACGCATCCGGCTGCTGGAAGAGGGCGCCGAGGACTACATCGTCAAGCCCTTCAACCCGCTGGAACTCAAAATACGCATCAAAAAGATCATAGATTGAAATACCCCGTCATCTATATCAAAGGCAAAGGAGACCGCTCGGCCCGTTTCGCGGAACTCACCGGCGGGCAGATGCACGTCGCCGGAGACATCGCCGCCGCGATGAGGACGCTCACGGCCCTCCGCGCCGAACACGCCTGCATTCTCTACGAACAGCGCAACCCGGGAACCGATTGCAACAACATCCGCTTCCTGCGCTCGCGGTTCCCCGAAACGGGCATCATCCTGATCACGGCGGGCTATCTCCGCGACGGGGAACGCCGCAATTACCTGCGCGCCGGAGTCAACAGCGCCATGGCGGGCGACGTGTCCGTCGAGGATTTCCGGCGCACGCTGCGGTTCATGGCCGACTACACCTTCACCCACAGGCCCGTCGTACACGTGAACGAGGAGGTGCAGGTCTTTCGCATGCCGCTCTGGAAACGGACCTTCGACATCGCCGCATCGCTCGGGGCGGTCATCGCGCTCTCGCCGCTGCTGCTCGCCGTGGCCGTGGCAGTCAAACTCGACAGCCCGGGACCGGTCATCTACCGCTCGAAACGCGTGGGCAGCAACTACCGCGTCTTCGACTTCCTGAAATTCCGCTCGATGCGCACCGACGCCGACCGGCGACTCAAGGAGTTGAGCGCCCTGAATCAGTACGCGGCGGAGGCCGAGGAAAGCTCCGACGCCTCGAAAATATCGCTCGGCGACGAGGAGATGAAGAAGCTGCTCGCCGACATGGAGAGCGGCATGCTTTTCGCCGACGATTTCGCAATCCCCGAAGAGGAGCACCAGCAGATCGTGGGCGCCGAGCAGGAAAACGCCTTCGTCAAGATCGAAAACGATCCCCGCATCACGCGGCTGGGCCGTTTCCTGCGCAAATACAGCATCGACGAACTGCCGCAGCTGTTCAACATCCTGCGCGGCGACATGTCGGTCGTGGGCAACCGTCCCCTGCCGCTCTACGAGGCCGAGCGTCTCACCAGCGACGAATATATCGAACGCTTCATGTGTCCTTCGGGACTCACGGGGCTGTGGCAGGTCGAAAAGCGCGGCGGAGCCGGCAAACTCTCGCCCGAGCAGCGCAAGCGGCTCGACATCGAATACGCCCGCCGCATGTCGCCCTGGTTCGACCTGAAGATCATCCTGCGCACGTTTACGGCGTTCATCCAGAAAGAAAACGTTTAGACCATGAAAAAACACCTGCTTCTACCCGTCCTGATGTGTCTCCCGGCCCTGCTTCCGGCGCAGGTCCCGGCTGCGCAGCAGTCCGGCGACAACCTCGCGGCCGCTCCGGTCCGCAGGGAATACAACGATCTGGCGCGGATGTCGGCCGAAACGTACATGAACCTGCACCTGCCGCCGCTGCACGAACTGCTGGAAAACGCCCGTGCGCAGTCGCCGCAGGTCAACCAGTTCGCCTCGAAGAAGGAGCAGGAGGAGCGCGAGATCAAGACCCTGCGCCGCTCGTGGCTCAAGAACATCAAGCTCAACGCCCAGTACAGCTACGGTTCGACGGACGTAAACAGCCTCATGTACTACGACAAGAACCTCCCCATAGTGCAGAACGTCACGGGAACCACACAGGCGTGGTGGACCGTCGGAGCGGGCATTTCGCTGCCCCTCGACGACATTTTCAACCGCCGCAACCGCATCAAGCAGCAGCGCAAGCGGCTGGAAAGCATCGAATACGAGATGAACAGCTGGTATGACGAAATCTGCCTGAAGATCATCGAGGCCTACACTTCGGCCGTCGAGAACCTCTCGCTGCTGGAGACCTCGGCCCGTTCGATGGTGGCCGCGAAAGCGCAGTACGCCGCCGCCGAAGCCGACTTCGTAAACGGCAAGATCGACGCGCAGACGCTCAGCCGCCAGAAGAGCATCGAGGGTTCGGCCATCCGCGAATACGAACAGACCCGCTCGCTGCTCAACAAAGCGCTCCTGCAACTGGAAGTGCTCTCCAAAACGCCGATCATCAGCAAACCCGGCCCGACGAAACAAACCGCCCGCCCATGACGACATATATCGCATACATACTGAAATTTCTCTTCCGGATCAAGTGGTGGCTCATCATCTGTCCGGCAGCGGTCGCCCTGCTGGTCTATTTCCACATGGGCCGCCAGGCGCGTTATTACCGTTCGACGTCGACCATCTACACCGGCATCGTGTCGGGCTACGACCTCGAAAACGGAGAGGGGTCGCGTCAGGACTGGAACATCATCAACAATGCGATGGACAACCTGATCAACATCATCAAGTCGCAGTCGACGCTCCACAACGTCTCGCTGCGCCTCTATGCCCGGAACATGGTTCACGGCGACCCCGATCAGGACAACAGCTACATCTACGCCCGCAACTACCGCAGCGAGGCGGCGCACACGCCTCCCGAGGTGCTCGCGCTGATCGACCGCAGCAGCGAGGAGCGGACGCTCGAAAACCTGCTCGGCTACGAGGTCGCCGAGCACGGCAACCACGTCTACGGACTTTTCCACTGGACCCACCGCTATTACAGCTACCAGGCCTTGAACCGGATCGAGGTGCGGCGCATCGCCAACAGCGACATGCTCGAAGTGAGCTACGAGAACGACGACCCCGGCGTGGTCTACAACACGCTGGAACTCCTCAACGACGAATTCGTCAAACAGTACAAGGAGCTGCGCTACGGCGAGACCAACAACGTCATCAGGTTCTTCGAGCGGGAACTGGCCCGCGTGGGCCGCGAACTGCGCGAGCAGGAGGACTCGCTGCGCGATTACAGCGTCGAGAACCTGATCATCAACTACGACGAGCAGACCAAGCACATCGCCATCCTCTCGCGCGACTTCGAGCTGCGCTACGAGGAGACGCGCCTGAACCTCAACAGTTCGGAGTCGCTCCGGAAGAAGATCGAGGCGCAGCTCGAAGACCTCCAGATTTTCCGCAACAACGCGGCCTTCATCGAACAGCTCCACAAGATCGGGGACCTCCAGGCGCAGATCACCGCCGCCGAGGCCTTTATCCCCGACCCCGCATCGGGACGGGAGCCGGTGATCCGGCCGATCGACGTGGGACGCCTCCAGGCCCGGATGCAGATCGAGACCGACAGCCTGCGCAGCATCACCTCGGCCATCGCCAGCCAGCGATACACCAAGGAGGGAATCTCCACGGGATCGCTCATCCAGCAATGGCTCGACGCCGTGCTGCTCTCGGCCAAATCGCAGGCCGAGATGGAGGTGGTCAACGAGTGGAAGAAATCGCTCGACGACCGCTACGTGCAATACGCTCCGGTGGGTTCGACCCTCAAGCGCAAGAACCGCCTGATCAGTTTCACCGAACAGTCGTACCTTTCGATGCTCCAGGCGCTCAACACGGCGCGCCTGCGGCAGAAGAACCTGCAAATGACCTCGGCGACGCTCAAGATCATCAACCCGCCGGTGCTGCCCATTTCGGCCGAGCCGACCAAGCGCAAGATGATGGTCGCGGCGGCGTTCTTCTGCACGCTGGTCTTCCTCCTCGGCATCTTCATCCTGCTCGAACTGCTCGACCGCACGCTGCGCGACAAGATCCGCGCCGAGCGCATCACCGGCGGCAAGGTCATCGGGGCCTTCCCGGGCCGGGGCCGGTTCGGCGAGCGGCGTTTCGTCCAGCAGTACCGTCAGATCGCGTCCCGCTTCATGGGCAACGCCGTGCTCAACCACTTCGACCCCGGCAAACGGCCCAATGTGCTGAACATCCTCTCCACGGAGCAGGGCGACGGAAAATCGACCCTCGCCGAGCACCTCGCCGCCCATTTCCGCGAAACGGGCATGAAGGTGCGCAGCGTGTCGTGGAACCGGGATTTCGACGTCCGCCGGAAAGAGTACCTGCTCGCCGGACGGATCGGGGACTTCGTACACGAGGACGGAGACGAGATCCCGCTCGCGGAAGCCGACGTGGTGATCGTGGAATACCCGCCCCTGAACGACAGCACCGTATCGAAGGAGCTGCTGCAAGGCGCCGAACTCAACATCGTGGTGGCCCCCGCCAACCGCACCTGGAAGGATACCGACCAGCTGCTCTTCGAGAAATGCGGACAGATGGCCGGGGAGACCCCCACGGCGCTCTTCCTCAACTACGCGGGGCGCGACGTCGTGCAGACCTTCACGGGGCTGCTCCCGCCCTTCACCCGCTTGCGCAGGCTGGGCTACCAGATCAGCCAGTTCGGTTTCACGGCCGTCAAGTAACCCTTCGTCCGAAACCCTGCAAAACAATCGCAAATGGAGCTTTACGGCAACATAACCGACTCGTTGAGCGTCCCCCGGATCGCCCTGGGGCTGCTCACGGCCGGAGGCGTGGCCGTCATCGCCTACGCCTTCACCCATTACGGGCTGCCGGCGGGCGCGGCCGTGTCGATGCTCCCCATCGGGCTTTGCGCGCTGTGGTTCTCGCTCCGCAACCCGGCGGTCTCGATGCTCGGGATGCTGGTGCTCAACTATTTCATCATGTACCTCGGCCGCGAGTTCCTCCACGGCGTACCGGTCGGACTGATCCTCGACGGCGCGCTGTTCTTCAACCTGGCGATACTCCTGCTTCAGGCCCTCGTCCACCGGATCGAATGGCGGCGCGCCGGCACGGGACTGACCCTCGCGGCGGCGATCTGGATGGTCTACTGCGTGCTCGAACTGTTCAATCCCCAGAGCGTATCGCCCAAGGGATGGACCATGGCCATCCGTTCGCTGGCCTTCTATTTCTTTCTGGTCGTGGCGCTCACGCAGCTCACGATGGCCCGCTACAAATACCTGAAGGCCATGCTGGCCATCTGGTCGGCGCTGACGCTCATCGCCGTCGGGAAGGCCCTCGTCCAGAAATACATCGGGTTCAACGCGGCCGAAAACTACTGGCTCTTCGTCGAGGGCGGCGCCACGACGCACATCATCTACACCGGCGTGCGCTACTTCTCGGTGTACAGCGACGCCGCGAATTTCGGCGCGGGCATGGGGCTGGCGATGGTGGTCTTCTCGATCTCCGCACTCTACTACCGCAACCCGTGGATGAAGGTTTATCTGCTGGCGGTGGCCGCCGCGGCGTGCTACGGCATGCTGATCTCGGGAACGCGCAGCGCGCTGGCCGTGCCTTTCGCCGGGTACGCCGTATTCGTGGCGCTCTCGCGCAACTTCCGGATGATCGTGGCGGGAATATTCCTGATCACGGCAGCCTTCATCTTTCTCAATTTCACGACCATCGGACAGGGCAACCCCATCATCCGCCGCGCCCGCAGCGCCTTCAACACCCAGGACGCCTCGTTCCAGGTGCGCCTGGAGAACCAGGCCCGGCTGCGCGAACTGATGCGCGGAAAACCGTTCGGAGCGGGACTGGGCCACGGCGGCGGCAAGGCGAAGGTCTTCGCTCCCGACGCCCCGCTGTCGCAGGTCCCGACCGACTCGTGGTTCGTGATGATCTGGGTCGAAACGGGCATCGTCGGACTGCTGCTGCACATCGGCATCCTGCTCTACGTGCTGGGACGGGGCGCCTGGCTGGCGCTCTTCCGCCTGCGCGACACCCAGCTGCGGGGACTTGTCGCGGTGCTCGTCGCAGGCATTTCAGGCGTCGTGGTGATGTCCTACGGCAACGAGGTGTTCGGGCAAATCCCCACGGGCGCCATCATTTATATGAGTATGGCCTTCATCTTCCTCTCGCCGCACTTCGACCGGGAGCTGGAAGAGGCCGAAAAGGCGAAAACCGCAGTTCCTGCCGGAAACCTGCTCACGGCGAATCCCGGTGCGGCGACACCCGCGTCGGCAATGACAAAAGAATAAGACGATGAAACCTCGCATATCGGTCATATCGGTCAACTACAACGGCTTCGCGCTCACGGCGGCGATGATCGACTCGCTGCGCCGCCACGTCACGACGCCGCTCGAAATCGTCGTCGTCGACAACGGCTCGGCACGCGACGAAGCGGCGGAATTGCGGGAACGCTATCCCGACATCGTTACAATGCGCAGCGACGAAAACCTCGGCTTCGCCGGCGGCAACAACCTCGGCATCCGGGCCGCCTCGGGCGACTGCCTGCTGCTGCTCAACAACGACACGGAGGTCGCGGACGACACGTTGCACTACCTTTGCGACACGCTCGACGCCGATCCGTCGGTCGGGGCCGTCTGCCCCAAAATCCGCTTCTGGGCGTCGCCGCAGGCGATTCAGTTCGCGGGTTACACGCCCCTGACGCGCATCACCCTGCGCAACGCCCTCGTCGGGTTCGGCCAGACAGACGACGGACGGTTCGACACCCCGCACGACACGCCCTACGCCCACGGCGCGGCGATGATGGTGCGGCGCGAAACCGTCGAAAAAGCAGGTCCGATGCCCGAGGAATATTTCCTCTACTACGAGGAGCTGGACTGGTCGGAGCGCATCCGCGAGGCGGGTTACCGCATCGTCTACGACCCGCGGGCGACCGTTTTCCACAAGGAAAGCGCCACCACGGGCCGGCAAAGTCCCCTGCGGAGCTATTACCTCACGCGCAACCGCCTGCTGTTCGCCCGCCGCAACCGCCGCGGGGCCGCACGGCGGCTCTCGACACTCTACCAACTGGGCGCGGCTCTACCCAAAAGCGTCGCCGCGGCCCTGCTTGGCGGACGTCGGGACCTCGCGGCAGCCGTCCTGCGCGGCGGCCGGGATTTCCTGCGCCATAAAACCGGAAAAGAATGATTGCGCTGACGATCATAGACCGGCTGTTCGTCCTCGTGCTGCTGCTGCCGGCGCTCTATCTGTTCCTCTTCGCGGCGTTCTCGGTGCGGCGGCGTGCGCACGACTATCCCCCGGCGCGAAAACAACGGCGGTTCGTGACGCTGATCCCCGCCTACCGGGCCGACGCGGTGATCGTCCGCACGGCCGAGGCGGCTCTCGCGCAGGAGTATCCCGCCCGGCTGCACCGCGTGGCGGTGATCGCCGACCGTCTGAAACCCGAAACGCTCGGGGAACTGCGCAAACTTCCGCTGACGGTGATCGAAGTCTCCTTCGAAAACAGTTCGAAGGCCAAGGCCCTGACCGCAGCCATGGAAGAACTCGGACCCGGCGCGGCCGAGGCCGTCGCGATTCTCGACGCCGACAACCTCGCGGGACCCGATTTCATCGCCCGCCTCAACGAGGCGTTCGACACGGGTCTGACGGCCGTGCAGGCCCACCGCACGGCCAAGAACCGCGACACCGACACGGCGGTGCTCGACGCCGCCGGCGAGGAGATCAACAACTCGATTTTCCGCCGCGGCCACGTGGCGCTGGGACTTTCGTCGGCGCTGATCGGCTCGGGAATGGCCTTCGCCTACGACTGGTTCCACGACAACATCCCGAAGTGCCGCACCTCGGGCGAGGACAAGGAGCTGGAAGCCCTGCTCCTGCAACAGCGCATCTACATCGACTACCTCGACGACGTGATCGTCCTCGACGAAAAGGTGCAGGGCGAAGGAGCCTACTACAACCAGCGGCGGCGGTGGATCGCAGCGCAGTTCCACGCCCTCGGTTCGGCCCTGCGGAACCTCCCCGGGGCGATCTTCACGGGCAATTACGACTATGTGGACAAACTCGTGCAATGGTGCCTGCCGCCGCGGATGCTGCTCATCGGGCTGGTTCCGCTGTGGGCCGTCGCGACGACCTTCCTCGACCCGTGGGGTTCCATAAAATGGTGGATCGCCCTCGTGCTGCTGCTCTTTGCGCTGGCCATGGCCCTGCC
>ERZ832317.5065-NODE-5065-length-12161-cov-2.853048_pt1 | contig 12161 bp, 8 predicted proteins | sample MGYA00519695_ERZ832317 | MGnify/ENA primary metagenome ERZ832317 (study PRJEB31850, sample SAMEA3708726) | human gut metagenome | biome: human gut; feature: human-associated habitat; material: faeces | place: China | collected 2014 ...
AAGCCACCGCAAAAGCGGTGGCTCAAAAAATTATTTACCTAAAACCTTCTTAACGGTATTAGCAATATTATCCGCACATAAGCCGAATTCTTCAAGCAATGCTGCCGCAGGACCCGAATGACCGAATGTATCCATAACACCGATCTTTGTAACGGGAACGGGATAATTCTCGCAAAGAACATCGCAAACGGCACTTCCTAAACCGCCGATTATGCTGTGTTCTTCAACAGTAACTATCTTTCCCGTTTCCTTTGCCGCCTTGATTATAATATCCTTGTCAATGGGCTTTATCGTGTGTATGTTGATTACACGGGCATTGATACCCTGACCCTTGAGTGCGTCAGCCGCTTCAAGTGCCTGAGCTACCATAAGACCTGTAGCAACGATCGTTATATCATCGCCGTCACGGAGCTGTACGCCCTTACCAAGCTCAAACTTATATGTGTCCTTATCGTTGAAGATAGGAGCGGCGAGTCTGCCGAATCTCATATAGGTAGGTCCTACATAGTCTGCCATAGCGAGTACAGCCGCCTTAGCCTCAACATCATCGGCGGGGTTGATTACCGTCATACCGGGTATTGTACGCATAAGCGCAATATCCTCGTTGCACTGGTGTGTCGCACCGTCCTCACCAACGGAAATACCTGCGTGTGTTGCGCCGATTTTAACGTTCAGATGAGGATAGCCTATGCTGTTTCTGAGTATTTCATAAGCTCTGCCTGCCGCAAACATAGCAAATGTGCTTGCGAATACGAGCTTGCCTGTAGTAGCGATACCTGCGGCAACACCCATCATATTCGCTTCTGCTATACCGCAGTCAAAGAAGCGGTCGGGATATGCCTTCTTGAATATACCTGTCTTTGTTGCAGCCGCAAGGTCTGCGTCTAAAACTACGAGATCGTTTCTCTTTTCAGCGAGCATTACAAGAGCTTCGCCGTAGCTTTCACGGGTTGCTTTTTTCTCCATTTTAATACGTTTCCTTTCCGATTACTTTTCAAGCTCGGCAAGATGAGCCTTGAGTTCTGTCATAGCCTGGTTGTACTGTTCTTCGTTGGGAGCAGTGCCGTGCCATGATACCTGATCCTCCATGAAGGAAACGCCCTTGCCCTTTATGCTTCTCTGTATAATTACCGTAGGCTGTCCCGAAATCTTTTCAGCTTCAGCGAAAGCCTTTTCGATTGCGTCAAAATCGTGTGCGTCTATAGAAATAACGTGCCAGCCGAAAGCCTTGAACTTCTCGTCTATCGGATAGGGTGACATTACATCGCTGATTCTGCCGTCTATCTGAAGTCCGTTGTTGTCAACTACAGCTACGAGGTTGTCAAGCTGATAGTGTGCCGCAAACATAGCAGCCTCCCATACCTGACCTTCTTCTATCTCGCCGTCGCCGAGTATAGCGTATACTTTATAGAAATCGTTTGACAGCTTGCCGGAAAGAGCCATACCGCAAGCGGCTGAAATACCCTGACCGAGTGAGCCTGTGCTCATATCAACGCCGGGAACCTTGTTCATAACAGGGTGTCCCTGAAGCTTTGAGCCTATGTGACGGAGTGTCTTTAAGTCTTCCACAGGGAAAAATCCACGGTTAGCAAGTACAGAGTACAGTGCAGGGGCTGTGTGTCCCTTTGACAGTACAAGTCTGTCACGTTCGGGCATCTGAGGATTTTTCGGATCTACATTCATCTTTGCGAAGTAGAGATATGTCAGTACATCGGCTACCGAAAGCGATCCGCCGGGATGTCCCGACTTAGCGTTGTAAACGCCCTCGATAACACCCATTCTGACCTTGGTGGCAGTTATCTCAAGCTGCTTTTTTAAAGTTGCGTCCATTTTTAAGGTCCTTTCCGGGCAAAGCCGCAGGCTTTGCTTTTTCGTTTGTTTGTTCCTGATTATTATATTACATTATCGCCGATTAGTCAAGTGCAATGAGGCGATTTATAATTTCATTCTTTGACCTGCGGTTCAGGCTCAAGCTGTGATTCAGCACGATGTGCAATCTGCTTGTTTTTGCCTTGACACAGTGTTTTATTGGTTGTATAATTGCAATCGGTGCGGTTTTCGCACTGTATTCTCCCGTCGGGGATATTTCAAGGATTTGATTTTATGCGTGGACTTGGCACTGTAATAAATGTCGCTCTGCTGATATTCGGCGGACTATGCGGATTGCTGTTCGGCAAAAAGCTGAATGAAAGAATAAAGGATACTCTGCTGTCGGTCAATGCCGTTGCAATAATGATGCTTGCCGTAGGCGGCGTTATGCAGAATATGCTGTCGCTGTCAGACGGCAAACTGTCAACGGGCGGCACTGTTATGATGATAGTCAGCCTCACCTTAGGCGGTCTTATCGGTGAAATAATCAATATAAACGCTCTTGTGAACAAATTTGGCGAATGGCTCAGGATAAAGAGCCACAGCACCGGCGACGATTCATTTGTATCGGCATTTGTCAGCGCCTCCTGCACTGTCTGTATAGGCGCAATGGCAGTGATAGGCTCGATAAACGACGGAGTAAGCGGCGATTGCTCGGTTCTTATCGCAAAAGCGATCCTTGACGCAGTGATTATCTGCGTAATGACCGCCTCTCAGGGCAAGGGCTGTATCTTCTCCGCCGTACCTGTGGCGATTTTTCAGGGTGTCATAACAATAATCGCAGTATTTGCCGGAGGCTTCATGACCGACCTTGCATTGTCTTATCTTTCTTATGTCGGCAATGTTCTGATTTTCTGCGTAGGACTTAACCTCATTCGTAAAAAACAGATAAGAGTAGCAAACCTGCTCCCCTCGCTTGCGATTGCTGTTGCGTGGGGATTTGTCGCACCGCTTATATAAATGAAGTACATAATGAAAAACCGTGATCTTACCGTCGGCAGTATAACCGGCGGACTATGGGTTTTCGCCGTGCCGCTTATGCTCGGAAATATAATGCAGCAGCTTTACATCCTCGCTGATACATGGATAGTCGGCAAATATATCGGTGATAACGCTTATTATTACCGCCGTTTTCTACATTTTCCTTGACCCGATAATTTCACTGCTTCAGATACCTGCTGAGCTTACAGCCAACACAAAGACTTATTTAATTTGATTTCTTTTGTAAACAATTTGAAGTTTTTCCTATTGACAAAAAACGTATATTATGATAGAATAATCAATAGATATACAGTAAACATTAAAGGCGGCAGGCACAGCGGTATCGGAGGTCAGATGGCAGAAAAAGCAACTAATATGACCGGTACTCCTTTTCCGGATAAAGAAACGGAGCTTACGATTTCCGATATGACCGATGAACAGCTTGTCAGTCGGATAACACAGACAGGCGGCGAAAAATACGCAACCGTACTTATAAAGCGGTATATACCCGTTATTTCGGCAAAATCCGCAAAGATGTCACTGCGTTGTCCGTCTGCCGATAAGGACGATTTGTTCTCTGAGGGGCTTCTCGGTCTGCTTAAAGCTATACGGCTTTATAACAGCGAAAAGGGTGCGTCTTTCGTAACCTTCGCCAATCTTTGCACAGACTCGGCTATGAAAACCTGTATATCAAAGGCTATCAAGGATAACCCTTTATCAAACTGTGAAGACTTCGACTTCGATCTTATAAAGGACGATTCACTGTCGCCGGAGGATACGGTGATTGATAAAGTTCAGGACAGCCAGCTTATGAACAGGCTGTCGGACGTTCTTTCAAAGAAGGAAATGAAGGTCCTTGAAATGTATCTTGCCCACTGCTCCTATGAGCAGATAGCAAATGAGCTTTCGATGAACGAAAAATCTGTAGACAATGCACTTCAGCGTGCAAAATCGAAGATAAGAAAATCAATGGGGAAATAAGACTTACCAAGTCTTTTTCATATTATTACACGCTGAAAGCGTGAGAAATTTTAGAGGTATTTTACTATGTACGAAGACAAGACTCTCAAGTGCAAGGACTGCGGTGCAGATTTCGTATTCACAGCAGGCGAACAGGAATTCTACGCTCAGAACGGCTTTACAAACGAGCCTAAGAGATGCAAGGCTTGCCGTGACGCTAAGAAGAACGGCGGAGCTAAGCGTGAAATGTTCACAGCTGTATGCGCAGGCTGCGGCGGCGAGGCTAAGGTTCCCTTCCAGCCCCGTGACGACAGACCCGTTTACTGCAGCGAGTGCTTCGCTAAGAGAAACGAGCACTAAGTTTATCGGCAATACTAATCGGTTCGGGTTTTAAGTCAGGCTATTCAGAGGAGTTTCGTACATTTTTCTATATTCCTGATAACAATGCGAATAATTGCATTAATTGCATATAGTATTCAAGGTAAAAAAGCAAAAGAGTCTTGCCGCAAGGCAAGGCTCTTTTCAGTTTGTAGAAAAAGTCTGTATTTATAAAAACAGACTTTTTCTACAACCTGCTACGGGCTGTGTAAATCAGCCCGTATTTTTTGCACTTTTTTACTTTTTTCATGGACAAAACGTGCTTCTGTAGTGTATTATATATAAGAAGAGCAGTCCACCATACTGTTTTGCCTTTACGAAAGGAGCATTATTATGAAATCACCCGAAAAACGCATTAAAACCCTACCGCTACTCATTGTATCATTATCCGTTATCGCTGTCGCAGCCGTGACAATTATTCTTTTGCTGTTCACAAACGGCAATAATACCGCAGGTTCATCCGGTTATATTATGCCTGCAAAGCCTCGCTTTATTTACTCAAAGAACAAGGTGCTGTATATGTATGACGACGGCACGGCGAAATGTATAAGCGAGCTTCCGGCAGAAGATTATACACTGACAAATGACGGCAACAAATTATTTTATCTTTCCGACAACAGCCTATGGTGCGGTAATATTGAAAACGAAGAAATCAAAACCGAGAAAATAGCCGATGAGGTTGCCTTTTATACCGTAAACTCCGATGGCAGCAAGGCGATGTATTCCGCAAAAAACGGCGATGTTTTCGTATACTCAAAGGGCAGCGAAGCCAAAAAGATCGGTACAAACTGCACCACCGAATATATGCCGCTGTATATGAGCGATAATGCCGATAAGGTTATGTATATAACAAAAAACGAGCAGTTGAAATACTGCGATGGTACAAACGGAAAAGTAATTTTTGTTGATTATGTGAACAGCTATACCATAAGATGTTCGGAAAATCTGTCAACGGTAATGTACGGGAAAACCGATTATACAACCGATTACCCCGGACAAAAAGTTATAGTATACAGTAACTTCGGGGAAAATAAAGAAGTATTCGGGGAATGCAGAATTTTCAGGGCTTACCCCGAAAAGAACATAATGTACTACACCGATTTTCGCAACGATCTATACTACTACGAAAACGGCAAGAGCGTAAAGATAAGGGATAACGACAATTCGGGAATATCCGCCTCAGACGAACCCGTGCTTGTTACAAGCGGCGGAAAAGGCTTTTTAGTTACCAAAAAAGATAAAACCGAAGAAATAGAATTCAGCGTCAAGGCAAGCTGTGTTTTGATTACTATGCGTGAGATCAGCGCTGACGGAAACACGCTTATCTTTACCGCAAGCGGGGACGGCAACTCAAAGATATACAGACTTGACCTCTCGGACGGCTCGGATAAAACTCCTGTTGCGATTGACGATGATATGGGCGAAACACGGATAACGCTTACCAGCGACAAAAAGGTCGTATATTCAAAAACAGAGTACGGCTCACCGATGCGTAACATTTACGTTGACGGCAAGCTGATTTCGGAAAATGCCGACAGCGATAATATAACATATCTTGACGGAAGTTTTTACTATATCAAAAACACCTATGGCACGGACGAAGAAGAACCGACAAGCGTTCTCACGATAAATCAAGACAGCAAGGAAACGGCGATAAAAGACGATGTCAGCCGTTACTGCGTGCTTGATAAGGACAATATAACGATGATATGCGGTATGAAGTATAAAGACGATTTTCACGGCGGAACGCTGTATCTTTATAAGGACGGCAAGATTGTAAAAATAGACGAAGAAGTAACTTCCATTGAAACTGCGGTAAAGAGATATGACAAGATAGATCTTGACTATTACAGTATGCAGTAAACATACATAGCAAAAGCACCCCGACACAGCGGGGTGCTTTTTATTTATCATACATCGTTTGCAAATCGCCGGCAGACACACCATAGATCAGAGCGTGTATCTATCACCGTTATTCTTGATTTTGCCGCCTGATACCGCCTTATCGACTGCGAACTCGACTGTAGAGGTCATCACCGTACCGAGCCTTGTGTAGCCGAATTTCTTTGCAGTTTCACGAATAAGGTCGGCCCTTGAAAGTCCTATCTGCTCTGAAAGCACCTCCGTCACAGCGGAGATTATTTCTTCCGACGGGATTTCCGTAAGCTCCCTTCTGTTGCCCTGAATATCGGCAGGGCGATAAATGTCATAAGTATCGGGGTTTTGCTTGCCGAGCCAGAAGAACGCATTGTTCTCATCAATCGTTATACGCTTGTCGATCATCCTGAACACATCGGCAAGCACCTTGTCCGTGCGGTCGCCGCTTCTTGTTATGCCCCACGCACCTATCAGCTTATGCACAAGAGCGCTACGGCTTATCGGCGCTTCTGCCGACAAAATAAGCACTGCAAGCGACTGTATAACAGGAACCGTTTCAGGAAGATAAAACTGTTCGGGTGTTCCGACAGGCGCTATATCTGCCGTTTCATACAGCGTTGCCTTATTCGGCACAGGCGTTTTCTCGACCGTTTCAAATACCGGTGCCTGCTTTGTCTTTACTTCCCCGACAGGCTTTTCCTGCGGATGCTGTGCATTTTCAACAGCCTGCTTTATGTGCTGTAAAACTCCGTTGCTGTCGTCAAGCCAGTCGAGCGTCCATACACGCATTACGCTCCAGCCAAGCCCCTCAAGCACGCCGGGCTGAACCGCAAATCTGTCCCTTGCGGTTGCGCTTCTGTGGCAGTTTTCACCGTCAAGCATAATACCGAGAATATATGTTTCGGGGTTTTCGGGATCTATTATACCTATATCCATTCTGAACTGCGAACAGCCTATGTTGCACCTCGTCTTATATCCGAGCGTTTCAATGCCATTCGCTATCTCGCTTACAAGGCTGTCATCCGCTTTTGCAAACATATCCGTGCGTCCTGCGATTACATTCGTACCTCTCGTTGCAAACTCAAGGAAGCCCTTAAGCCCCGCAACACCCTCCGAGCGTGTTCTCGTAAGGTCTATCTGCTCAGGACGCAGAACGGAATAAACTATCATTTCCTTCCTTGCCCTTGAGATTGCAACATTAAGTCTTCTCCATCCGCCGTCACGGTTAAGCGGGCCGAAGTTCATCGAAACCTTTCCGTTCTCGTCAGGACCGTAGCCCACCGAGAACAGTATAACGTCACGCTCGTCACCCTGTACATTTTCAAGGTTCTTGATAAACACAGGCTCATCACACTTTGCGTCAAAATCAGCTATATCCGGGTTCTTCGCAAATGCGTCAACCAGCATATCGTCGATAAGATTCTGCTGAACAGAGCTGAACGTTACCACGCCTATGCTGTCATTCCTCAGCTTTTCATCGCTCAGCCTGCGGATGATTTCATTGACTATAGCCTCCGCTTCAGCCTTGTTCTGCTTTGTCTTGCCCTTGTCATAGAAGCCTTCCGGACGTATAAGCCTTACCTGCGATACAAGGTCGTTCGGTGACGGGAACGTATACAGCTTATTGTCATAATACTTCATATTGCTGTATGCGATAAGGCTCTCGTGCCGTGAGCGGTAGTGCCACTTGAGATACATCTGCGGCATAGAGATTGCAAGGCAGTCGTCAAGCAGGCTCTCCAGATCCTCAAGCTCGCTGTTGTCCTCGTCAATACGGTTGCTTGTAAAGAATGACGTAGGCGGCAGCTGCTTCGGGTCGCCTACTATAACGACATTCTCGCCCCTTGCTATAGTGCCGACAGCCTCGCTTGTCGGAAGCTGTGACGCTTCATCAAATATCACAAGGTCGAATTTCGGGAATGACGGGTCGATATACTGCGCCACTGAGATAGGGCTCATAAGCATACACGGGCAGAGTCTTCTGAGCAGTGTCGGTATCTTGTCGAACAGCTTTCTGAGCGGCATCATTCTACCGTTGTTTTTGATAGCCTTCTTCAGTATTCCCATCTCGGAGGATGCGGCGCTCGTACCGTCTGATACGGGTATATTTGCCGACAGCCTTGCCGCAAGCTCCTGCATAGTGAGCCTCTGATATTCCTTTATCGTTCTTCTGTATTCGTCAATCAGAGCATCATACTGCTTTCCGTTGAAGGAGGCAAGACGCTTGTCTGCGGCGATAGTCATAAGCGCCAGCTGATAATAAAGTTCGCAGTGATAAGCCGCTCTTATATTGTCTGCCGATACAGTGCCGTTTTTATAGGCACGGCTCACAGCCGCAAGCCCTGCGTCACAAAGCCGCTTATCCGCCAAGTTGAACGCCGCCTTGCTCTTTACAAGCGAAATATTGTCCGAAATCGCCTTAAATACCGAGTTGACGCTTGTAAGCCAATCGGTGCTTTCTTCAAATTCCGTGTTCACCGAATAAAGTTCAGCCAGTCTGTCGGATTTTTCCGTATAGCTTCTTACCGCCTCAAGATTTTTCGCACATCCGGCAATTTCCTGCGGTGAACGTTTTACGAACACATTCATAATGTGCTGTTTTTCGCTGTTGCTGAATCTGTCTGAAGCCGCCGCCACATAAACAGCCTCTGTCTTATGCACCGCCCTTGAAAGCATATCCCAGTCGGTCGCCATACCGGACAATATTCCGCCCGTTATATTCAGCGTCGGGATTATCTGCCCGATCTGCTCTGATTTTTCCGACAGTTCAATCAGCCTGTCATATACTCCGCATACATCGCTCTTTTTAAATGCGGCAGGATTTTTACTGTAGACTTTAAGCTCCTTGTACAGCCTGTTCTGACCTATCAGCTTCGGTAAAAACCACTTAGCCTCCGCCTGTTTCCATTTCACCCTTGCGCTTTGTGCAGGATATGAAAGCACAGCCTTGTCAAAGCCGTTTTCGATTTCGGCACAAAGCGCATTGTATGCTTTTCCCGTTTTGCACAGCGTTTTCAGCTTTGAAACGACAGCGTCAAAATCCGCCGTTCCCAATATTTCGTTTATTACAGGTGCGTCCTCGTCGCAGGCATCTATAAGACCCGATACGGCGCTTTGCTTTTCACGGCTGATATTTCCGTCAAGACCGACAGCAGCTGCTATAAGGTTCAGTGCCTCGTCCGCCCTGCCGTATTCCTCCGCAAGTCTGTCAAGACCGTTTTTGAAGCTGTCACGCATTTCTGTGGAATATTCACATCCGCCGTATCTTATAAGCGGATGCTGTGCATAAACACCTATCTCGGATATTGCGACAACATATTCCGATATAATTTCCTCAAATCGTGCAATAGTACCTTCGTCGGCATTTTGCAAAGCATCTCTGCCGATAGATATTTTCCCCTTTTCAGCCATACACTGCTCATAGCGTTCAATAGCCGTATACAGCGATTCACCGAAATTGCGCTTTTCGTGCAGAGCCTCTATCACAAAGTTCAGCTTTGCCTTTTCCTGTGCCAGCTTATCCGCAACTGCGGCGTGCTGTTCGGGAGATTTTACCCTTGCCGTTTCAAGCGACTTGTTAAGTTCCGCTAAAACAACGGATTTACTTGTCTTGTTGGAGTGAAGCTCAAGGCAGAACGGGTCAATCCCGATATTAGCAAGACGCTTCTGTACAACGCTCAGCGCCGCCATTTTCTCCGCCACAAACAGAACGCTTTTTCCGTGATAAAGCGCATTCGCTATCATATTGGTGATAGTCTGCGATTTACCCGTTCCGGGAGGACCGTGCAGTACAAAGCTTCTTCCTGCCGATGCCGCAGCCACCGCACTCAGCTGTGAAGAATCTGCGTCAACGGGGACAGCAATATCCGTAAGCGATATTTTGCTGTCAATATCGGTATCCGCAATAAAGTCACCCGTCAGTGCCTCGCTTGTCGCACCTTCCATAAGGCAGGACACCACCTTGTTGCTTTTAAGTTCGTCACTGCGGTTTCTTATATCGTTCCACATTACAAACTGACCGAAGCTGAACAGCCCGATAAAACTGTGTTCGATAATATTCCACGTTTTTTTGCCCATTATCGCCTGTCTTACGGTATTGAAAACAAGCGGCAGGTCAATTCCATGCTCGTCTTCGGGCAGAGGGTCAAGACCGTTTATCTCAATGCCGTGATCCTGCCGTAAATACTCTATCATCGTTACGTTTATCTGAGCGTCTTCCTGACGGCTTCTGATTATATAACCTTTGTCACGGACATTTCTGACTATATCTATCGGTATAAGCACAAGAGGCGCATATCTCGCCTTTTCCGACATTTCGCTTTCAAACCACCTGAGCATTCCGAGCGACAGGAACAGCGTGTTCGAGCCGTTCTCCTCCATACTCACCTTAGCCGCACGGTACAGCTTCTTAAGGCTCTCCTCAAGCTCTGCTGCGTCCATGAACGTCCTTATCCTCTTGTTTTTCAGTTCCTGCTCGGCTATATTCCTTACAAGGTCCTTATCGGTTTCTATCTCAAACGTTTTAGCATCTCGCATAGAAACCGTCCACTCGGACGGTGCTTCAAGGATGCGGAAATCCGTTCCGTCAGACAGCTTATCTTCAAGAAGCGACAGATCCGACACCATAATTTCGACCGTGCTTTTATTTATTCTGAAATTCAGCAGAGAATTTCTCAGCGAAAAATCAAGCAGCTTTCTTTCCCATATTTTCTGCTTTGTCATAGGCTCGTTACTGCCCTGCGCCACTTTTCCGTACAGCGACATATCAAGCTCGCTCGGTGCACTCATTCTTATACGTCTTGCGCCGTCGCTCTCTGTGTTTTCAGCCGTCAGAGCCTGTTCGAGTCTCAGCGGTATCGGACGGATGCCGCTTCCTCTTGTACGGGCAATATCGACCGCACATATAAAGCCGCCCGGTGTATTCATATGATCCCTGCCGTGCTTCAGCGACTTGTCAAAGTCAACATTCTCCTTTGTCATATCCGTACATTCCACGAGCAGAAGCTCCTCCGCCCCTGCCGCAATACGCTTTTCTATAGCCGACACATCATCGGTAGCACAGTCCGCAAAGGTTTCCTCCTCAAGATGACAGCCGCAGAAAGCGTGACCCTCTATGAATATAATGATAGGGTTAAGACCTACAGCCTCAAGGCAGGACGCATACAGCACCGCAAGATCAAGACAAGTGCCTTGCTTCTGCTCCAGCACGGTATTTGCAAGACGTATCTTCTGCCCTATATATTCAAAGCTGGCAGGCGGCATATTGTACGCTATCCTTCTTGCACACAGCGCAGCATATAAAGCCGCCATCTGCTGTTTTACGAAGTTCGGATTCTGCCGCTGATATGCGCTGAAGGCAGTCGTATCCGCCCACTTTTTAAGGTAGACCGATGCTTCTGAAATGACTTTTGCTATCTCCGGGTGATTCGGTGTCACAAATGCCGCAATAAGCTCCGGATCAAACGCAAGACCGCTCCATTCGTTGAACGCAAGCAGCTGAACGGGAACATCCTTTTGATAAAGCTCTTTATCGTCTTTTGAAAGCGAAAACCTTACAGTACCCGACACTGCCTCCGTCAGTGAAAACAGCATTTCCGTGCTGAGAATTATCCTCAGCGGCGAAATTTCAACCGACTTTCCCGACGGCACACAGCTTATATCGTATGTGAAGGTCTTTGCAAAAGCCGGGTCAAAAGCGATAGTAAGCCTTACATCGCTTATATCCTCATCGCCCTCGTTGCCGACAGTAAGGTTTCTAATGAAAGGTATGTAATTCTGTTGCATTGCGAAATTGATTTTCGGTATCATATCGCAGCCCAGTGTCAGTACAGCGCCCATGTAACACCATCCTTGATTCAAAATAGTTTCCGCTGTTAACGGTATCAGTTAAATTATACTACTATATTCAATACCTGTCAATAAAACATCGACCCCCACAGAAAACTCTGTCGGGGTCGTGCTATGCCCAAAAAACAATTATTATTAAAGTTGAACATCTAAACGTACCGCCAACACCGCTTAAAACATTTTCCGTACCGATAAGGCATTAATATTTTCGTGAGTGTATCAGTGCAACTGCACTGACATTGACCCTT
>ERZ832317.5071-NODE-5071-length-12152-cov-2.710093_pt1 | contig 12152 bp, 13 predicted proteins | sample MGYA00519695_ERZ832317 | MGnify/ENA primary metagenome ERZ832317 (study PRJEB31850, sample SAMEA3708726) | human gut metagenome | biome: human gut; feature: human-associated habitat; material: faeces | place: China | collected 2014 ...
CTTTCGGGGACGGCACCCCTCGTCCGCTCCGCGCGCCCGCCGCCCTACGCCGTTTTCCGGCCGGGCACCCAGAACAGTACATTCAAAAAGCATAGCATAGAAGGGGGATCTTATTGATGCTGAATACCGATCACAATTCCAAATTTCTGCCGGAGGCACTCACTTTCGATGACATCCTGATGGTGCCGGCCCACAGCAATGTGCTGCCCGCCGATATCAATGTCCGCACCCGCCTGGCCGGGGATATCTACCTCAATACCCCGCTCATCAGCGCCGCCATGGATACCGTCACCGAAAGCCGCATGGCCATCGCCATGGCCCGGGAAGGCGGCCTCGGCGTCATCCATAAGAATATGCCCATCCGCCAGCAGGCCGATCAGGTCGATCGGGTCAAGCGCAGCGAAAACGGTGTCATCAATAATCCCTTTTTCCTCTCCCCGGAGCATACCTTAAAAGATGCTGACGAACTGATGGCTAAGTTCCGTATTTCCGGTGTACCGATCACCGAGGGAACCAAGTTAGTCGGTATCATCACCAACCGCGATCTCAAGTTTGAAACTGATTTTTCTAAAAAGATCAAAGAATCTATGACTTCTAAGGAAGACGGTCTGATTACTGCCAAAGTCGGTATTACCTTAGATGAAGCAAAAGCAATTCTTGCAAAGGCACGCAAAGAGAAGTTACCAATCGTGGATGATGACTTCAATCTCCGTGGTCTGATTACAATCAAGGATATTGAAAAGCAGATTAAGTACCCATTGTCTGCAAAGGATGACCAGGGTCGCCTGCTCTGTGGTGCCGGTGTTGGTATCACTGGAAACATGATGGAACGTGTTGAGGCTCTTGTAAATGCCCATGTTGATGTTATCGTTATGGATTCTGCTCATGGTCATTCTAAGAACATCATTGAGGCTGTTAAGAAAGTTAAGGCTGCTTATCCGGATCTTCAGGTTATCGCAGGTAACATCGCTACCGGTGATGCTGCAAGAGCATTGATCGAAGCCGGTGCCGACGCTGTCAAGGTTGGTATCGGACCTGGATCTATCTGTACGACCCGTATTGTTGCCGGAATTGGTGTTCCACAGATCACTGCGATCATGGACTGCTATGCCGTTGCCAAAGAATATGGTATCCCGGTTATCGCTGATGGTGGTATCAAGTATTCCGGGGATATCACAAAGGCACTTGCTGCCGGTGGTAACGTATGTATGATGGGTAGCATGTTTGCAGGTTGTGACGAGGCTCCTGGTACTTTCGAGTTATTCCAGGGAAGAAAATACAAGGTTTACCGTGGTATGGGTTCCATCGCTGCTATGGAAAACGGAAGTAAAGACCGTTACTTCCAGGAAGGTGCTAAGAAGTTAGTACCGGAAGGTGTGGAAGGACGTGTAGCTTACAAGGGATCTTTGGAAGACATGATCTTCCAGCTCGTTGGTGGTATCCGTTCTGGTATGGGTTACAATGGATGTCCTACCATCCCGGAACTTCAGGAAAGAGCAAAATTTGTCAAGATTTCTGCTGCTTCCTTAAAGGAAAGCCATCCGCATGACATTCACATCACAAAAGAAGCACCAAACTACAGTGTGGACGAATAATTTTCACTTCAAATAGTAAGAAAAAGAACAGCCATGTCCTATATGTGACATGACTGTTCTTATATTTTATGCAATTTTTACCTTTTCCTACTCGTCACGAAAATGACCTGCTATGATATCAAAGATACACCAGATACCTCCGCCTGCCGTAGATGCAAGAAATATCTTGATAATGCAGATCAATAGGGATTTCTTTGTCAATGTTCCTGCCATAAATCCAACATAAAGGAAACGCACCGGCCGGATGAACAACCAGTAACCGCCTACATAAATGGCAAGAATTGTTCCCAGCAAGCCCAAAAGCACTGCTGTCACTTTTCGTATGTTTTTCTTCATATTTTACTCTCCCATATATGGCTTGCGTCATCTAAAAGATCACATAAAAACCTAAAAATCCGATCAAAATTCCGAGAAATGCTCCCGCGATCACATCATGAATATAATGCACACCACCGATCACACGTATCAGGGCAAGAAATACACCCGCCACAAAGATCACACCTGCTATCACCGGAAAAACAGGCATAAAACTCACGCCGATGATAAAGATTGAAAAGACATGGCGGCTCGGAAAACTCTTTCCCTTTGTATCTTTTTGAATAAGTGGTCTGATCTGCATCTGCTCATAAGGACGTGGTGCGTTGTAAACACGTCGGAATATGCTGACAACCACAAAGGCAACTCCCGGCACTAAAACAGTGTGATATAGCATCTCATATTTTTCTGAAAAAAGCAAATACAAAAGAAGCATAGGATATGCTGCTATCGTAAGTAATGTGATCACACGGTTTAGCCCCAGCATAAGCCCAAGCATTCCCGGATGCTTTCGTAAAGCATCTGCCATCTGATTATACTGCTCTTCGCGCATCCTACTCCTCCTGCACTTCACCATGCGTATCAATATATTGATTGACATCTGTCAAAAACTGTTGCCAGGCATCCTCATGCTCTACATAATAAAGTGGGCATTTTTTACCCGTCACATCATAATGACGAATGACATCGTCCGTTGTCAACTGAAAACGTCCCATCAGATATGCCGTCAACTCCACAAGCGAATCGTAAGTCTGCTGATTAAACTTACCTGTTGCATCCGGGTGACAACACTCAATGGAAATCGTGTCGTTGTTTCTGTCATTGGAAGCATAACTGATCTCATTGGTTGGGATGCACTGCACGATCTCTCCGTCAAGACCCACAATAAAATGACTGCTGGCCATAGTCTCATGACTGTCTTTTAATCCTTCAAAATAATTACGGTTCTGGATCGCAGTGGAACCCGGATTGGCGGTATAGTGTATCACAATCCCCTTGACTTCATTCATCGCAAGTCCCGGTCTGGAATAATCATTGATGGATAAGAGTTCCACATCAAGTTGCGGCTGCTGACTCACTACCTTATGGGCTGTTCTGCCCGAAAATACTTCAACTACCTTGTGTCCGATTCCCAGAAGTATTGTGATGGCACCAACTGTTGCTAAAAAGAGAATCACGATCTCCAAGATCAATTTTTTCTTTTGTTTTTTTGTAAATTTATGTCTTTTCTTCTTCGTTGCCATAAATCTATTATAGCCTTTTTTTTCATTTTCTCAATGCACAATAAAAAAAAGGTGCCAGAAATAAACCAACACCTTCCTAAATGTACAAAGCTGGATATAAAACTCACGCTATGTATTATAAACTGTATATATGAACCTGGCCTGTAATCCCACTGCCGTCCTTTGGCACTTCCTTCGGACGTCCATACGGATCCGGTGTGCTGCTCATCTGGCGTTCCAGTGTTGTTGCGACCTCAATGCGGATCTTATTTTCGCCTGCTGCCAAGGCATCTGACAGGTCGAATACATAAGGGGCAAAGATCTGCAGTCCCAGATGCTTGTCGTTGACATAGACATCCACAGTCTCAAAGGCATCCGTAATCTCAAGCCAGTATCTCTTTCCGGCCTCTGCCCTTAGTGTATTCTCATATCGAATCCAACCGGAAAATTCCGGATCTACCTTGGCATAATCATCCGGGAAGGATACTTCTTCGGCATCGGAAAATGCAGGATAGTCGATACTCTTTACGGTACTTCGTTTCCATGTATGCAGAGGTGCCAGTTCTTTGGCTTCATCTGCAATTGCAGTCTCTTCCGTCACGGCACCAGCAAGCATTTGATCCGTCCCTGCATCCTGAGCCAGCAATAGGAAACGGCTCTTGCCCGGAGCAAGTCTCAGGCTGATTTTTCCATCCTTATCATCACTTGCATAGATTTTTTGCTCCCATGCATCATATACATAGACAGAAATTGTCTTTTCTTTTTCCTGCACCAGATCAAGACTTCCCTCGTAAACTTCCTTTCCTTCGTTGACCAGCATGTAGATCTGCATGCCGTCTTCCTTAATATAATGATAATAACGGATGTAGGAATCCTGCGGTGCTATGGTAATATCAGCCACTTCTTTTGTCTTCTCCGCGATGTCAGCCAAGCCTATGATCTCTGCGTCCGCGAGATTCTCTTCCAAAACCTGCTCTGATATTTCTCCATCAAACACTCCCTCCGGCTTCCCATCAACAAAATATACCGGCAGACCGGCGTCGGTAAGTTTCTTTACGTCTGATACAAATGCTGCATCCATAAACTGCATATACGGTACAAGAACTGCCTGATACTTCTGTGTATTGATCTGCAAACTGCCAGTTTCGATCTTTGTATGATATGTTTCCTTGTCTGAAAAAGCATCAAATGGGACAAAATCAAATTCCACCTGATTTTCCGCGAGGGCTCTTGCCACCTTTTCATCCGGCAGAACCTTTCCTGTCCACTCACCTTCTCCATGATAGAGCAAAGCCACCGGTGCCACATGTCTGCCACCGGAAATCAGTTCATTGGCACGATTCATATAAACCATCAATGGTCCAAATGCCTTATACTCCGGATTGTGTCCATGTGCATAGAAATGTGGTGGGCAGTCCGGATCCGGGAACTGTGCTGCACTAAAGGCATGCGGAACATAGTGGTTGACACCTCGCACCATAAAGTGATCTGCCAGATATTTTTCCAGACGAAGTCCCTCCTGCCATCCGTAGTTTCCAAAGATCTCACACATAGCATTTCCATGCTTTTTCTCGTCCAATGCTGCCAGCGAACTTGCCAATTTTCCAAGCATAAAGTGATAAAACTCACCATTTCTTACCTGAAATACACCAAGGTCATAATTATCATCTTCGCCCTGTGGATATACCTGTCCACCGATATCATCAATGCCTGCCATATCCTGTCCAAAAAGTGACCGGAAGTAGTGTCCTAACGTAGAACCTGTCCGGCAGTGCTGTCCGTTATCCTCAATGATATGTCCGATGTACTGCACACCGTGGTCGCGACACCAATCACCGATCTGGTAAGAAAAATTCTTCTCTACCAGTCGTGTCAGTATATCCATATATGTATATCTAGCTTTTGCGCGCTGACTCTCATCGCCCTCAGTCTCCCAGATCAAAGGCAGTTTTCGGGCAAAATCTGCACCCAGTTGCGCCTTTAAAGCCGCCTCCAATTCCGGTCCCCATGGGTAGTCCATATCAAAACCAATGCCCATCTCATGGTGCAGTTCATACAGATGACCATTACCGAGTTCCGGTTCATCTGAGAAAAATCCTGCGATCGTCTTGCCAAAATCATCTGCATAGTGCTCCCAATGCTTTTCATAGACGGCATCGATCAGCACCCGGCAGGATGCACCATCCGTCATATTGATATAGTCCGGGTGTGGACCACGGTTTCTTGTGGTGTTCATCTTGTACAAAACGCCATCTTCCTGTGGTGTATATGTGAACGTGCCGTCTTCTGCAACAAGTCCTGTCAGATCTTCTGCCCGTCCATCCGAAAAATGTACGGATATCCCAAGCAGTCTATCATCTGCAAATGACGATTGCGGCTTGCTTTCATCCTTGCCGCCAAACATCATGGCAATCTGTTTTTCTACATCCCCAGGCTTCTTCTCATCCGGATGTTTCACCTGGTCTGCATCCAGCGACAAGACCTCCCCTGCTTTCAAAACATACTTCTGGCAGCAGATACTACGTCTGGCCAGAGAAAGCGGTTGGTCCTTCATGGCTCCGTTGGCAAAGCCAGTTGGGAAATGGCTGTCATCCAGAATCCACACCTTCATGTTACGTTTTCTCGCCTCGTCCAGGATCACATCCATATCCTGCCACCATTTGTCACCGCAGAAATCCGGATGTGGACGACTCTCCACACAGACCGCTCCAATATTTGCTTCATCAATCGCTCTCATGTAATCACGGAGCGTATCCTCGTCCTCTCCATGCTGCCAAAAGAATGGCAGAATGTAATTTTCATGCTGATCGTTTAAAATTCTCTCAATTGTTTGACTCATCGCCTATCCTCCTCGTTTTCCTATGTTTCAAGACAAATTTTCTCGAAAATATACTTATCTTATTTTAGATTATACGAATCTCCTAATTCCTCTGTAATCTCTGAACTTAGCCATTGTATTGACCAAACTTCACATTTATGTTATGAAATAATAAGATAGACAGGAGGACAGCACATGACACCGGAACATCTTGATGAATTTTTACGACAGGAAAACGACTATGAAAAGGATCCCAGCGCCACCTTTAATCTTACGGCTTTTAACGAGATCCTCTTACATATGACCTCTTTCCCCTACATAGAGGATTCTAAGGCTTTTACAGAACATATGATAATTTCTGCCGATGGTGTTATTGCATCCAAGCAGGATCGTCATCATGCGGTACTTCCCCATGCGCATAACTGGATGGAACTGGCATATATGTATTCCGGTCACGCCGATCTCACCATTGCCGGTCAAAAGATTTCTCTGGTTCAAGGGCAATGTATACTGATAAACTACAATGTTTCCCATTCCTGCGCCCCATGTGGTCACGATGATATTTTGATAAACCTCCTTTTGAGCCGTAATTATCTGCAAACGAATTTTTTTAACCGTTTTTCAGACAGCGGTTCTCTCGCCCACTATCTGATTGCCTCGCTTAACAATGAAAATAGGGAAAACGGTTATATCCATTTTAAATCGGCCGACAATCGCAGGCTTTCCGTTTTTATGCGGGAATTTCTGTGTGAATACTACGACAAAAGTATCCATTATAATGACTATCTGGACAGCCTTACGACCCTGATCTTTTTGGAACTTTCCGACATTTATAAGGACGAATCCATCCGGGATGCATCAGAACACAATGAAATTCTTTCCATCCTTCGTTATATTGAAGGCAACTACCGCAACTGCACCCTAAAAAGTACCGCAGAATTTTTCCACATGAATCCCAATTATCTGTCCGGTTACATCCACAAACACACAGGAAAAACTTTTAAGTCGCTTATTCAAGAACAGCGGATGATGCTTGCCACAAGACTTTTAAGCAACTCCGATCTTCCTGTCACAGACATTGCCCTGCAGGCCGGTTATGAAAATATCACCTTTTTTTACAAGAAATTCCGTCAACTCCACGGATGCTCGCCGGCAGAATACCGGAAACAATTCCAATAAAAACCTTCCCATACAAAGGATTTCCATGTAAAATAACCTATTCAGACAAAAGTTATGCTAGAAAGGATATAAGTAGTAAATAAAAGGAACACCGCCTCTTTGATTATAAAGACCGGTGTTCCTTTTCTTATTCCTTAATTGGCATTTGTATTGTTTGGTTTGGTCGTTTTATTGTTGTCTGTCATATTGTCTGTGGCATTTTCCACACCATTGGTCACATCTTTGACACCATCGGATACGCCGTCGGTCACATCCTTAACGCCGTCGCCTACACCATCGACAACATCATCAATGATGCCGCCGCCATTGTCCTCCGTCTTTGTGTCATCACTTGTGTCCTTCTTGTTGCCTCCGGTCGCGTCGTTGACATTCTGCGTTTCGTTCTTATTATTGTCGGTTGTGTTCTTGTTAGTTCCGCAACCTACAAAAGTAGCGAGTGCCAATACCGAAAGTGCCAATACCAGCAGAAGTTTTCCTTTTTTCATCGCGATATTCTCCTTTACACAATTTACCTCGTTCCTTGCAAGGCATTTATAGTATGGCTTGGATTTTCTGTTTTTATACCTAGTCCTATGCGTTTTATCGTTTTCGCTTGAGTGGGAAGATCAGGGCTCCCAGATAACCAAAGATGAGTGCCGCCGAAATCCCCACAGCCCCGGCCTTGAGCCCACCTACAAAAGTTCCTAAGAATCCCTGTTCTTCCACGGCTTCTTTGACGCCTTTCCATAAGACATTGCCAAAGCCAAGCAGGGGCACTGATGCACCTGCGCCTGCAAATTCCACAAAAGGTTCATAGATGCCGATGGCTCCTAAAAGTGCTCCTGTGCAGACCAGAAGTACCATGATACGCCCCGGCAACATTTTTGTTTTTTCCATTAAGATCTGTACCATGGCACAGATCAGACCGCCAATGACAAATGCTTTTACATAGTCCATCATGCCACCTCCTCATGTTCGATCACGACACCATGAGCAATGCCTGGTACACTGTTGCCCTCATTGAAACTGACCGGAGATAAGAGCGCTCCCGTCGGAATAAATAAGATCCGTTTCCATTTGCCAGATATGACACGGGGCAGATAATAGGATGCCAACGTGACCGCTGAGCAGCCACAGCCGGAGCCTCCCGCACAGGTGTGCTGCTCGTCTGCATCAAAAATCTCCATGCCACAGTCATAGTGATTGTCTGTGATGTCGCATCCACTGATACTGCAAAGTTCTGCCAGGATCTCGCTTCCCACACTTCCCAGATCACCCGTGATGATGGCATCATAATCTTTGGGACTCCGCTCAAAATCTTTCATGTGGTTTAAAATGAGGGCAGATGCTGCAGGAGCCATGGCAGCCCCCATATTCTGTGCATCCCGGATGCCCAGATCCATGATCTTTCCCGTCGTGATGCCTGTGATCTTTGCCCCGGATTTAACCGTTCCCAAAATATAAGCACCGCTGCCTGTGACCGTCCACGTCGAACAAAGTGGTCTTTGGTTGGCATATTCTATAGGGAAACGGAATTGCCGCTCTGCTCCGCCAAAGTGTGAGGAAGTGACCGCAGCAACAAGATCAGCATAGCCTGCCGCAACGCTCATGGCTGCCAAAGATAAGGCTTCTCCCACCGTCGAGCAGGCACCATACAAACCGAAAAATGGTCTTTGAAACTCCATCAAACCAAAAGAGGATGCAATGGTCTGTCCCAAAAGATCGCCCGCAAAGAGATAGCGCAACTGCTCTCCGTCCATCCCTGCCTTCCCCAGTGCCAGCGTCAGCGACTCTTTTTGCATCTCGCTTTCCGCACGTTCCCAGGAATCCGCGCCAAATCGGTCATCCGTACAGATCATGTCAAAACAATCCCCCAGTGGTCCCTCTCCTTCCAATTTTCCAACAACAGATGCCGTCTGCATGATATAAACCGGCTTCGGCAGACAGAGACTGTCCGCCCCCATTTGTATTTGCATACTATCCTCCTCGCCACAGGGACGTTCCTTTTGCCACAAGGAGTGTCCCCTTTGGCTCGTTCCCATGTTTTCGTTATTTTTCTATAGGATAGCGTGTGTAAATATGAGGGGAAATATGCATTTGAACATGTGAATAAAAAATGTTACTCTTATGATTGTAAAAATCACATAGGATGACCCTAGCGAGGGAATAATGAAAAAGATTTTATATACGATATTGCAACTGACTTGGGGCTTTCCACAAACCTTGGCGGGCTTTATTATTTTTCTAAAAAACCGTGACTGCCTGCATAAAAATTTCCATGGAGCAATCTGTACTACATGGAAGTTAAAAGCGAGTCTATCACTTGGCTTATTCATCTTTGTTTCTGATGATCCATTTTTCTATTATGAACATGAAAAGGGAAATTATAGCGAGGAAGATTTTTCTCAAATGTTTGCGGTGCATGAATATGGGCACACGATCCAGTCGCTCATCTGGGGACCGCTGTATCTGCTAACTGTCGGCGCGCCATCTATGATCTGGGCGAAAATCCCATACTTTGAGAAGAAGCGCGCAGTTCAACATAAATCTTACTTTGATACTTATCCTGAAAATCAGGCAAACAGGTTGGGTGAAAAGGTGACCGGATTGAAGTCACCTGGAAATGTCACGGCGTGAGTTAATAAGATAATGGAGATGCACTTTCCAGAGTTTTCACTATACTCTGGGAGTGAAAAATATAGATGCCAAAGGGGACGCTCCTTGTGGCAAAAGGAGCGTCCCTAATATAAAACGATACTATGTTTCTTTCCCACATACTGGGCATTGATTTCCTCGAATTTTTGTTCTTTCCTTTACAACTGCTTCCCACATATGCCCACTGCGACATCTCCAATGAATTCGCTTATGACTTCCCCATGTAACCATATCTGGGGTTAATGTTCCATTCTCCAAGACATCCCATTCATCTAATATATACCCTCTGTCATTTTGTTTACACCATGTTTCTAAATCATTTTCTCCAATAACCAACTTTGCCAATTATCATTCACCTTCTTGTACACCAAACTCTCTTGTATTTTTAATATATTTCTTTTCATTCTTATCCAAAATGTGATTTGAGTACAGTTTTTCAAAAGATGATGATGCCATTGAATAAATTAAATTTTCCCTAATTTCATCTGTAATCGAAAACAAAAAGTTGTTGCGACACCCCTGTTTATTTTCATTACCAAATAAAAAAAGGCATAACTCTGAAGTTATAGGAAATATTATTTCATCATACTCCTCACATGGGAAATTTCTTGTACCAATATATACCGTCTTATTTGATGTAACAATCCTTTTTTGTCTATCAACACCAACTCCAAATGACATATTCCTTACTGGTTCAAACAATGCATTAAAAATATACATCTCTATACTATCTTCCTCAATTGAATTAAAAAATGGTAAGCAAAGCATTCTTGCAATATTTTTCGTTTGTTTTAAACTAACATCTTTCCCCCATGTTTCTTCGCTTAATTTCTCCGCAACATCCAAGATCTGTGGCATTCTTAAAATTTGAATTATAATATATGTGACCCAAAACACCTTTTCATCATATGTAAGAAAACAATTTGTTTTATAATTACTCTCTATAAAAGCTTTCTTTTCCAATTTTCCCCTATAAGCGCTAAACTTCTTTTCAAGACAAGCGAAAACACGTTCCAAATAATTAGGAAGTACTATTTCACCATTTCTTCCCGTAACTTCATATAGATTTTCACTATAACAAATTGACTTAATTGGAACTGCTTGAAGATTTTGCTTTTTCTTATTCAAATCATAAACATAAACTGTATAGCGAGAATTTGATTGACTCTTCTTTTCTCTTTCGTATTCTGGCGAAAATCCTCTCAAATATACTTGTGGTATGTAATGCTGTTTTTTTGTTATACTGTTATTTTTTGACATTTTAGATTCACTTCCCTATCGTTTGATATACAAGCATATAACACCAATTTTTAGATTATCCTTTTTATTTCGCATATCTTAATCTTCTTTCAAAATCCTCTCCACCATGCCTCGGGAAGTTCCTGTCAAGCGATTAATCTGCCTCCCAGAGACACCCTTTTTGTGCATTGTGCGTATATACTGATTTCGTAACAGGATGGTTAGTTTTTGAAATTCCGCAACAGATTTACATTCGCTTATCTCATATATGATTTGTCTGGCATGATCGTCTGTCATACGTTTCCGCATTCCATCGATGTCCAAATGTTGCTCGTCCGTATCTTTTGGATTTACTTTATGAAATTCTTGCATTCCACCTAAACCACCCATGAGATCCAACAAAAACTTCTTATCCGTCAATCCAGATACTTCCCCATTTTTCGTCAAATAATCATGATAACTATTCCACGGGTACTCCGCACCCAGTTCCTGCTCTAATCCCGCATTTACAGGATTGTAATGGATATATCTCGCCACATTCATCAAGGCTGGCACGTCCTCGATTGGGGCACTGAAAAACCGTCCATTTTGTACAAATCCCGTCCGATCATATTTGAGATTATACCATGTCGCATATGCTGTATTCAATCGACGAAAGATTGTTTCTAACGCACACTCATTAGAATGACGTATTAACAAATGCACATGATTCGACATAAGGCAATAGGCCCAAATTTCAAATTGACATTCCTGCTTATAGTAGGCCAAAAAATCCAAATATTTCACATAATCATCTACATCCTCAAATAATAATTGCCTATCTGCCCCTTTTATCACGACATGATAGGTTCGCGTGCTTGATTTTTTTCGCGCTTGTCTTGGCATCAATACCCCCCCTAGTACATGAATTTTCTTCCAAAGAACATCCTTTGTGTTCAAAATAAAAGTGAATTTCTGGCGAAATGCCATTGATAGAAAATATTCAGATTGAATATCTTTGATTGCGAGTATGACATATGTCATACAAAATTACAAGAAAATTTGCGAATTTTTAATTTTTTCGATTAAGCGCTTTAAAAATGTGTCTTGCCAAAAGGGACACTCCTTATGGCCAAAGGGGACGCTCCTTGTGGCAAAAGGAACGTCCCT
>ERZ832317.5081-NODE-5081-length-12129-cov-6.601458_pt1 | contig 12129 bp, 10 predicted proteins | sample MGYA00519695_ERZ832317 | MGnify/ENA primary metagenome ERZ832317 (study PRJEB31850, sample SAMEA3708726) | human gut metagenome | biome: human gut; feature: human-associated habitat; material: faeces | place: China | collected 2014 ...
GCCTTTCCAGCGCCAATTCCATCAACTGGGGCCGCCTCGTGCCGCAGATCGTCTACTACTTTTACGCCTATTTCCGTCTGGCCGAGCAGGGCGCAGTCGAATGGGGCAAGCCTGTGGATTTCTGCGTGCCCACCGGCAACTTCGGTGACATTCTGGCGGGCTACTACGCCAAGCAGATGGGGCTGCCCGTGGGCAGGCTGGTCTGCGCGTCCAACAAGAACAATGTCCTGACCGATTTCCTGACGACTGGCACCTACGATGCCCGCCGTACCTTCTATAAAACGACCTCCCCGTCGATGGACATCCTGATCTCCTCGAACCTAGAGCGTCTGCTCTGCCATGTCAGCGGCAGCAGTGAAAAGGTCGCGGGCTGGATGCAGGAACTGAATACGACCGGCAAGTACACGGTGGATGCCGAGACGCTGGAAAAGATCCGGGAGACCTTCGCTGCAGGCTATGCCGATGACGCCGAGGGAGCCGCTGAAATCAAGGCCCGCTTTGATGAGGATCACTATCTCTGCGATACGCACACCGCCGTGGCCTTCCGTGTGGCTGAGACCGTGCGCACCGAGGCACCGATGGTGGTGCTTTCCACCGCCAGCCCCTTCAAATTCCCGCGTGATGTGCTGGCAGCCTTGGGGCAGCAGGCCCCGGTCAGCGATTTCGCTGCCATGGCTGCGCTGACCGCCAAGACCGGCGCGGAGGCACCGGCCTCCCTGCGCGAGCTGGACAAGCAGGAGGTGCGGTTCAAGACGGTGCTGCAGTCTGCTGAGATCCGCGCCGCGGCCCTGAAATAAGCAACAACAACTAGAAAGTGAGGCTGTATGGCCATCTTTGCAATCGGGGACATGCACCTCTCCCTTGGAACAGACAAGCCGATGGATGTTTTCCCGGGGTGGGAGGGCTACCTGCCCCGACTGGAAGCCAACTGGCGCAAGCTGATAGGCCCGGATGACACGGTCATTCTGGCAGGCGACACCAGCTGGGCCATGAACCTGAACGATACAAAGGCGGATTTTGCCTTTATCCAAAGCCTGCCGGGCCAAAAATGGCTGCTGAAGGGCAACCATGATTACTGGTGGACTACGACCCGCAAAATGGAGACATACCTGACCGCCAATGGCTTTGATACCCTGCATATCCTGCACAACAATGCCTGCATTGTGGACGATACGGCGCTGTGCGGCACCCGCGGCTGGCCGTTTGACGATCTGGCCGCTCAGGGCGAAAAGCTGATGGCCCGCGAGGCCGGTCGTCTGCGGATGAGCCTGCAGGCAGCCGGGGATGCCGCGCAGAGGATTGCATTTCTGCACTATCCGCCCATCTACCCGGGCGCTGCGGCGCAGGAGCTTGTGGATGTGCTGCACGACTTCGGCGTGACCGAGTGCTACTACGGTCATCTGCACGGAAAATCCATCCGCTATGCCACGCAGGGGGAGCGGGACGGCATCACCTACCGGCTCATTTCTGCCGATGGTCTGGCGTTCTGCCCGTATAAAATAAGGTGAAAACGCACAAAAGCGTAAAATTGCATGGCTTTTTTGCCCAAAATCGGTTAAAATTTTTGAAATAAGGCTGGTATTTTCTCTGCGGGCATGGTATAATAACTTGTATTTTTATGTACATCTATTTTTGGAGGAATTTATAAATGAAACTGATTTCCTGTGAAAAGCTCGAAAAGAGCATGGTCGAACTGCAGTTCTCCATTGACGCGGAGACCTTCAAATCTGCTGTCAATACCGCTTTCAAGCGCGAGGGCAAGAAGTACGCCATCCCCGGCTTCCGCAAGGGCAAGGCTCCCAAGGCCATGATCGAGAAGATGTATGGCAAGGACCTGTTCCAGTATGACGCCATCAACGATCTGTTCCCTGAGAACTATGAGGCCGCTGTCAAGGAGGCCGGTATCGAGGTTGTTGGCCGTCCTGAGCCTGAGGTCGTCTCCATGTCCGAGGACGAGGGCGCTACCCTGAAGGTCAAGGTTGCCGTCAAGCCCGAGGTCGAGCTGGGCGAGTACACCGGTTTAACCGTCAACAAAGATGTCAAGACTGTGGATGAGGCCGATGTTGACGCTGAGATCAAGCGCATGCAGGACCGCAACGGCCGTCTGCTGACCCGTGAGGGCGAGGCCCAGAACGGTGACACCGTGGATATCGACTTTGAGGGCTTCGTTGATGGCGTTGCTTTCGAGGGCGGCAAGGCTGAGCACTACTCTCTGGTGCTGGGCAGCGGCTCCTTCATCCCCGGCTTCGAGGAGCAGGTCGTCGGCCACAAGGCCGGCGAGGAGTTTGATGTCAATGTCAAGTTCCCCGAGGAGTATCAGGCTAAGGAGCTGGCCGGCAAGGACGCTACCTTCAAGATCAAGCTGCATGAGGTCAAGTACAAGGAGCTGCCTGAGCTGGACGATGATTTCGCCAAGGACGTCAGCGAGTACGACACCCTCGAGGAGCTGAAGGATTCTATCCGCAAGGGCATCCAGACCAACCACGAGAAGCAGGCTGAGCAGAGCGTTGAGAACGACCTGATCGATCAGGTCGTTGGCGGCATGAAGGCCGACATCCCCGATGCTATGATCGAGAGCCGCATCGAGGAGCTGGTGCAGGACTTCCAGTACCGCATCTCCCAGCAGGGCCTCAAGCTTGAGCAGTACCTGCAGTATATGGGCATGACCATGGACCAGTTCAAGGAGCAGTTCCGTGAGCAGGCCGACAAGCAGGTCAAGATGCGTCTGGCTATGGAGGCCATCGTTGCCAAGGAGTCCATCGAGGCTACCGAGGAGGAGTTCGAGGCTGAGATCAAGCGCATTGCCGATGCTTACCAGATGGAGGCTGACAAGGTCAAGAGCCTGGTCGACGCTGCCGCTGTCAAGAAGGATCTGGCTGTCAACAAGGCCATCGACTTCGTGAAGGAGAAGGCTAACATCGTTCTGGGCGCTGCCGAGGAGAAGAAGCCTGCCAAGAAGACCACCCGCAAGACCACCAAGAAGGCTGCCGCCAAGAAGGACGAGGAGCCGAAGGAAGAGGAGAAGGGCGAGTAATCGCACCTTTCCGTAAACATTGAGTAAAAGGGCCGGTACGGTTGTGCAGCTTTGCCGCCGTATCGGTCCCTTTATCATAAACCCGCTTTTCTGCAAGCTATCAAGGAGGGAAACCTGAATGAGCCTTGTACCTTATGTTGTCGAACAGACTGCGCGCGGTGAGCGCAGCTATGACATCTTCTCCCGCCTGCTGAACGACCGCATCATTGTGCTGAGCGAGGATGTCAACGCCTCCTCCGCCAGTGTGATCGTGGCACAGCTGCTCTACCTCGAGGGTCAGGACCCCGAGAAGGACATCTACTTCTATATCAACAGCCCCGGCGGCTCCATCTCTGACGGCATGGCCATCCACGACACGATGAACTACATCAAGTGCGATGTCTCCACCATCTGTGTCGGCATGGCGGCCTCCATGGGCTCTTTCCTGCTGGCCAGCGGTACCAAGGGCAAGCGCTTTGCGCTGCCCAACTCCGAGATCCTGATCCATCAGCCGCTCATCGGCGGGCAGGGTATCTCCGGCCAGGCCACCGATATCAAGATCCACGCTGACCACATCGTGCGCATCCGTGAGCGGATGAACACCCTGCTGAGCGAGTACACCGGCCAGCCGCTGGAGACGATCCAGCGCGACACCGAGCGCGACAACTATATGACCGCGCAGCAGGCAAAGGAGTACGGCCTGATCGACGATATCCTCTATAAACACTGATTCGGGGGAACAACATGGCAAATCAAACGTCCGGTAAGGACGGAAAAGGACGCGAGCTTATCTGCAGCTTTTGCGGACGCTCCCAAAACGAGGTAGAGCAGCTGGTCATCGGTCCCGGCGTCAATATCTGCAAGGACTGCATCGAAATGTGCTGCAATGTGCTGGAACGCGATGGTGAGCGCCCGGCTCCGCCGCGCGCCGGTATGCCGCCCCGTGACCGCCGCCGTCAGGCCCAGAAGCCCGGCGCGGATTACGGTGCCGATCCGCTCGAGAGCATCCATATCCTGACGCCTGCCGAAATCAAGGCGGGTCTGGATCAGTATGTCATCGGGCAGGATGCCGCCAAGAAGGTGCTGGCTGTCTCGGTTTACAACCACTATAAGCGCATCCTGTCCGGCCAGAACAGCGATGTGGAGCTGCAAAAGTCCAATGTGCTGATGCTGGGCCCCTCCGGCACCGGCAAGACGTTGCTGGCCCAGACGCTGGCCAAGATGCTGAATGTGCCGTTCGCCATTGCGGACGCCACCACGCTGACCGAGGCCGGCTATGTGGGCGAGGATGTCGAAAACATCCTGCTCAAGCTGATTCAGGCGGCGGATTTTGACATTCCGCGCGCTGAAATCGGCATCATCTATGTGGATGAGATCGACAAGATCACCCGCAAGAGCGAGAACCCCTCCATCACCCGCGATGTGGGCGGCGAGGGTGTGCAGCAGGCCCTGCTGAAGATCGTGGAGGGTACGGTCAGCAATGTGCCGCCCAACGGCGGCCGCAAGCACCCGCAGCAGGAGTTCATCCAGATCAACACCAAAAATATCCTCTTTATCTGCGGCGGTGCCTTTGACGGGCTGGAAAAGCTCATCCAGAAGCGCACCGACAATGCCTCACTGGGCTTTGGCAGCCAGCTGCGTACCACGCTCGACAAGGATGAGACCCGCCAGAAGCTGCTGAAAAAGGTCGAGCCGGACGATCTGGTAAAATTCGGCCTGATCCCGGAGCTGATCGGCCGTCTGCCGGTCGTGACGGTGCTGGATCCGCTGGACGAGGAGGCGCTGGTTCGCGTGCTGCTTGAGCCGAAGAACAGCATTGTGCGCCAGTACAAGGAGCTGCTGCATCTGGACAATGCCGAGTTGGTCTTTACCGATGCGGCCCTGCACGCCATCGCCAGAAAGACGGTGAAGCGCAAGAGCGGCGCGCGCGGTCTGCGCAGCGTTGTCGAGGAACTGCTGATTCCGATCATGTACGACATCCCGTCCGATGCTACCATCACCAAAGTGACGATCGACGCCGACACGGTCGAGGGCGGCCAGCCCCATATCGAGCATGGCGCCATGCGCCCGCGCTATAAAAGTTTGACGGAACAGCAATAAAAATTATCTGCACCGGAGCCAATGCGCCCCGGTGCATTTTGTTCACAAAAATTTTATATAGAAAACACTTGATTTTTCGGTGCAAAGTGGCTATTATATATTTAGCACTCAGATAGATTGAGTGCTAAATAAAAATCATCAAAAAGAGAAATCTTTTATAAGGAGGAACTTTCACTATGAAAATCAAACCTCTTGCAGACCGTGTTGTCATTAAAATGGTCGAGGAAGAAGAAACCACCAAGGGCGGCCTGATCCTGTCCGGCTCCGCCAAGGAAAAGCCGCAGGTTGCTGAGGTCGTTGCTGTCGGCCCCGGCGGCAATGTGGACGGCAAGGATGTCGAGATGATCGTCAAGGTTGGCGATAAGGTCCTGACCAGCAAGTATTCCGGCACCGAGGTCAAGGTCGATGGTGAGGAATGCACCATCGTCCGCCAGAGCGACATCCTCGCAGTTGTGGAATAATTTGATTTTTCAGTAATTCTTTCAGATAAAAGGAGAGATCTATTATGGCTAAACAGATCAAGCAGGGCGAGGACGCCCGCAAGGCCCTTTGCGCTGGCATCGACCAGCTGGCTAACACCGTTAAGGTTACCCTCGGCCCCAAGGGCCGCAATGTCGTGCTGAGCAAGAAGTTCGGCAGCCCGCTCATCACCAACGATGGTGTCACCATCGCCAAGGAGATCGAGCTGAAGGACGAGTTCGAGAACATGGGCGCCCAGCTCGTTCGCGAGGTCGCCACCAAGACGAACGACGCCGCCGGTGACGGTACGACCACCGCTACCGTTCTGGCACAGGCCTTCGTCAATGAGGGCATGAAGAACGTCACCGCCGGTGCAAACCCGATGGACATCAAGCGCGGCATGCAGAAGGCCGTCGCCGCTGCTGTCGACGCTGTCAAGCAGCACAGCCAGAAGGTCAACGGCAGCAAGGACATTGCCCGTGTCGGCACTGTCTCTGCAGGCGATGCCGAGATCGGCCAGCTGATCGCTGACGCGATGGAGAAGGTCACGGCCGATGGCGTTATCACCATCGAGGAGAACAAGACCACTGCCGAGACCTACACCGAGGTCGTTGAGGGCATGCAGTTTGACCGCGGCTATGTGACCCCCTACATGGTCACCGACACCGAGAAGATGGAGACCGTCTATGACGACTGCTCCGTCCTGATCACCGACAAGAAAATCAGCGTCTTCCAGGATGTGGTTCCCCTGCTCGAGCAGGTCATCCAGTCCGGCCGCAAGCTGCTCATCATCGCCGAGGATGTCGAGGGCGATGCACTGTCCAACCTCATCATCAACCGTCTGCGCGGCGGCCTGAATGTTGTTGCCGTTAAGGCCCCCGGCTTCGGCGATCGCCGCAAGGAGATGCTGCAGGATATTGCTACCCTGACCGGCGGCACCGTCATCAGCAGCGACCTCGGCTATGAGCTGAAGGATGCTACCATGCAGCTGCTGGGCAGCGCCCGCCAGGTCAAGGTCACCAAGGAGAACACCACCATTGTCGGCGGTGCCGGTGACAAGCAGGCCATTGCTGACCGCGTGGCTCAGATCCGCAGCCAGATCGCAACGGCAACCTCTGACTTTGACCGTGAGAAGCTGCAGGAGCGTCTGGCCAAGATGGCCGGCGGTGTTGCCGTCATCAAGGTCGGTGCTGCTACCGAGGTCGAGATGAAGGACAAGAAGCTCCGCATCGAGGATGCTCTGAACGCGACCAAGGCCGCTGTAGAGGAAGGCATCGTTGCCGGCGGCGGCACGGCCACCATCAATGCTATTCCGGCTGTCGATAAGCTGGTTGGCGAGCTGGAGGGCGACGAGCGCACCGGCGCCAAGATCGTCCGCAAGGCTTTGGAGGCTCCTCTGCGCCAGATCGCTGCCAATGCCGGTCTGGAGGGCAGCGTTGTTATCGACAACATCCTGAAGGCCAACAAGCCCAACTACGGCTTTGATGCCCAGAAGGAAGAGTATGTTGAGGATATGATCGAGGCCGGTATCGTTGACCCGACCAAGGTCACCCGTTCCGCTCTGGAGAACGCTGCCAGCGTTGCTGCGATGGTTCTGACCACCGAGAGTCTCGTTGCCGATCTGCCCGAGCCGCCGGCTCCGGCTGCCCCGGCCCCTGACATGGGCGGTATGTATTAATTCGGTACACCCAAAAGCAACTACAAGGTCGAAGTCTTGGCGACAAGGCTTCGGCCTTTTTGTATAAGGCGCTGCGGCCATAGACCTGCGGCGGGAAAGCGTGCTATAATAAAGGTACGGCCGCATGACGCCGACTGCTTATACAGTAGTTGCGCAACGGTGCTGCGGTAATAAGCAAAAACAGCGGGGGAGCCGCCATGAAGAAATATGCAAAATATATGGCGCTGGCCATGACGCTGGCTCTGCTGGGACTGATTTTCTACTTTTCTGCCCAGCCGGGGGCGGTTTCCTACAAAGTCAGCGAGACTGTGATGAACACAGTTCAATCCGGTAAAGCAAAGGCCATCACGCCGCAATGGTTCAGCACCACAAACCTCAATGTCAATGTTCGCAAATGGGCACATGTTTATATCTACTGCGCGCTGGGGGTCAGCATGGCGGTGACGGTGCATCTGTGGACGGTCAGCCTTGCCCTGTGGCAGAGGGCACTGCTGTCTGCGGCACTGTGTATGCTGTGCGCCGCCGGGGACGAGCTGCACCAGTTTTTTGTCCCGGGTCGGGCCATGCTGCTGAGCGATGTCGGCATAGATGCAATGGGCTTTCTGCCTTGCATCGCGGCGGTCTTTCTCTGCATCCGGGTGTATCGTGGCTGCCGGAAGTGAGCATACTCCCCGTGGGGTGATGCTATGTCTTTGCGCCGCTTTTACGGCCTGTGTGCAGTGCTTGTGCTGCTGGCGGGTATTGTGCTGTGCCGAACCTACTGGGTGGGGCAGCAGACAGCCTATGCGGCCAACGCGGGCGGGCAGACCGTCCAGACGGTGGCGCTGCCGCGCGCGCGGGGGGATTTTTATGACAGGAGCGGCCGCAGGCTGACCGGCACGGCGCAGCGCTATTATGCGCTCTGCATGCCCGGTGAGGCAGGCTACACCGCACTGTTTCCCTATGTCTCCTATGAGGCGCAGGGCCTTTTGTATGAGCGGCGCAATCTTTCGACTCCGTTTTTGGTACAGACCGACCGGGACCTGACAGGGCAGGGTATACCCACCTGCACGGTGCCGGAGCATTTCACCGGCACGACCGCCGCCCATCTGCTGGGGTATCTTGACGGGGAGGGCCACGGCGTTGCCGGACTGGAACGTGCCTACGATGACCTGCTGGCGGCATGCGGCGATAAGCGCAGCATCACCTGCATCATGACGGCGCGGGGGCGTCTGCTGGCAGACACAGCCCCCGCCGTCACGGTTGAGGAGACCGGTACGGGGCAGGGGGTACAGCTGACACTGGATGCCGATCTGCAGCGCGCCTGCGAGGCGTTAGCGGCGCAGGTCATGCCGCGCGGGTGCATTCTGGTCATGGACACAGCCACGGGTGAGGTGCTGGCCAGCGTAAGTATGCCAACCTTTGACCCTCGAAATATTGCGGCCAGCATCCGCGCAGATGACACCTCCCTGATCAATCGGCCACTGCGCGCCTTCAGCGCGGGCTCGGTGTTCAAGGTCGTGCTGGCGGCCGCTGCCTATGAGAGCGGGCTGGACTGGTATACCCACGACTGTACCGGCGAGCTGGAGCTGGCCGGGCAGACCTACCGCTGCGCGCAGGGCCGTGCGCACGGCGAGGTAAATCTGCGCGGCGCGCTGGAGCAGAGCTGCAACACCTATTTTATTGAACTGGGGCAGCTGCTGGGGGCTACGCGCATCTTGTCAACGGCGGAACGATTCGGCTTCGGCACAGCGGTACAGCTTGCCCCGAGCCTGCGGAGCGCGGCGGGTACACTGCCCGATGCGCAGACCCTTGCAAATGACGGACAGCTGGCAAGCTTCAGCTTCGGGCAGGGGGCGCTGACCGTGACGCCGCTGCAGATCACGGCCATGATGAACACCGTGGCCAATGGCGGGGTGTACCGCGCACCGGCATTTGTGAAAGGCATTGCCGATTCGACCGGGGCAGTTGCAGCGCCGTTGGAACCGTCCGCGCCGCGCACGGTCTGTGATGAAAAAACGGCAAAGGTCCTGCGCAGTATGCTTGTGTCGGTGGTGACGGAAGGCATCGGTGCCGAGGCCCGGCCCGCTGCAGGCATGGCGGGCGGCAAGACCGGCACGGCGCAGACCGGCCAATATGATGAAAACGGGGAGGAACTGCTGAACTACTGGTTCAGCGGTTTCTACCCGGCACAGGCACCCCGCTATACTGTAACGGTGCTGCAGGACGGCATATTGAAGCCTGAACTGTCAAGCGCAGCAATTTTTGAGAAGATCACCGAGATACTGCATGTCTGGGATGCAGCCCTGTAAAAGACGGCAGAATAGGTTTTTCGGCTTTCATTTTGCCGCAGGGTATTGCACTTTTGCCTTAAAAAAGATACAATAATAACTATCTATAGATCGTAACGAATCCATGCTGAAAGGGACAGGCCAATGCAGCATATCTTTATCATAAATCCTACGGCGGGCAAGGTAGATGCCAGTGTGGCGCTGATCCCCCAGATCCATGCTGCCGCCAGCCGCGCCGGTGTGCGCCCCACCATTGAGGTGACCCGCCGCGCCGGGCAGGCGCGGGACCTTGCCGCAAAATATGCGTCCTCCGGGCAGGAGATTTTCCTCTATGCCTGCGGCGGCGACGGTACGCTGAACGAGGTTTTGCAGGGGGCTGCCGGCTATGACAATGCGGCGGTGGGCTGCGTCCCCTGCGGCAGCGGCAACGACTATGTGCGCAACTTCGGTACGCAGGCGCAGTTCCTTGATCTGGATGCCCAGCTGGCGGCGCGCCCCTTTACGGTGGATATGATCCGCACGCCGCAGGGCTGCGGCATTGACATCTACGCTGCGGGCATTGACGCTCAGGTGGCCAACGGCATCCCCAAGTGGAGACGGGTGCCGCTGTGCGGAGGCACCACGGCCTACACACTGTCGATCCTTGAGGCGGTGTGCAGCACCTTCCGCCATCGGCTGCGCATCACGGCAGATGACCGGCAGATGGAGGATGTCTACATGATGCTGGCGATCTGCAACGGCCAGCAGTACGGCGGCGGCTACTGTGCCGCGCCCCACGCCAGCATGACGGACGGTCTGCTGGATGTCGTCCTTCTCAAGCCTGTGCCGCGCCTGAAGCTGCCCGGGCTGCTGGGTGCTTACAAAAAAGGGGAGCATCTGTTGGAGGATGATGCCGTGGCGGAGAAATTCAAGCCCTACATGACCTTTTTCCGCACAAGCCAAATTGATATAGAGGTGCTGGACGGCAACCCGCTCATCACAACACTGGATGGCGAATGCTCGCCCCAGATGCACATGCATGCGGAAGCAGTGCGCAGTGCGGCGCACATTCTGCTGCCGCCTGAGTTGGCCGCCAATGCAAACGAGACGCCTGTTCTGCAGGCTATGGGAGAGTAAGCAATGTCTGAAAAAGTCAAAATCAAGATCGCCCGCAATGTGGTGCATCTTCCGGCCATCGCCCTGCGCGGGCTGGTGGTGTTCCCCAACAATGTGGTCCATTTTGAGGTGGGCCGCACCAAGTCCATCGCAGCGATCGAGGCTGCCATGCACAATAACAGCAGCGTATTCCTTGTGGCCCAGCGCGAGATGGATGTCGAGGAGCCTGCACTGCGGGACCTGTACGGCTACGGCGTGATTGCGGAGATCAAGCAGGTGCTGCGCGTCTCCGAGGATATCGTAAAGGTGCTGGTCGAGGGCAAGACCCGCGCGCGCCTGCTGGAGCTGGACGGCGAAGATAAATATCTGCAGGCCACGGTGCGCCCGGTGCCGGTGCGCGGCATTGCCGCCGACAAGCGCACGCAGGTCGAGGCACTTGTCCGCAGCCTGAAGGACTGCTTTGAGGAGTACCTCTCCTACAGTCCGCAGATCTCCAAGGATGTTGTCTATAACATTATCTCGTCGGATTCGCCGCTCTACCTCAGCGAGTATATGCCCGCCAATCTGCTGCTCAAGTATGAGGACAAGCAGGTCATTCTGAACGAGTCCACGCTGCTGGGCCGTCTGGAAAAGCTGCTGACCCTGCTTCAGAGCAGGAGAGCCGTCTGGAAGGAAGGAGGTGAGCTTTTCAAACGAAAAGCTCATGCTGTGGATTCCTTCCGGCTGTGTGTCAGATTTTTTTCTGCGCACTACAATCAGCAGCAGTGCGATGATCAGAAAGACAGCGACGGCAATCCATTCCGGTGTTTGCATTTGAGAAGGGGAAAAATTGTTTCGGATCAAAACCGGGAACACACCGGCAAGAATCAAAAGCAATGCATTTCTGTCGGAAAAAGTATATTGAAAAGAACGAAACAGCGCAAGTGTTGTGCTATCACGTTTCTGATAACGTTTATTTCCAATGTTCTCTTTTGTAAAGGCCACACAAATTAAAAAACACGGAATAGAAAGTATTGAAAAAATAACTGCCGTCAGAAAATATCCTCTTCCATCAGAAGTAGAACCCTGACCAAATTTCATGATCATCGGCATAGTAACTGCACCCATCAAGATTTGTACAATTCCTCCCATAATACCGCGAAATGCATTTAGTGAAACTCTCTGCCGATTATCTGCAGTCATCGAATTAGCCAAGCAGCCCACCGAAATATTTACTGCTGTATATGCCATTCCACAACCAATATAAGTAATCGCACACCATAATATTTTCCCTGTTGAAGACAAATCAAGATTCAAAAATGTCAGACAGTTCAAAACTGCCAAAATTGGAGCACCAAATAAAATATACGGTCGATAACGTCCCATTTTACTATTTGTATTCTCTGCAATTGCACCAAACATAGGATCATTGACTGCATCCCATATTCGTGCTATGAGCATAATAAAAGAAATTCCTGCAGGAAGCAGACCTACTACATCCGTATAATATAATGTAAGATAAGAACTTATCAGTG
>ERZ832317.5082-NODE-5082-length-12127-cov-27.086233_pt1 | contig 12127 bp, 11 predicted proteins | sample MGYA00519695_ERZ832317 | MGnify/ENA primary metagenome ERZ832317 (study PRJEB31850, sample SAMEA3708726) | human gut metagenome | biome: human gut; feature: human-associated habitat; material: faeces | place: China | collected 2014 ...
AAAAATTCGAGTAAGATGCGCGATCTGCTTCGATTGATAGCTTTTCAGTTGGGCAGTGAAGTTTCTTACGATGAGTTAGGTAAACAGCTCAGCATGAGCAAAACAACAGTTGAAAAATATCTTGACCTCTTGGAGAAAGTATTCGTTATATATCGCCTTGGGGCTTACTCGCGCAATCTTCGCAAGGAGGTGACGAAAGCTGGGAAGTGGTATTTCTATGATAATGGCATTCGAAATGCTATTATAGGTGCTTTTTCACCATTGGCTATTCGGCAGGATGTTGGTGCATTGTGGGAGAACTATATCATCGGAGAGCGTCGTAAGGCGAATTTCAACGAAGGACTGCATAAGGAGTTCTATTTTTGGCGTACTTACGATAAGCAAGAGATTGATCTTATCGAAGAGAATCCTAATAATCTGACCGCATTGGAATTTAAATGGGGGAACAAGATGCCTACTGTTCCAAAAGTATTTCAAGAAGCATATCCGCACGCAGAGTTTCATGTGGTGAACAGGGAAAATTATTTAGAATTTGTGTAATGTAAAAATTTATAAGAGTATGTATTTAAGCCGGTTGCATATTAGTAAGTTTAGGGTATTCGATGATATCACCTTGTATTTCAAGAATGGTATAAATATACTGATTGGAGAAAACAATTCGGGAAAAACCGCAATTATAGATGCTCTGCGCATATGTCTCGGATGCGGTAAACCGGATAACTTTATTTATGTGCAAGACGGAGATTTACATGTTAATCCGGAAAATTCTTCAGAAATCAACACAGTCATACAATTTGACTTGATATTTGAATTTGGAGATGCGTCAATTGAAAGGGAATGTTTTTATGATTTCATATCACAAGATAAAGACAACCCTGACAAGCAAACGATACAGTTGCATTTGAAATTCATCCAAGAAAATAATGGGAAGAAAAAATATTTCAAACGAATAATATGGGGTGGAGACAATGAAGGGCAGCAAGTACCTTACGAATCTTTGCAAGAAATCTTTTATACCTATTTAAGTCCACTAAGAGATGCCGTAAGTTGTCTGCGACCTTATTCATATGACAATAAAACATCGCAGTTATTCAACCAACTTACAAAATATGACAAAGGCGACGAAAGCATACCTCTGAATGAAGAAAAGAAAAAATCACTTGCAAAAAATCTATACCAAATCTTCGAGGATGATGCTTATGATTGGAAACATATTTTAACTACGGGAAAGAGCAAAGTTAATGAGCATCTTGAAGGTACAGGAATAACTCTAAAACATCCTGATATAGAAATGCGCTATGTAGGCAGAGAGTTCTCGGATGTTGTACGTGGTATCGAATTAAAATGTCCGGTTTATAAAACAGTCGAAGCCGGACAAGAACAGAAATACTTTACTCTATCTCAAAATGGGTTAGGTGAAAACAATCTTATTTTCACATCCGTTGTCTTAGGAGATCTTATCAACAGATGCGAAGACCATGCTTTAGAGATCTACAACGCTTTACTTGTGGAAGAGCCCGAAGCACACTTGCATCCACAGTATCAGAATACTTTCTTCGAGTATCTAAATGAATTACAAAGCAAAGGACTTCAAGTATTTGTAACATCGCACTCACCGACAATTACGGCTAAATCGGATGTCAATAATATTTCCATTTTGCAACGTAAACAAAGTATTATACAGTCATTTTCATTTGATGAATTATCGGAAGATGATTATCCGAAAGAAAGTAAACGGCATTTGCGAAAATTCTTGGACACGACAAAAGCCCAATTGTTTTTTGCTAATGGTGTATTGTTAGTGGAAGGTGTCGCAGAAGCGATTATTATACCGATTCTCGCAAAGAAATTCTTGACTGAAAAAATCGACTTGTGTAAAAGTGGCATTGAATTAGTTAATATCGGAGGGGTCGCATTCAATCATTTTGGGTTATTATTCAACAATGATGATGAGAGAAAGCGACTATTGTCAAAATGTGCGATTATTACAGACAGCGATCCCGAAGAAGATAAAGACAAATCCGACAGAGCGCAAAAAGCAAAGGATTTAGAGAAACATAACCTGAAAGTATGTTTGGCTACACACACTCTTGAGCATGATTTATTCGAACAATCTGAGCGTAACAAAGCTATAATGAGAGATGTATATCGGAAAATGCACGCTCAAACAGATGATTTAAGAGGTGCTTTTAATGCCTCTACTTTAATGAAAAAGCTCAAATCCAATAAAGATAAAGCGGAATTTGCATTACAACTCTGTGATAGATTAGAAACTGAAGTAGCGTTCGATGTACCTGATTATATAAAGGATGCTATTTTGTTCGTATCACCCTCAGAATAAAAGTATGGATATTCAATTATCAGCACAACAACAAGCTGTTGTAGATTGCAACGAGCCGAGAATTGTCGTGAAAGCCTGCCCGGGAAGTGGAAAGACTTTCTCTGTTGCTGCACGGATGTCAAAACTTTTGCGAGATAATAAATTGTCACGACACCAAGGAATCGCAGTCATATCTTTTACCAACACCGCATGTGAGGTTATACAAAAAGAACTTAAAGAAACATTCGATTGTCGGAATATAGGTTATCCTTCATTTATTGGAACAATCGATAGTTTTATAAATACGTACATATTTCTGCCTTATGCCCATTTAGTTATGGGATGTGATTGTCGTCCTGAAATAGTAGGGACAGAGTTCAATAAATGGTATGATTATGATGCTTCAAAAAGGGGATATAAAGGAAAAATCACCGATCCTAATTATTTTATAGATAAAGTTTCTTTCGACATAAATGGGGAACCTATCTCATTAGTTCCAGAAAAAGAATTTAATTTCTCATGGCGCAAAATGAGAAATAAAAACGGACAATATAGGAAAGATGTTGCAGGGATTATTGAGGCTAAACGTATTCATTTTGCACAAGGAAAGGCTAATCAGGCTGATGCAACATATTTTGCGTTCAGAATATTGGATGAATATCCCTCAGTAGCACAAAATATTGTTCGTCGGTTTCCGATATTGATAATTGATGAAGCTCAAGACACAACAGAGTTGCAAATGGCTATAATTGATAAATTATCTCAATATGAAGCGGAATCTATTATGTTGATTGGGGATCCTGACCAAGCTATTTTTGAATGGAATACTGCCAATCCACATTTATTTATGAAGAAATACAATAGTTCGGATTGGCATTCATTGGATTTGTCGGAAAATAGACGTAGCTCCGAAAAAATATGTCAATTAGCTAATCGTTTCTCAGGAAATGAAATGTGTTCAATAGCAAGCGACAAGGATTACATAGACGAGCCATGTATTAAAGGGCATCTCGACACGCCGGAATCTGTCAATCAAATTACGAATCATTTCATCGAAAAATGCAATGAGATGGGATTGGATGAATCTGAATATGCAGTTGTATTTCGAGGACAAAGTTTTGGGGCGACATACTTTGGGTTAGCAAATAATGATAATTCAGATGCTGTAAGACAAAATAGTCCGTGGAAGAATGGATACTATAGTGTTCGAGATATTGTGTATGGGAAATACCTGATTGATCAGGGGAAATATTCGGATGGATTGGCTCTTATTGAAAAAGGCTGTTACAAAACAAAAAAGCAAGTACGATATGTTTCTGCAAGTACAATACGAAGTAGAATAGCAGAAATAGGCTTTAGAATTCATAGAGAAAATTTATTAAAATTTATTCAAAAACTACCTCCAACGAACAAAACGTTGTCAGAGTGGATTACAGAACTCCAACAAAAGGGAATAAATCTAACAGTTGAGCTGGATAAAGCCAATGTTAGTATCGAATTGCTTTTTAGGACATCGAATAATCAATTACAACGAGTACGCCCCTATCTGAAAACAATTCATTCGGTAAAAGGCATGACATTGGAGGCTATTTTAGTATTTCTATCTAAAAAAGCTGTCAGCACGAACTATGCAACGATTTTGAATAATCCTGCAAAGTATTCTGTTAACAATAATGAAGAACTCCGCATTGTGTATGTTGCATGTACACGACCTAAAAAATTGTTATGGATAGCCGTTCCATCAGACGATATTGATTGTTGGAGAAATAAATTATCCCTTTAAAAATAAAAAAACAGACGACTGCAAACAATACTGCATCGTCTGTTTTTGTTTTACATTTACCTATTAGGTAGTAACTTACATAATATTGGGTCGTTCTGTATGCGCTGCAGCTCGTCGGCAACAATCTGTTTAACCTCGGACTTGATACGGCTGTAGTTCTCCTGTATCATTTCCTTCATGCAGTCCCTGCCGTCCGCATCGGTGAAGTCTGTAATGACCGGTATAGGCCTGTATGCCTTTTCCTCCCGTTTCACCTTTTCTGAATCCACCACGATCTCGCAGTGAAATATCTTCTGCTCGATGCGCTCGCTGAAGTTGTCAGCCACAGATCCCACGAACATGCCTTGCGTAAGAGAGGAAATCTTGCTTGCCGGAATGAGGCTGTCCATCTGCGTGTTGATGGAGGTGGAAGTGTCGCTGCGGTTGATGGTGACGCTCTGCCGCTTCTGGAGCACTTTCCCGAAGCGTTCAGAAAGGGTCTTCGCCGTCTCCCCGACCACCTGGCCGCTGAACAGGTTGCCGACCGTGTTCATCACCACCTTCGCCTCCTTGTCCCCGTAGTCACGCACTAGCTGGGAGAAGTCCTGAAAACCGAGCAGAGTGGCGACCTTGTTCTGCCTTGCCGTCGCAATCAGGTTGTCCAGCCCCTTGAAATAAATCGTCGGCAGCTCGTCAATGATAATGGAGGATTTGAGCATCCCCTTCTTGTTCACGAGCTTCACGATACGGGAATTGTACAGACCGAGGGCGGCCCCGTATATGTTCTGCCTGTCGGGGTTGTTCCCGACACAAAGTATTTTCGGTTCTTTCGGGTTGTTGATGTCGAGCGTGAACTCGCTGTCGCTCATCACCCAATAGAGCTGCGGGGAAATCATCCTCGAAAGCGGAATCTTGGCTGAGGCTATCTGCCCCTGAAGCTGCTCGGCGGCACCGCCGAGCCAAGCATCCATGAACGGGGAAAGGTAGTTCTCCAGTTCCGGATAACTTGTCAGTATCGGGAAAATGTCCTCGTACCGCCTGTTCAGGAACTCTACGGCGTGCGGGAAGGTGCAGTATTTCCCGCCCTGATAGATTTTGAGGTACCAGATAATCGCCGCGAAGAGGATTATAGGCGACTCGACGAAGAAGTCCCCCTGCTTCTGCACCCATGTCCTGTTAAGGTTGAGCATTATGGTGTATGCGCTCTCGTAGGCGTCGGTGATGTCCTCCATGAAGTCAGGATGTATGGGGTTGCACCTGTGGCTCCGTCTGGGGTCGTCGAAGTTTATCACATAGAACCTCGGCTTCACCCCGTACCCGTCCAGATGGTTCATCAGGTGGTTGTAGGCGATGGTGGACAGGTCGGGAAATTTGAAATCGTAGATATACATCGCATAGCCCTTCTCTATTTGCTGCTTGATATAGGAGTTCACCACGGCATACGATTTACCGCTTCCCGGAGTGCCGAGCACGATGGAGGCACGGAACGGGTTGATGATGTTTATCCAGCCCTCGTTCCACCTTTTCCTATAGTAAAAACGGGTCGGCAGGTTCACCGAATACTCGTTCTCGATAAGGCGGGTCTCCTGCATGAAACTCTCGTTCTCGTTGTTGAACACATCATCCATCAGGTTTGTCCTCAGCAGGCGGCTCATCCATGTCCCCGCCATCAGCAGGCACACATATCCGGAAGCGAGCGTCAAAGTGTAAAGCGATGTGCAGGCAATGACCGGCAGCGGCAGTTCCAGAATCCACCAGTTCAGGAAAAACAGCACGATACCGGCTCCGAGCACTGTCCAGATCCTCGTCCATGTTATCTTCTCGTTCTTCACGCCCTTTGTCCCCAGACAGGAAAGAGCCAGCAGGACAAGCGCAAAAAGTTTCGTGTAGAGCATGGAGCGGAACAGTCCAGCCGTGCGGTCGAAGTTCATCAGAATCCTGTCCACCACGCCTATGTTCACACCCCATGCGAGTATCGCCTCATAGCAATACCAGTAGAGGTGCATGACCACCAGCAAAATACTTACGGCCCGCAGAAAATCCATGATTTTCGCCAAGGCCCTCAAATCATCTTCCTGTTGCATAAATTCGATTTTCAGATTTTACATTGATTTTTCTTTTTCTTCTTTCTCCTGAGACGGTTGGCGAAGGCCTCTTCCTGCGCCTCCGCCGATGACGCCTCTCCTGACAGCAGCCCCAGTCCCGACGAATATTCCCATCCGTCCGTGAAAATGCTCTCGGAGTCCGTCTGCCGGCTGTCGTCATCCACCAGTCTGAACGGTATCGGGGCCTCTCCGGCATAAGGTAGCGTGAAATGCTCCTGCAATGCGTTTGCGGAGAGTTCCTTTCCCATCCGGGAGCCGTTCAGCACGCATCCCGTGCGGTGGTCGATGAAGGTCGCCCCATAGATGCGTCCCTTGTCCGTGAGACGGAACACCGTATCGACCCCCTTGCCGTGCAGCATACGGACAAGCTCCTCCTTATGGCAAGTCTGCCGGAGTGCGGCGAGGACTGTCCGCCTTGTCATGTCCGCAAGCCCTTTCTCCCTGATATATGCCTTCGATCTGGTGAAATGCCTTTCCAGAGCCTCGTATCCCGTGCCTTTCCCGATACGGGAGGACTTGAACGGGTTGCCGACCTTGTTCCCGGCATCATCTGTGGCGGAATAGACAAGGCCGTGGTACTCCCGTCCGTCCACCATGCCGCGAGTCTCCTCCACGGCTATATTGTAGAGCGAGAGCAGCGCACGGTATTCGCCCATGGACTGGAAGCGGTACGAGGCGAGCAGCCCCTTGACGGTGTTGGCCACCTGCCGTTTCACATCCCCTGCGGATACATCCACCTTGCGGAGCGGGCCGTCCAGACGGCTGCGTCTGCCCTCCGCCCTGTGCAGCCCGTATTTCTCCTCCAGCTCCTTCCGTATCCGGTTGCTCCGCCGGAAAAGGAAATCCTGATTGAGCCTCCTGCCCGTCTCGTCCACATTGACGGTCACGATGTGCAGGTGGTGGCGGTCAATGTCCTCGTGCTTATAGACCATGTAGGGCTGGTCCCCGTAACCGAGCCTCTCCAGATACTCCCTTGCGATCTCCGTCAGGTCGGTGTCCGTCAGGCGGTCGTCGGGATGCGGGTTGAGCGAGATATGGAGCACCGGCTTCTCCGTCCTCACCTGCGCCGGCATGAACCGCCCGAAATCCGCCACCGCCCTGCGTATGTCCACCGTCCCCGTGCCGTCGTTGTATATCTTGTTGGTCGCAAGCAGCCTGCCTTCCGCCTTGTTTATCTTCTCCCCGTTGTAGGCCAGCGCACCGTACAGGGAGTTTCCTAACGAGATTTTTGCGACCATTTTTCTTCCAAATTTTGCGATAACTGAATAATCTTACGGCTGAGTGAGACCAGTTCCAGCGTGCATTTCTCCAGTCTGTAAAGCAACGCCATAGCCTTTTTCTCGGAAAAACGGCTCTTCAATTCCTTCACTACTTGATTGTAGTTTGTTCCGACAGCCCTGTACTGTGCGTGGAAATCGGACAGTTTCGTGTAGTATTCCACGAGGGTCTTGTCCACCACGAGCACCTTGAACGGCTGCCCGAAGAAGTGCGCCTTGATAAATACCGACCTTGCGGCCACTCCCGACTTCTCGAACATCGAGAGGAAACGGTCGTGCTCCTCCCTGTTGAAACGGACGGTATAGCGGAACACCGCCGGGTCATTCTTGGGGTTCCGTCCCCATTTCTTCTTTCTTTTCTCTGTCATATAACTTTGGATTTAGTGGTTTCACGACACAAGCCGCCGCTTCCTGCATCCCGACCGGAGGTCACGGAAGGTTGCCCGACTCCGGAGAGGCAACCCGCCCCCTGCAGGGGCAAGTGCTTTTCGGAACGCTCAAATCTTTTTGAGCGGCTGAAAAGACATCTTGCTGTGTTCTGGTGAACACAAAAATCCGCCTTCGGACGGATTGGACGGAAACTTCCGTGACAGCCGACGGAACATCGGCGGCGCACCCTGTCGCTTGGGCGCAAAATTACGGCTCTTATGTGCATGAAATCAGCCTTTTGGCTGTGCCTCTCCCTGCCACCCGTGCCACTTGCTTCCACTTCCGGAAGACATGGCGGCCATACGGGATTTAAGGCTTTACTTTGCCGCAGAATCGAAAAACTGAAGGTTTTTGGAAATGGAGAAACAAGGAACTGGAACGGCACGGGATTGTCGAAAGAAATCCCTGCCGGTTCCCTTCAGCGGATATCCGTATATCCGTTGCGGCAAAGCCCCGGTGTCGTACAGGTTCAATGACTTGCTGTCGTACTGTCGTACCGCCCCGAATATCTGTCGGAGCAGGTATGCGCATATTCGGGGACTTGGCAATGCGGTTGCGCAATGCCCCGTATCACCGGAAATTCGGACAATCAACTGTCCACAGGGACAATCAATCACTTACATAAAACATTAAAGGTATGAGTAAAGAAATCTTTGCGGCTTTTTACACCCAGAAAGGAGGGGCGGGAAAAAGCACCATGACAATTTTAGTGGCGAGCTATCTCCACTATGTGAAGAACTACAATGTGGCGGTCATTGACTGCGACACGCCGCAGGCGAGCATCTGCGACCTCCGGGAGCACGAGATCAAGGTCGTCAGCGAGAACGACTATTTCAAGGCGCTTGCCTGCGCCCACTTCCGGAATCTCGGCAAGAAATCCTATCCCGTCGTCCGCAGCGACGCCGGCAATGCGCTCGACGAGGCGGAAAGGCTGCTGCATGAGGAGCCCGTGAAGCCGGACATCATCTTTTTCGACCTGCCGGGCACATTGAAAAGCAACGATGTGATAAAGACCCTCTCGCAGATGGACTATATCTTCACGCCCATCAGTGCCGACCGTCTGGACATGGAGAGCTCGCTGCAGTTCGTGACCCTTTTCAATGAGAACCTGATAACGACGGGCATCGCCAAGACGAAAGGGCTGCACCTGTTCTGGACAAAAGTGGACGGGAGGGAGAAGAACGGGCTGTACGCCATGTACGAGAGCATCATGGAGGAGATGAACATCCCCGTCATGAAGACCCGTCTGCCCGACAGCAAGCGTTTCCGCAAGGAGATGCTCGGCGACCGCAGGAGCATCTTCCGCTCGACACTGTTCCCCGCCGAAAAGGGGCAGATGAAGGGCAGCAACATCGACCTGCTTGCGGAAGAGATTGTCTCACTCATCAAATGGCAATAGGCATGGCGAGCCGCAAAGCAGATACCGCAGGGATAGACGAGGCCCTGCTTCTGGAAGCGATAGGCAGACGGAAGCAGGACGGGAGCATCAAGCCGCTCGGCCAGACGGCCCAGGCTCCTGCCGCTCCGCCGCAGGAAGAGCCGCAGACGGAAACGGCGGTGCCGCCGGAGACACCGAGGGAGTCTCCCGCCCGCCGCAGGAAGCAGAACGCCGACTACGGCTCGACCTACCTCAGACGCAACGAGATAAAGACCCGCCAGTGTGTCTATATCAGCCGTGAGGTCCACAACAAGATCTCCAAAATCGTGAATATCATCGCGGACAAGGAAATCACCGTAGGGGGATATATCGACACGGTGCTGCTCCGGCATCTGGAACAGCACAAGGACGAGATAAACGAACTCTACAGGAGGGAAAGGGAGGATTTGATTTAATGAACCGATAATGAAAACCATCCATGACAAATGTACTGATAGCGATACTTCTCCTCTATAACATGTGGCTGGTGTTCTGCCTGCTGCACGAGAGGAGACAGGAGAAACGGACGGGACGGCATGGGCCGAAGCCGGAGAAGCCGGAATCCGGAACGGACATAATGGGCAAGAGTCTGTTCAGGATGCCCAAAGGCAGGACAGCCGGGGACACGGCGGTTCCACAAGCTGCCTCCGCCGCCGGGGATGAAGCGGTTGAACTGGACGATGTTACCTTTGCCGACGGACACGGGGAGCGGCCTTCCATGCGCCTGCCGGACGACAGGCTGAAAGACGCCTTCAGCGACACCCGCCTTTCCGATGTTCCCGTGGAATATGCGGACGGTGAGCAGGCGGGAGAATACGCAAGCGGGGCCACCATCGAGGAGATGAACGAGGCGATCCGCACGGCGGATAACCCGGAAGCCACCGATACCGACAAGCGGAAAGCCGGAGAGGTGTTCCACGAGATGGAAGGCAACGGGCTGTATGAGATACTGATGAACGGCAAGCCCGGCATCAGGAACAGGATACGGGGACTGATCGAGCACTACAAAAGCCAGACGGCCGTCCCGGCTGAAGGCGGCAGGGAGGCCGTACAGGACAGTCCCCGAAACACGCCCGCAGTGGAAGGCCTTGACGGCTTTGACATACGGGATTTTGTATAACTGTAAAAAAGAACGACGATGAAAGAACGGGACTACGGGTAGCTGCTACCACTGACAGCAGACCACTGAATCCAAAAAGTAAAACAAAAAGTATCAACCCGCCGGAGGGACTATCCACCCCTCCGGCACAAAAAACAGTTTATCATTATGACAAAAAAGATTTTCTTGTTCGCGGCCTTTCTCATGGCTGCAGGGACAGCCTTCGCACAGGGCAACGGCATGGCGGGCATCACCGAGGCGACAGGTCTGGTGACATCCTATTTCGACCCAGCCACGAAACTCATCTACGCCATCGGTGCGGTGGTGGGACTCATCGGCGGCGTGAAAGTGTACGGGAAGTTCTCCTCCGGAGATCCCGACACCTCCAAGACGGCTGCGAGCTGGTTCGGAGCCTGCATTTTCCTCATCGTGGCTGCGACAATCCTGCGCTCCTTCTTCCTTTAATCCAAACACGGGAAAACAATGGAATATCCTGTCAATAAAGGAATAGGCAGATCCGTCGAGTTCAAGGGGCTGAAGGCGCAGTACCTGTTCATCTTCTGCGGCGGACTGCTCTGCGTGTTCGTCCTGTTCGTGGTGATGTATATGGCAGGTGTCGCACAGGGGATCTGCATCGGTGCCGGGGCTGTATCAGCCTCCGCACTGGTGTGGTTCACCTTCCGCCTGAACGGCAAGTACGGGGAGCACGGACTGATGAAGCTCGCCGCTTCCCGGAGCCATCCTCGGTACATCATCAACAGGAAAGCCGTGTCCCGGCTGTTCAGACAACCAAGAAGAAAGGAGGCTGTATTATGAGAAATGTCATGAAAGCCTCCACACTTGAAAGCAAGTTCCCGCTGATGAGCGTCGAGAACGGCTGCATCGTATCGAAGGATGCCGACATCACCGTGGCCTACGAAGTCACGCTTCCGGAAATCTACACCGTGACCTCTGCGGAATATGAAGCCATGCACGGGGCATGGTGCAAGGCGATCAGGGTATTGCCGGACTTCAGCATCGTCCACAAGCAGGACTGGTTTGTCAAGGAGAACTACAAGCCGGAACTCCAGAAGGAGGACATGAGCTTCCTGAGCCGGAGTTTCGAGCGGCACTTCAACGAGCGTCCTTTTCTGAACCACCGGTGCTGGCTGTTCCTGACGAAGACGACAAAGGAACGCAGCCGGATGCAAAGCAATTTCAATATCCTCTGCAGGGGCTTCATCATCCCGAAGGAAATCAGCGACAAGGATGCCGTGCTGAAGTTCATCGAGGCCACGGAACAGTTCGCAAGGATCATGAACGACTCCGGCTTCATCCGCCTGCGCAGGCTCTCAGACGATGAGATAACCGGTACAGCCGACAAGGCCGGACTGATAGGGCAATACCTCTCGCTTTCCACGGACACGAATACCTGTCTGCAGGACATCGCCCTCTCTGCCGATGAGATGCGTATCGGGGACAGGCGGCTCTGCCTGCATACCCTCTCAGATGTGGATGACATGCCTCCGAAAGTGGCCACGGACAAGCGACATGAGCGTCTGTCCACTGACCGGAGCGACTGCCGCCTGTCGTTCGCCAGCCCTCTCGGACTGCTGCTACCCTGCAACCATATCTACAACCAGTATGTGCGACAAGAGGTCGTGTAAGTAATTGTTTAACAATCAAATGAAGTAACAAATATCATTCAGATCAGATTAAACCTATTGTTCCGTCAATAG